>Ga0210044_10000998_pt1 | contig 43063 bp, 36 predicted proteins | sample CryGey13umfilter_2_FD_183959 | JGI IMG/M metagenome (GOLD analysis project Ga0210044, IMG submission 183959) | Groundwater microbial communities from aquifer in Utah, USA - Crystal Geyser 4/9/14 3 um filter (SPAdes) (version 2) | ecosystem: Environmental > Aquatic > Deep subsurface >... | reverse complement strand
TTGTTTCAAAGATAAAGCCATTTTTGTTATGGGTGATAACTTCAGTGTTTCCTCCAACTGGAGTGGTGATAACGGGAATGTTGGCCGCTAGACTTTCTAAAATGGAAAGGCTAAAACATTCCATATGCGTAGGCTGAATGAGATAATCATAATGTTGATATAACTCATTTACATTAGAATGACTGCCCATAAAATTGAAATTGAGTTCAAGTTTATGTACTTTAACTAACTGAAATAATTCATTCTTATATGGGCCGTCTCCATAAATATCAATACTTAATGTCGTTTTAAATTCTTCAGACAATAAACTTACAGCGGTAATTAAATCTTGAATGCCTTTTGATTTTCGTAAATGGGACACGACTAAAAACTTAGGATTCAATAGTCTTCGTTCAGTAGTTTTCGGAATGATACTATTGATTAAAACACCATTATAAATGGTTTGGATTTTAGCTTTTAAAAAGGGTCCAAAATCATTTAAAATCGCTTGGCTGGTATAGTTTGAAACACCTATAAATTGGTTGATGTATTTTGAATATAAAAAACCTTTAATTCTTTTTTTGATTCTTTTTTTTAATAGATACCCATCCAAAGGCCGTGGATTATGGTCAACAACAATCACTCTTGAGGTTTGGAGTTTTTTTATATCCTTAAAAAACGACGTGCACAGCTCTACAAAATGCGTAATGATATGTGAGTATTCAACATTTTGAGTTTTGATATAATTTATAAAATGGTGTTCTAAACTTGTACTTTGAGAAGGTATTATATTAAATGAATGATAATCGCCATGTATAGCTGTATTAGGAAAAAACCAATCGATTTCAACAGCCTGTTCCTTACATTTTTTATAAAACGCCCAGAAAAAATAATCCATACCACCTACCCTACTTTCCAGAAGTTCGTAGTTGCAGATGATGGCTATTCTTTTTGTCATTTTATTTATAATTAATAGCGGTTATTTTAATGTGCTTATGGCATTCCAAATGTTCATTGATGCTTCCGTTGGTGTTTTACCTACAACAATTTCATACCATTTTAACCCTTCCGTTACATTTGACACTTTTCCTTTTAAAATATTTAAAACCAAAGTTTCTAATTCATTTTTATCGGTACAAAAAATAACGGCTTCATTACTGGGCATGGATCTAAAATGAACATAGTTGTAATTCTGACCAATATCTCTAATACCCTTTTTAAGTTGAGGCTGTTCATAATTGTAATAAACACAGGACTTGTTATGGGCTACAAAATCGAAAACGGTGGATGAGCAAACATTGGTCACAAACTCACTATGTTCACATACATTATATAGCATTTCAAAATCTTCTGGAAGTGGCATCATATCGCCTTTATGATCAATTTGTTCCCAATAAGGTGTTAGTACTTGTACGATGTCTTTATTAGCTTCCAGCACTTGGTCGTACCTATTTGAAATATCAAACGGGCATTTTCTATAGATGATTCCAAGATTTTCTCCTTTTAAATTTAAACTTCTTATGGCATTTGCTAAATCTTCTAAATAAAACTGATCTAAAGGTGATGTGGTTTCATCATCACCAGAAAAACAGATATACTTTTTATTCATGTCTAGATGGTAGCGTTTAAAAAACACCTCTCGTGATTGCAATAACCTTGTTTTATAATGCATCTCAAATTGTGGTGTACCAGTAACAATGACTTGATTTTCATTTATAAATGGATAGTATTTTAGAAGCTCCATTTTCATCAAATCACTCCAAACCAAATAATAGTCGGTTTCAACAACATGCATGGCTTTAGGAACGTTGTCCCAAGATTGCACAAAACAAACAGTAGTTATACCCAAATCTCTTGCAGCGAGTAACGCACTTATAGCTTGCGTGTTACGCTGATTGGAGCAAAACACCACAGCGGGTTTATGTATTTCTAATTGTGATTTACAAGCCTTGTATTTCGGATTTTTACGTTCTAAGTTTTCAATTTTTTTTCTAAGACCCTTTAAACCTTTTTCCGACCCATAAAATCGTATTAAAAACAATATAAAAATACTTTTTAATATATTCTTAATACCTTTAAAATTTAATGGGAATTTATAAGTTTCATAAACATCATCATTGAATTTTACCTTTGAAATATTCAATTCGATGTGTTTTCTTGCTCTGGAAAACAAAGGTGTTAATGAATGAACGGCGTAATTTTCAATTTTTATTTCATTGAAGCCTAAGGCTTTTTTTATTGGGAATTTACTATTATTCCAATACACGATATCAAAATCTAAGCTATCCCCAATATTTTTAAAATCAGAAAAGGCAAAATTTCGTAGCCCACCACCATCTGGAAATAAGATAAATACTTTTTTTTTGGTCATATCAGTATTCAAGAACGTGGAAGTTCATGATGCTCTTATTAAAGTTTTTTATTTTTTAATTTATCGCGTTGTATTTTTTCTATGGGCAAAATATCCTCGCTTTTATAAGTCAATGCTTTATGAACCGCATGCAAATCACGTGCTAATTTTCGCAAACCCATAGGTTCTAAAGATGCAGCATGGTCGGTACCTTTCCATGTTCTATCAATCGTATAATGGCGTTCTATAATATTTGCTCCTAATGTATATGCCGCCACATCTACTGCAATACCCAGATGATGGCCAGAGAATCCAATATGCTTCACTTTATCTTTATAATTGTCATTCAATATTGATATATCTAGTAAACAAACATCCTCAAAAGGAACAGGATATCCTGATGTACAGTTGTAGAGAACAACATCGTTATTTCTTTTTTTGTCACAAAAAAACTGAACAACGTCATCTATTTCAGATTTGGTTGTCATTCCTGTTGAAATATGAATTTCACCCTGATAATGTTCACAAAGCCATCCCAGCATTTCAAAATTATTGTTACATGCAGAAGGAATTTTTATAAATAAAGGGTTTAAGGATGTTATTTCTTTTGCAGAGGTCAAATCCCAAACCGAAGTTGCATAGGCAATACCAATATCATCACAATAATTTTTTAACTCTAAGTGCTGCTCTAAGGTAAATTCCAGATGTTCCCTATGCAAACCATAGGTTTCGCCATAAGCATTTGAAGGGTTTGGATGTGGCTGATTGTATTGCTCTTCGGTCAACAATTCTTTATTGTTTCGCTTTTGAAATTTAACAGCATCCACATTGCAAAATATTTTAGCAACTTTAATCAATTCTTTTGCTATTTCCATATCTCCTTTATGGTTGCATCCAATTTCAGCAATCACAAAAGGTTGTTTGTAGGTTTTCATAAAATAAATAATTAAAATCTTTTATTATAATTTAAAACAAAATCACAGGCTTCTCGAATGGCACCATTACCTGAGGGATTAGACAAAATAATATCTGCATATTGTTTTACAATATCTGTGGCATTATAAGGAGCCATCGACCATCCTACACTACATATATTTGCTAAATCATTTACATCATCGCCTATATATGCCATATTACTAAGGGGTACTTGCTTTTCACTAACCAAATGTTGCAATAATGCATATTTGTCTTTTACTCCTAAAAATAGGTTTTCTATTTTTAATTTTTTCATGCGTTGAGCCACCAATTCAGATTGTTCAGAGGTCATTACCCAAACTTCAATGCCTTGCTCCCTAATAATCTCTAAGCCCATACCATCACGCATATCAAAGTTTTTAGTATGTTCGCCGTCTTTGGTATAAGTAATAGTCCCATCGGTAAAAACACCATCAACATCTAGCACCAAATGGGTTATTTTACTATGTTCCTTTTGCTTTTTAAGACGATTTATCAATAGTTCTTCCACTATTTGCCAATCGGTTTCTGTATCAATTTCATATAAGGAGGCTTCGGGCATTTTTACTAAACCAATGCTGCCACTCACTCTGTTACGAGTTGCTTTAAAGGCTTCTTTTGTGGTAACATATACCGCTCCGTTTTCAATTAATAAGCCGTCAAAATCTTGTCTTCTAGGTCTGTTAAACACATCATAATTTAAAGGTTTTCCATCTTTATCCCAAATAAAGCGATGTGTATTCACTACGGTTAAAGACGAATTATAATTACCATTCTCAACAATATCCAGTGATTTATTGATGTCTAAATAGGTTGTGAATGGTGATGTTGCTTGCAGTAAACATAAAATTTCAAAATCATCATTTATTTTTTCAGCAAATTCTATAAGCGCACTTTCGGTTGAAGCGGTATCATTGGCATTTTCATCATTTCTTAGAATAGCTTTTACTTTATTGGTCCACTTATATTGATTTTCAACAAAGTCTATTATTTCTGTATCATCTGTAAAAATATAAACCTCATCTAAATTTGAAAAAATCGCTTCTTTTAAAACCCACGTAAACAAAGGTCTTCCAACCATTTTACGTTTGTTTTTGCTTTTAATGCTTTTAGAGCCTTTTCTAAGTGGAATACATCCTATTTTTTTCATAATTTATGTATGTAAAACTAAATCTAGTATTCTGTTTAATTACTTTTTTTTTTGCTACTATTCCGTAACTCATCCCTTTTGCCAAAGGATTTCTGTATTCAATATAACGTTCTACTTTTTGTTTCAGCCAATCTTTAATAGATGTTGGTTTTTGGTATATATAATCGGTATCAACTATAGCATATTCTAAAATTTCAAAACCACACATTTTTAAATAATGCTCAACAATATGTTTCCAAGGTGTAAATACATGATTTTCTAATAAATGTTTTTCTTGAAATGCATACAAACTGCCTCTCAAAAACAAACTTAATACATTTTTACTAGATTGTGGGTTAGGCGTTGTTAGAATTAAAATCCCATTTTCATCTATGTGCTTTGCAATATTTTGCAAGCCTAATAAAGGATTGTTCAAATGTTCCAATACTTCCAAAAAAATAACAACTCCAGCATTTTTAACATGGCTTGGTACTTCATTATTCAAATCCCAAATGATGGATTCGTCTATTTTTTTAACATAATCAAAAGGTTGCCAAATAGCTCCTAAATTCTCAACAGTTTCCTTCATATGCCCGAAGCCAGCACCAATATCGCTAACTACTTTATTTGGAGCATTCGAAATATATTTTTTAAGCATTACTTTAGCAAACTCTCCTCTATTACTATAAATATTATTTTTATCCATTTAACCTGTTTACTATTCTTTTATAATATTTTTTAATTTTCATTTTTATGAAAAAAAATGGTCTTTCAACACGACTATATTTGAATCTAATGTACTTGAATTCAGCTCCATATTCATGTCATTTAAAACCTTATTAATTCTAATGGTATGCTTCTCGTTTACCTGATAACTTCTTGCATGCCAAGTATGATAGGCAAAAACCTGGCCTTCAAACATCAAAGCATTAGAAATATTATCATCTAACATTTGTGAATCTAGATACAAAAACTGTTTTCCTTTTCGTTTCAGCCAAAAGAAAAAACAATAATAAGGTTCATAAAGACTATGTATGTCAAATAATCCATTAAGTTTGGTTGTATCAAATTCAAAAGGCAAAATGTATTGATGTTTTTTTACCTCGGTTTTATTCCACATTTTTGAAATTTCCTTAAAATTAATTATTGAAAAAAATGTGTTTACTGGTATGGGATTGAAATTTCGATGACTAATAACGCCTCCATCACTTACCCCACAAACACTTATGCTTTTTTCTTGCATCTTGTTAATAATGGTGAAAACCATATTAGCGCTTTTAAAAATTACATCTTCGTCTGCTAATATCAACCAATGTATGTCTTCATTTGAAAGCTTATTGAACATATAGTTGATACTATGTATACCATGCATACCATTTGTTCCATCTATTACATATTTTTTTATGTCTTTAGGGAAGAGTTTTGAGGTTATTCTATACAATTCAAAATTAGCTACAGTAGTTAGTATTGCTATATTAGATTTTTCCATTGGGTACAGAATTATTCACTATAAAATTTGACCGTTCATTATTATCGCCTTTATATATAAAAATCATATTATGATAAAAATGCATGGAAATAATATGTTTGTCGTAATATGTTTTTTGATAATTTTCTATAATGAATTCTTCATTATTCATGGCATCAATTAAAGATTTAAAAAAACCATAAATGGTTTTTTTATTATCAAAATTAGTGGAATCACCACCATAGTTTTCTTCCCAATACGAAGTTTGAGTGTCTTCAACTACATAAATACCTCCTTTTTTAAGTTTAGGAAAAAGGTATTCAAAGGTCTCGATGACATGCTCATTTATATGACTACCATCGTCAATAATAATATCAAAATCTCCAGTTTTTTTAGTTACATAGTCTAAAAATTCAAAATCTACCTGACTACCTTTAAAAATCTTAATTCTAGATTCTTGTAGAAATGATTTATCATAAATATCTATGGAATATATTTTGGAAAACGGAAAATATGATTTCCACATTCTTAAGGAATTTCCTCCAATAAAAGGATCTTTATACCCTCCAACTCCAATTTCTAAAATATTATTTCTCTTGAATTTATACTTTTTAAAATGAGTTTGATAATGTGGCGTGTAAAAATGATATCCAAACTTATCAGTTTTATGAATTGTTGCAATTTTAGATACATTGAAAGGATATAAAAAAGCTTTAAATTGCCTACACTTGTATATTATTTTAAGCTTCTTTTGATAAGAAAATTTCTCTTTCAGTTTATTTAACATACTACATTTAATTATTTAGATGTCCAATATATGATTGTATTGGGTTGTTTTGAATATTCTAAAAACTCTTTTTTTGAAAATCTATTGGCATGAATCATTAATCTTGGTATATTTATTACAACATCGCAAAGTGCTAAAATAATGGCTAAAAAAGCCTTAAAATCTCCCTTAAAAACTTTGCTTTTAAACTGAATCCACAAGGTATAAAGAAACTTTCTAGGAATGACTTGCCATGGATAAAACAAAACATATAAATACCAACCCGACCGCAACGAACGTCTTAAACGGGTTTGATAATCCGGATTCTTTTTTCTTTTTTTGATATCTACACGATGATGAACTAATATATTGGGCACAAAATGTACTTGCCATTTCTTTTTAAATAAATGATACGATGCAAAATCTTCTTCCCCATAAAACATAAACCAATTAGGATAATTTGGTATATCATTCCATGCCTGCATATTCCAAGCGTGACCACATCCTACAAATCCTTTTACTTGAGTGTTTTCTAAATTGTGACTTACATTTTCCGGTAAATCCTTTCCCCAAAAAATCCTGAAAGCCATAACCGCACATTTTTTATTTGATTCAAAAAAAGTTTCTATAATTTCTAATGGATTTTGGGACACTATATGAGCATCGTCATCTAAAGTAATGGCATATGTTGCTTTTGTTAAATGAAGTAACTCATTTCTACTTGCTATTAGTCCTCGAGACTTTTTGTGTCTAATTAATTGAATACTTGGGAAATTTTCTTTTATATAACCATAGGTACCATCTGTTGATCCATCATCACAAATGATACATTCCACATCGACTCTATTTATTAGACTATCCAATTTTTGAAGTGTAAATTTCAAATATTCAAGTCGGTTTTTAGTAGTTATCAAAACGGAGAATTTAGACATGCCCAAAAACCTTTTCGAGTTGTTCTTTTAAATATACTTCTCCTACATACACTTCCAAATCAGATCGATTCAAAATAAGTGCATTATTGTTTTTTTTCCATATAGCATAAAGTATTTGAAGTATTTCAGAAATAGCAAGAACATCATGTATTTCACACCAATACTGATAATCTTCACCAAGCAAACGCTTCGTTTCACTATTTTTAGGGCCTAAATGTAATATCGGTTTATTAGCCATTATGCAATGTGGAAATTTGCCCGGCAAAAACGGACTTATCTCTGAATTAGCTTCTAAAATAATATTTACTGACACTTGCTTTTGCAACCAATGCACCTCATTAAAAGGCATGTTTGCCAGTTTTATGTATAACTGAGGTAAATCAATAGCGAACGCTTTAATAAGATCCTCGTGATAGAATGCATTTCCCAACAACATGAGTTTAGAATCATTTTTTGCTTCAGGATTCTTCTCAAGAAATAATTTAAAACCTCTTATTAATCCTTCTGGATGGCGTTGTTTCATTAAATTTCCCGCATGTAGCACATTAAACTTTTCACTGTCAAAATAACTTGGCACTTCCAAACTTATTAATTCTTCTTCAAAGTTTTGGTGCGGTATAATTATTCCCGTTTTAATAAAATTAGGAAAGTAATTGCCCATCCATTCTTGTAACAACACACTCGGAAATGCTGAATATTTGGCATTTTTTGAGACTTTTTTAAAAAAAAGACGTTTTTGTTTATGTCCAGGTTCATTCCACTGATATGGTTTCGGATAACAACTCATGGGATAAGGATCGTGTATGTATGCCATCCATTTTTTATGTAAAATTGGTAGTTTGTTTACTGCATAATGCGGTCTAAAACTTGCGCCTTTACTTAATGTCAATATCAAATCAAATTTTGAAATATCGAGTTTTTTCAACGCCCCTTTAATACTATTTACATCATTAAAAAAAGTAAAGGAAAAACCGAAAATGGCTTCCAAATATTTTGCTAAGTTTATTTTAAAATAACGTTGAATGACTCGCTGTGTTCTACTTAAAAAATATAATGGTGTATATTTTTTTTCTATTATTGGAATACACGTCACCCACGGTATTTGAATATTTTTTTGTGTGTAATGTAAAACGGTTACTTGATACCCAATAGCGGATAAATTTTTGATTAACGCTATATTGGCTTTGGAACCACTGCTATCGTTTACATCAATAGAATCTGCAACTATGAGGATTTGTTTAGTCATTAACCCAACTATTTTTTTGAACAAAATCAACTATTTTAAAGGCTGCAAAACCATCACCATACGGGTTAATCATTTTATTTTTTGTGCCATCTATAGCTAAAGTTCTATTTGCTTCTTGAATGATTTTTTTGGTATGAGTACCTACTAAAATAGAGCATCCTGATATGATACCTTCTTCTCGTTCGGTGGTTTCCCTAGTCACTAATACAGGAATATTTAAAGAAGGTGCTTCTTCTTGAATACCTCCTGAATCAGAGATTATTAAAACGGACTTACTCATTAGCCACATAAATGAAGGATAATCTAAAGGTGCTATTAAATGAATGTTATTAATCCCAGAAAGCTTTTCATAAACCACGTTTTGAACATGCGGGTTTAAATGTACTGGATACACAATTTCAACATCGTGTTTTTTTGAAATTTCTAAAATGGCTTCACATACATTCTCAAAACCAGTTCCAAAACTTTCTCTTCTATGTCCCGTTACTAAAACAACTTGCTTGTTAAAGTTTATGGTTGCTTTTAAATATTCAATAGAAGTATTGCTGTAACCCTTTTTTATTTTATCTAAGGTAATGTGCAGGGCATCAATAACGGTGTTACCTGTAATAATGATATTGTTTTCGTTTATATATTCTTTTAAAAGATTCTGTTTTGCTTTTTCTGTGGGCGCAAAGTGGATATCTGAAATTTTGCCCGTTAATTGTCTGTTTAGTTCTTCAGGAAATGGCGATTGTTTATTATAGGTTCTCAAGCCCGCTTCTATATGTGCAACTTTGCAATTTCTATGAAATGCCGCTAAAGCCACCATGGTTGATGTGGTCGTATCACCATGCACCAAAACCAAATCAAAATCTTCTTTTTCTAGTATAGTATCCATTTCAGACAATATTCTTGAACTTAGCATATTCAAGCTTTGATTAGGTTGCATCACGTTTAAATCATAATCTGTTACTAATTGAAAAAAGCCTAACACTTGATCCAACATTTGCCTATGCTGTGCCGTTACACAGAGTTTAAAAGCTATGTGTCTTTTTGTTAACTCTAAGCATATGGGTGCCATTTTAATAGCCTCCGGGCGTGTACCAAAACAAATAAGTAATTTCACTATTTATATTTTATTATTTTCTTATAAAAAACCCAAAAAGGAAATAAATAATATTTTATTATATAAAATAATTTCAGTTTTATTTTTGGCTTTGTGATTTTAAGAATGCTTTTTACTAATTTAAAATCTCTAAACGAAATAGCATAATTTACTAAGTATTTAAACAAATAAGGTGTTAACAGGTCTTTTTTATATAGGTTATTTACAACTAACTGAATCGCCGTTTTTTTTGAAGCCACTCGAATATCATCCCCTTTCCAAAACTCCCCTGTGTTTGATTTGTCGTGTTTTCTATTATAGTATAATACCTTATCTATAAGAGCTCCTTTAGGTTTATGACTAAGTATACGCTGATAACATTCCCACTCTTCGGCATACATCAAACCTTCATTAAAAACATTTTCTTTAAAACATTCTCTTTTCCATAAAACTGTACATGATGCAAAAGGGATTTTTTGTGTAATCACATTTTCTAATAAATCATCATTGCTTACTTCTAAATTAGATTCATTACTACTATTAATTGAATCATAATTAAAATTACCTAAAAAAGCTTCTTTCTTAAAATTACAAAAAGATAAATTTTGAATGTTCTTAAAAGCAGACAAACTAATTTCTAAGCATAACGGATGCACAATATCATCATCATCAAAAAAAATAATATAATCTCCTTTTGTCATATATAAGCCATAATTTCTTGATCCAGGAAGTCCCTTTATAAAATTATTAGGTCGTTTTAAATACCGAAATCTTGAATCGTTTTCTAATATTGGCTTTACAGTTTCAAAAGTATTATCTGAACTTCCATCGTCAATAATTAAACACTCCCAATTTTTATAACTTTGATTTTCAATAGATTGCAATGCTTCAATAATAAAATGCGCCCTATTATAGGTTGCCATAATAATACTGACTAATTGATGAGAGTTATTCATACTAATTAAACAAACTTTTTAAAATATAGTTAAAAGTAGTTTTTTTACTAAATGTAGGATGCAATAAAAGTTGTTTTTCAGTTTTAAAAACCTGATAAAGAGTTTTTAAATTTTGATTACAATGATCTGATAATAAATGGCTTCTTAATAAAGAATTTAATCCTTCAATTATCTCTTTATCATTTAAATTTTTTGAATTAAATGATAAAATGTCATTTTTAATTTTTTGTTTATGTCTTAAATAATCAATCACATTTAAAGGTTTATTCAAAAAATGGTTTGTTAAAAAATTAATTGTTTCAGTTTTCCAAGATAATTCAATCGCTAATTTGTTAAACATATTTATCGCACCTCTTCTGTGTTTTGTTTTTGCATCTTTTTTTAAATCAATATTAGCTGTTAAACTTTCCGGATGTAATCTATACTGATATAAAACCATATCTAAATGATGTAATTTGAAGGTCATACTAGCTCTTAACCAAAAGTCATAATCCTCTAATAAAAAAAGAGATTCATCATAGCCACTCAATTCATAAAACATCTCTTTTTTATAAAGAAATGAAGCTCCAATTTTATTACCAAATAAAATATGTTCTGTGGGTCCTGTTTTATGAATTCGTTTTAAATTACCCTCTTCACTTATAACATCATAATTTGAATAAATTATATCAACATTTTTTTCAATAATTCCGTTTAATAATTTTTCTAAAAAATTGGTTTTTAAAACATTATCATCTGATGTCCATGTAATAAACTCACCTTTTGCTTGCTTATGCCCAATATTTAAACTTGATGGCAATTTTTTATTTATTCCGTTATTTATTATTTTAATTCTTTTATCCTTTTCAGCAAATAGATTTACGATGTCTAAGGTTTTATCAGTTGAGCAATCGTTTACAATAATTAGTTCAAAGTTTTTATGTGTTTGGTTTAGACAGCTTTTAATTGCAGATGCAACATGTTTCTCTCCATTATAACATGGTAAAACAATACTTATAAGATGATTGCTATTATTAGGCATTTACTTAAAACTTTTATTTAAAATAACCTCAAGACTTTCAACATAACTTTCAACATTATAATTCTTGATTAGTTCTAAATTAGAATAAGATTCCTTTTCATATAAAGACTTAGAGGTTATAACCTTCTTCATAGCTTCATAAATGTCATCTTCGTTATTATTAACCAAAAGTTTAGAATCTTTTAACAAAGCAACGCATCCTGGATGGTTTGAGCAAATTACTGGTAAACCATATAACATATATTCCATAACCACATTAGGTGTACCTTCTATTAAAGACAATAAAACTCCCACATCTAGTATATTTAAAACATTTGTTACATCTTCATTACTCAATAAAGTAACACTTGAATTTAAATTATCTTGGTTTATAGTCATTTTCAAATCATTAAAAATACTCAAAGTACCTTCATCATTATCTTTATTCCCCATAAGAATTAGATGCGTATTTGGATGATTGCTATGTACTTTTTTGAATGTTTTTAATAGTAAATCATGATATTTAAAACTCTTAAAATGAGCAATCATTCCGAAAACGAATTTGTCTTTCAAAATATTAAAAGTTTCTTTTATCTCTATTTTGTTCCTGCTTTGTTTTTGCAAACTTAAATATTGTGGAAGGAGATTTAGTTTGTATTGGTTTACTTTGTAATCAAGTCTAAAAATATCAAGACAATTTTCTGCATTTCCAATAATACATGGCATATTATTAACAGCTATACTTTCAAATTGGTCATGTTTTAAAATATCTAACCCTAGTTGATGCCAAAAGGTATATTTAACAGTTGGCAATAGTTTATATAAATAATAAGCTATTTTAGATGGTGTATTTTGAAAAGGAATAATTACATCATACTTTGAGTTTATTAAACCTTTTCTTAGCTTTAATAAATACTGCAACGACCATTTTAGCCTTTTTAAATTTTTTATGGAAACTTCTCGTTTTAAAAATAAATATGGTTCACCAAAAAAGAATGTTTTATTAATATGCGAATTCTCTAGAACTGTTTTAAACTCTTCTGATTTGGTGTTAGAAAGCACAAAAAGAATATCAACTTTACAGTTTTTTTTAGCTACAAGAAATTTAGCTAATCCAAAAGCCTGTCGCTCTGCTCCTCCTAAATTTCCACCTTGAAAAATTAATAAAATATTTTTGTTATCTAAATTCACAATTGTATTAAACTTATTTTGATTTTTTACTTTTTTTTATGATTGATCCTCTTTCTTTTACCTTTTTTAAAACAACAAATAGTTTTTCTTTAAAAGGCAAACTATTCAAAATCAATTTTCTCTTATTATAATCAATTCCTTCTCTAGTATTTGTAAAGAATAAATCGAATACTAATTTTCTTTTTAAAAAATCTATTACTTCTGAAAGTTCTTTATAGCCAAAAACTTTTTGTTTTTTGTTAATCTGTATCAATTGATTCAACCATCTAAAAAATAGTTTGCATTCATCTACTGATATTTCACTAGTTGAAAACAACATTTTTTTTATAAATACATCTGAAAACTCAATTTTATTGTAATTAATTTTATGATAAAGACTTAATTTTATATCAACATCTTGAATCTTTTGAAAATCATTATGCAAACTAGAAACTTGAGTTTCATGAGTTCTGTAATGGTATAAAGTTTCTTGAATATTATATAAGTTGCTATCCCAAGCTGTTTTTGCCCAAAAATCATAATCTTCGGCATGCGCTTTAGTATCATCAAATTTAAATCTTGTATAAGCATTCGTTTTTAACATAGTAGCGCCTAAACTCATTGAATTACTTAATAGCAATTGCGCTTGAATTTCTTTATGATGCTGCTTATGCTTAATAATTTTATTGCTAGCATCAAAGCATTGTAGCCAACACCCGCAGGCTGTAATTTCTGATTTATTTTGAAGTATATGTAATTGCTTTTCAAACCTATCTGGTGTATTTAAATCATCGCCATCCATTCTAGCAATATATTTGCCTTTGGCTTCGCTAAACCCAATGTTTAAACTATCAATTAATCCTTTATTTTCAGGTTTTTTAATAATTCTGATTCTAACATCTTTAATAGACTCTATTACCTCTAATGTATTGTCAGTCGAGCAATCATCAATAACAATTATTTCAAAATCCTGTATGGTTTGGTTTAATACAGAATCAAGAGCCTCTTTTATATATGGGGCTACATTATAAACAGGCAGAACTACTGAAATAAGAGGTGCATTTTTCATATTCTACCTAGAATTAAAACTATTAAACTTTTAATTTTGAATGTAAACCTATGAAATGGATTTGTTATAAAAGCTTTATACAAAAAATAAAATTGAGCACCCTTTTTATTGGTATGTTTTAATCTTTCAAATCTTCCTAAAAAATAATTTGAAGCATATTCATTTATATGTTTTTTTGAAAAATTATCAATTTCAATTTGATTTTTTTTTCGTCTTTTATAAGCATTTAGCATGGCGTAAAAATGCCAGTATTCGGCTTTAAAAAGGTTTTCATTATTCGATATACTATTTTGGTGAACTCTATAACAATACAAAACCTTTTCTAAGAATACATGACTTCCTTGTTCTTCAAGTATATAATATAAATCTTGGTCTACAGCCCGCTTCATAATCGGATTAATACCTCCTGATTGTTTATATTTATCATTTTTAAAGGTTGCAAAATGTGTTAGGGCACCATTCCCGTATGTTAAATATGATTTTCCTTTTGGTATATTACTACCATAAAGACTATGTTTTGTAAAATTCATTTCTAAATCAACAAATTCGTATTTTGAAGTAATTATAGCTGCATTAATATTTAATTGGTGGGCATCAATCATAACTGTTATTGCCTGTGGGTATAAAGCATCGTCAGAATCTAAAAAACCAAGAACTTCACCGTGTGCCAATGTTGCACACCTATGCTTTGTATAGCCACACCCACGATTTTTAGTGTTTTGAAATAGCTTAAACCTATTGTCATCTTTTATCAAATCCTGAATTACAGCAACAGAATCATCCGTAGAGGCATCATCAACAATAATAACTTCCCAATTAGCGTAAGTTTGGTTTACAATACTTTGAAAACAATCATAAAAAAAATGACCATTATTGTAATTGGCTATGAGAATAGAAAAAAGCATTCAGGTAATTTGATTATTAGTTATGTGCCTGCGCTAATATAGGTATTTTGACTTTGAAATAAATAGAGATTTCCAAACAAAATAATATCAAAAAAAGTTTAAAGTTGCCAAACCTTTTGACTCTTTTTTTATGTTTTTCATTTCAAAAAACAATTATGTTTTTATGTTTTGTGACATACAAATCATTACCAATTAATTTCAGCATCACTATCAAGGTCAAACCACACTTTTACCCTACTCGTTTGACGATTTTATTTTTAATAAAAACTAGTTCAGTTCGTTAACTTAATGGTTGAGTTCTACTGTTGTTTTAATTTATCGTTCACTAGTTTAAGTAAGCATGTAAATTGAGCTTCTACAGACAGGTTTGAATTATCAATTTCTATGGCATCATCTGCTTTGTATAGTGGCGAATCTTCTCTGGTAGAATCTAAATAATCACGTTCTTGAACATTTTTTAAAACCTCTTTAAAAGACACGTTGTTGTCCTTCTTTTTGAGTTCATCATAACGTCTTAAAGCTCTGGTTTCTGCCGTAGCAGTCATAAAAAATTTTAATTCTGCATGAGGAAATACCACTGTACCAATATCGCGCCCGTCCATAACAATGCCTTTATCTTTTCCCATGTTTTGTTGCTGTTTCACTAATTGGATTCTTACCTCGGATATGGCAGAAACTTTACTTACATAATTAGAGACTTCTAAAGTTCTTATCTCTTTTTCAATATTAATACCATTTAAATATACTTCGGCAAACCCTAACGCTTTATTAAATACAAAATTTATAACCACATCCTTAAGTTTTGATATGAGTTTCTCGCTGTTGAAATGTTCTTTATCAATCAACCCTTGGCTCATGGCATAATACGTTACCGCTCTGTACATTGCACCAGAATCTATATAAACATACCCTAAATGCTTGGCAAGTTGTTTAGCTACTGTGCTTTTTCCTGTTGATGAATAGCCGTCTATGGCAATGGTTATTTTGGTCATTGGGTGTTAGTTGTTTGCTGTTAGCTGTTAGTTGTTAGTTGTTAGCTGTTAGTTGTTAGCTGTTAGTTGTTAGCTGTTAGCTGTTAGCTGTTAGTTGTTAGTTGTTAGTTGTTAGCTGTTAGTTGTTAGCTGTTAGCTGTTAGCTGTTAGTTGTTAGCTGTTAGCTGTTAGCAAAATTAACTCTTAACTTTTAACTCATTATTTTAAATCTATTTGTAATCCAAAAAAGTTTGAATTGGCCGCACTGGTATATTTTGCGTGTGTATAGCTAAATCTCATTTTATTTAATTTAATTGAAAAACCAGCCGACAAGCCCGAGAAATTTCTTTGATCAACAATGCGCAGTTCTTCTGCTCTTCTAAAGTTATAACCTAAACGAATATTAAAGCCACTTTCTGGAAATAATTCGGCACCTAAGATGGTATGTCTTATAACTTTACCTAAAAACCCAACTTTTTCGGGGGTTTGATTTCCTGATAAATCGGTTGTTACTCGCGCAGGATTTGAAACCGCTATGGGCCATTCCTGTAAATTTTCTAAGGTTATATGCCATCGAATGGGAACATTTTCTAAACGCTGCGACATACCAAAATCTATTTCAAAAGGCAAATCTTCTTGTAAACCGGCATAGGTTGTAATTTGGGTTCCAAAATTTCTAATTACCAAAGCAGCATGAAAATCTAAATAATCATTGATATAAAGCAATCCTAAATCTGATGCAATCCCAATTGAATTGTACTGCTCTAATTTAGAAGTGATGAACTTAACATTAGCCCCAAAATAAAAATCACTATATCCTAGTTGCAATGCGTATCCAAAGGATAAGGCAGCTTCATTACCTGTAAAAGTTCCGGTAGAGACTCCGTTTTCATCAAAGCCATCAAAAGTGCCATAATTTATATAGGTAATACCTGCATGAAAAGTTTGTGTACGTCTGTCAACTGTATAAGCATATGCAGCAGTTCCATAGCTTATGCCTCCCAAATAACTCGTGTAATTTAAGGCAAATTGGTTATCCATTTCTACATTGATGGTTGCTGGATTATAAAGACCTTGGGCTACATCAAAATCCACATTGGTTAATACTTTACCACCAAGTGCTGCTTGACGAGGTGATGAAACTAAATTTAAAAATTGATAGGTACTTTCGCCTCCAACTTGCGCTATGGTTACAACACTAATAATAAAACAAAAACCAGTGATAATTTTCTTCAGCATATAAATTACAAAGTAACTAAATCTATCTTAGAACGAATGCCGCTTGGAAATATTTTAAATCATAAAAAAACCTCGAACTTAAACGAGGTTTTAAATTTATAGTTTCTTTGCGTTTTTAACTTTTTGACTGGTGATAGCAATTTTTATCACATCACTCATATCAGTTACATAATGGAACGTTAATCCTGATAAATAGTCTGGTTTAATTTCCTCAATATCACGTCTATTATCTTCACATAATAAAATCTCTTTTATTCTAGCTCTTTTTGCTGCTAAAATCTTTTCTTTAATACCACCTACAGGTAAAACCTTACCTCTTAATGTAATCTCACCAGTCATAGCTAGACTTTTCTTGACCTTTCTTTGTGTAAATAAGGACACCAATGATGTTAACATGGTAACACCTGCACTTGGGCCATCTTTTGGTGTTGCGCCTTCAGGTACGTGAATATGAACATTGTAGGACTCAAAGACTTTTGGATCAATTCCAAATTCTTCAGCATTTGATTTTATATATTCCATGGCAATGGTTGCAGATTCTTTCATGACTGTTCCTAAGTTGCCTGTAATGGTTAAGGTTCCTTTTCCCTTTGATAAGATGGATTCAATAAAAAGAATATCGCCACCAACACGTGTCCAAGCCAAACCAGTAACAACACCTGCTACATAGTTGTTTTCATATTTATCCCGCTCCATTTTTGGTCCGCCTAAAACTTCTATAATATCGTCATTGGATATTTTGATGTTATAAGCTTCTTCCATGGCTATATTCTTAGCGGCATATCGTACCATTTTAGCTATTTGCTTTTCTAAACTACGAACACCAGACTCTCGTGTATAACCTTCTACAATTTTTTCTAATTGAGGCTTTGCTATTTTTAAATGTTCATCAGATAAGCCATGTTCTTTTAATTGCTTAGGTAATAAATGGCGCTTTGCTATCTCTACCTTTTCTTCAATAGTATAGCCTGTTACATTAATGATTTCCATTCTATCCAGCAATGCCGGTTGAATGGTTGACAGGCTATTACAAGTGGCAATAAACATAACTTTAGATAAGTCGTAACCCATCTCTAAAAAATTATCATAAAAATCATTGTTTTGTTCAGGATCAAGGACTTCAAGCATGGCCGATGAAGGGTCGCCTTGATGTGAGTTAGACAATTTATCGATTTCGTCTAACACAAACACAGGATTTGATGTACCAGCTTTTTTTAAACTTTGTACAATTCTTCCTGGCATAGCACCTATGTAGGTTTTTCTATGACCTCTTATTTCTGCCTCGTCGCGCAAACCACCCAAAGACATGCGCACATACTCTCTGCCCAAAGCCTCAGCAATAGATTTACCAAGCGATGTTTTACCAACACCAGGCGGACCGTATAAGCATAAAATAGGCGACTTCATATCGTTACGAAGCTTTAAAACTGCTAAATGCTCAATAATTCTTTTTTTAACATCTTCAAGACCAAAATGGTCTCTGTCTAAAATTTTACGAGCTCGTTTTAAATCAAATTTATCAGCACTAAATTCATTCCAAGGTAAATCTAGAAATAAATCGAGATAATTTCTTTGGATGGAATATTCGGCCACTTGAGGATTCATACGCTGCATTTTGGATAGTTCCTTTTCAAAATGCTTTGCTACTTTTTCATCCCACTTTTTAGTTTGAGATCTTTCTCGCATTTCTTCAATCTCTTCATCATGGCTTACACCTCCTAATTCTTCCTGAATGGTTTTCATTTGCTGATGCAAGAAATATTCGCGTTGTTGCTGGCTCATGTCCATATGTACCTTAGACTGAATATCATTTTTAAGTTCCAATTTTTGGAACTCGATATTCATAAACTTTAGGGTTGCTAAGGCACGCTTTTTTAAGTCGTTTATCTCTAAAAGACTTTGTTTTTCTGCAACAGAAAGATTCATGTTTGAAGAGACAAAATTTATCAAAAAAGAATTGCTTTCAATGTTTTTTATAGCAAAAGAAGCTTCGCTTGGAATGTTTGGACTATCCTTAATAATTTGAAGTGCCAAGTCTTTAATAGATTCAATAATGGCAACAAACTCTTTATTGCTAATAGCCGGTCTTGCCTCAGGAATTTCTCGTATGGTAGCATTCATATAAGGTGCTTCTGTAATAACCTCAGCGACTTTAAAACGTTTTTTTCCTTGAATGATAACCGTTACATTGCCATCGGGCATTTTAAGAACCCTTAAAATTCTGGCAACCGTTCCAGTTTCATGGATATCTTTTGCCGATGGATCTTCAATAGATTCATCTTTTTGAGAGACTACGCCAATAACCTTGTTTCCATTATTGGCATCATTAATCAATTTAATGGATTTATCTCTACCAGCGGTTATTGGAATGACTACTCCTGGAAAAAGAACCGTATTTCTTAAGGGTAATATGGGTAAGGTTTCTGGTAAATTTTCGTTATTTATTTCTTCTTCATCTTCAGGAGTCATTAATGGAATGAGTTCTGAATTTTCATCGAACTCCTGAAATGACAAACTGTCAAGACTTATAAAATTTGATTTTTTCATATATGATTTTGAGCCAATCTGTCACAAAATAACTATTGACTATTTTTTATTATTCTTATTTTAATTTTTATAATACTGAATGTCAGTAATTTATTAAATTTAATGGTTGCCTTTTCAATTAATAAATTCAATTGCTATGCCACAAAAATCTTTTATTACTTAAAAATGAAGTGAATTCTAAATATCTGTGGATATTTACATTTTTCCCAGTTTCTTTAAAACCAAAAGCAATATAATGGGTAATGCCAATAAAATTATCATGAGCAAGTTTATTTTAAACAATTGAGGCGCTAACATTAATGTTATGATATAACCTCCAATTGCACCTCCAAAATGGGCATCATGACCAATATTTCCCATTTTGGTTTTCATGCCGTAAATAGAATAAAGCAAATAACCTATTCCAAAAATGTAGGCTGGAATTGGAATTGGAATCATAAAAAAAGTCAAGCTCATGCCCGGTTGCAATAAAATGGCCGAATAAATAATGCCCATAACAGCGCCACTGGCACCAACAGCCGTATAATGATATTCGTGTTTATGAAAATAAAGCGATAACAAACTGCCTAATAATAAGCTTCCAATGTAAATGATTACAAAGCTAAAAATGCCTAAATAGCCTATAACTACATCGGCAAAAAAGTATAACGAAAACATGTTAAAAAACAAATGTGCATTGTCTACATGCAAAAATCCGGAGCTAAATAGCCTAAACTGCTCGCCTCTGCTTATGGCTCCAATACTAAATTTATATTTTTCAAAAAAACCAAAGTCGATAAAACCTTTGTACGAAATAATCACATTGGCAGCAATGATGATGATGGTTACTAAATCTAATTGACCCATAAGGTTTAAAGTTTAAATAATTTATAACATATATTTCCTGTGAAAAAATTATTTGATAATTAGGTCACAGGTAAGCTACTGATAAAATTTCTCATGCTGTTTGTATATATTTGCAAATAAAATTTTATACCGGTTTGTTAGTGCAAATTTAAAATTAATTCATGCAATTTCTTGTTTTCATTCTAGTTTATCCGTTTTTATGGTTTATTTCTATATTACCTTTTAGGATTCTTTACCTTATTTCAGATGGTGTTTATGTGCTTCTTTACTACGTTATAGGTTATAGAAAAAAAGTGGTTGACCATAATTTAAAACTTGTGTTTCCAAATAAAAGCGAGTTAGAACGGAAGCTTATCAGGAAACGATTTTATCATCATTTATGTGATATGTTTTTAGAAATGATAAAAACCCTGAGCATTTCTAAAAAAGAATTGGATGAACGCTTTAAAATATTGAATATTGAAGAACTAAAAAGATTGGAATCTTTAAACAAAAGTATTATTTTAATGTACGGACATTATGCCAGTTGGGAATGGTCTATTGCCATTCAAAATTATATAAAATTTAGTGGTTATGGTGTTTATAAAAAATTGGCCAACAAGTATTTTGATAAATTGGTAAGGGATATTCGCTCTAAATTTAATACCTCGCTTATAAGCACCAAAGAAATCCCTTATGTTATCCATAATAATGAGCGCAAAGGCATAAAAAGTTTAACGGCATTTATTAGTGACCAATCTCCAAGATTAACTAAAGATGTTTATTGGAGTAATTTTATGGGGATTAAAGTCCCCACGTTTATAGGTGCAGAGCGTTTGGCAAAAAAACTGGATTTTACCATAGCTTATTTAAAAGTAAACAAGGTAAAACGTGGCTTTTATGAAGCCGAAATTATTGTATTGGCAGAAAACCCAAAAACCTTTAAAGACTACCAATTAACAGAGGCTTTTAATAGAGAGGTTGAAAAACAAATTTATAATGCGCCTGAATATTATTTCTGGACCCATAAACGGTGGAAGCATGCTAAAAATAGTTAAATATTTTTTTGATGTATTTGTTCCAATATTTTTTTTACACTAGGAATTCTTTTAAATCCATTTTCCATTCTGTCAGATAAGAACAAATGAAAATTATGATTGACCTCTACAATGGTTGGGCCATTAGGAGTAATGGCAACATCCCAGCCAAGTAAAGGGAATTTTAAAAACCTAGAAGCTTTTGACACAACATCTATAACTTCGGAATAATAAGGAATTTGATAATCTTCAAAAACTATAGAGGAGTCAGGGTGATGATAAAAGATACCACCTCCATTATCAATCAATTGCAATCCCATAGGACGCATTTTCCCAGAATATTTGTTAAAAGAAACTACAATGCCCCCCGCATGAGCATTGTCAACAATGGCACCTTTTCTGCCTAATCTAATAAATCCCGATAAAACTTCAACGATATTTTCTTTATTTTTGTAGGTAACTACTCTTAATGTATTTAAACTAGAATCGTTAATTTTCTTTAGAATTTCATGTTGTAAAACAACTTCCTGGAATATAAATGATTCCGTTATTATCATGTTTACGACATTTTCACTTAAGTTTTTATATTTATTCTTTTCTAGAATAAATATATTTTTCCCCATTGAACCATCAATAGGTTTGCAAAAAATACGATCTGTTTCTTCATTTTTGAAAACATTACCTAAAAAAAATAAAAAGCTTTTTTTTGAATCAATGTTTAAAATTTCATGGTTATAATAAAACGAGTTTTTTGAATTATAAAAGATGATTTTAGGCGTAGAAATATTGTTTTTCAGCATTAAATCATTAAATAATAGCTTGTTCTCTACCAAGCCTATTTCGTCTTTTGCGTGTGAATAAGACCACGATAATAATGTGTTATTTTCGTTTAAATTCAGGTAATCTTCAATATTAGTGATTTCCTTTCTATAGAGTAAATTTGTAATGTAGTTAACTGGGATTTTCCTTTGAGAAATAAATTGGGATGTTAACTCTTTAATTATTTGAAGCCAATTTTTCTTTGATTTATCTTTAATAAAAAACCATAATATTTCAACATTTCTTTTATGCTTCATTTCCTAAAGTTTAATTTGGCTGATTTCTTTTATGAATTTATCTGCTAATTCATCTGCTTCTTGCTGTGATTTGGCCTCCGTATAGATTCTAATAATGGGTTCGGTATTGCTTTTACGTAAATGCACCCAACTTTCGGAAAAATCTATTTTAACACCATCAATGGTAGTTAATGGCTCATTTTGATAACGCTTTTCAATGTCTTTTAAAATACCGTCTACATCTAAACCAGGCGTTAATTCAATTTTCTTTTTACTCATAAAATAGTTAGGATACGTTTTTCTTAACTCGCTTACTTTCATGTTTTTATCAGCTAACAAACTTAAAAATAAGGCCACGCCAACCAAAGCATCTCTACCATAATGAGATTCCGGATAAATAATACCGCCATTGCCTTCGCCACCAATCACTACGTTATTTTTTTTCATCAATTTAACCACATTCACTTCACCAACGGCACTAGCTTCATACTTGCCGCCATGTTTTTCGGTAACATCTCGCAAGGCTCTGGTTGAACTCATATTGCTAACCGTGTTTCCAGGTGTTCTGCTCAATACATAGTCGGCACAAGCTACTAAGGTGTATTCTTCACCAAACATCTCACCATTTTCATCAATAAAAGCCAATCTATCTACATCAGGATCTACCACAATACCAAAATCGGCTTGATGTTTTTTAACCGCTTCAGATAAATCTGTTAAATGCTCTTTTAAAGGCTCTGGATTGTGAGGAAACTGGCCATTAGGTTCGCAATACAATTTAACAACCTGTACGCCCAATCGCTCCAAAAGTAAAGGAATAGCAATGCCTCCCGTAGAATTTACACCGTCAACCACCACTTTAAAACGAGCTTCTTCAATAGCTTTTACATTCACAAGCTGTAAATCTAACACTTCAATAATGTGTAAATCTATGTAAGCTTTGTTTTTAGTTATTTTACCCAGATTATCTACTTCTGAAAATACCATCGCATCACTTTCTGCAATCTCCAAAATTTTAGCACCTTCTACATCGTTTAAAAATTCGCCTTCAGCATTTAAAAGCTTTAAAGCATTCCATTGTTTTGGATTATGGCTTGCGGTGAGTATAATACCACCATCGGCATGTTCCATAGGCACTGCTAATTCAACCGTTGGCGTAGTAGAAAGCCCTAAATCAACCACATGAATACCAAGTCCTACCAAGGTGTTCATGACTAAATTCTGAATCATTTCACCAGAAATTCTAGCATCTCTACCAACAACCACTTTGTAATGGTCTTTAGCTCGTTGTTGTTTAATCCAACAACCATATGCCGATGCAAATTTAACGGCATCAATTGGTGTTAAGTTATCTCCTACCTGTCCTCCAATGGTGCCTCTAATTCCTGAAATTGATTTTATTAATGTCATATTTAAAAGTAATTTTTAACAAACCTACATATTTTTTTCAGCATGTATTTTAATAAACTTTAAAAAATGTTGAACGGAATAATTTTAATGGCAAAATACGTATCTTCCTTTTTGAATTAGTAAATTACACCAATGAATTATTTAGCACATATTTATCTATCAGGAGACCATGAACTAGTAACCATTGGAAATTTTATTGCCGATGGTTTTAAAGGTAAAGAATATAAAAAGCAACCCAAAGAGATTCAAATAGGTGTTTTGCTGCACCGACATATTGATACGTTTACAGATTCGCATCCAACGGTTAGAAAAAGCACAAAACGTCTTCATGAAAAATACAGCCATTATTCTGGGATTATTGTAGACATGCTTTATGATCATTTTTTAGCCAAAAACTGGAGCCAATATTCTATCATACCACTTGAAGAATATGTTGAATCTTTTTATGATTCACTAGAAAAAAATCATCAACTTCTGCCCTTACGAATTCAAAAAATGATGCCCTATATGATAGCTGATAATTGGTTGGTAAGTTATGCTTCAATTGAAGGTATTTCAAGAGCCTTAGATGGAATGAACCGACGAACAAAACACAAATCGAGCATGAATGAAGCCGTTAATGAACTGGAAGAATTTTATTCAGAATTTGAAAATGAGTTTACCCTTTTTTTTGATGAACTTATTCAATTTTCAAAAGATAAATTAAAAGAAATAGAACTTAAAATCACACAAGAATGAAGCGATTTTTATCTTTTCTCGTATTAATATCATTATGTTTTTCATGCAAGAATTCTATACAAAATGAAGTTGTAAATCGTAGCAAAAGAGGTTTAATTTCTGAACATGGCATGGTAGTTTCAGCACGTTTAGAAGCATCACAAATTGGAACTGATATTTTAAAAAAAGGCGGTAATGCTTTTGATGCCATGGCAGCAACAGGATTGGCTTTGGCGGTTTCATATCCATTTGCGGGAAATCTTGGTGGCGGAGGTTTTATGGTTTACAGAAAAGCCAATGGAGACATAGGTGGGATTGATTACCGAGAAAAAGCCCCTTTAACAGCAACAAAAAACATGTTTTTAGATGAAAATGGTGAAGTAATTCCAAATAAAAGTACGTTAGGAGCTTTGGCAGTTGGAGTTCCCGGAAGTATTGCAGGAATTTTTGAGGTTCATGAAAAATTTGGGAACTTACCCATGAAAGATATTCTTGAACCCGTCATTGCATTAGCTAAAAAAGGTGTGGTTGTTACTAAAAGTCAAGCCAATAGATTTAATCGTAGCCTAGACCAATTTCGTTTAGTGAATAAAGATTCTTTAATATTTTATAAGGTCTGGAAAGAAAATGATACTATAAAATTTCCTGCCTTAGCTAAAACTTTAGAACGCATTTTAAAAAATGGTAAAGATGAATTCTACAAGGGCGAAACGGCTAAAATATTAGTTACATTTTTACAAGAAAATGGTGGAATTATTACCTTGGAAGATTTAGTAAACTATAAAGCTAAATGGCGAACTCCAATCACTTTTACTTATGATGATTTAAAAATAATCTCTATGTCTCCACCTTCAAGTGGCGGTATTTGTTTGGCTCAGATTATGAAAATGATAGAGCCTTTTGATTTACAAAAACATGGCCATAATTCTGAGAAAGCCATCCAAATAATTACAGAAGCAGAAAGACGAGCATACGCTGACAGAAGTTATTATTTGGGTGACCCAGATTTTGTTTCCGTACCTTCAGAAGAACTGATTAGTAATGCTTATCTAAAATCAAGAATGTCTGATTTTTCTTTTGAAAAAGCCACCTCTTCAGCAATGGTTTCGCATGGAAATATTGAAGTGGTTGAAAGTAAAGAAACTACTCATTACTCTATTATTGATCAATTTGGAAACGCCGTTTCTGTTACTACCACCTTAAATGGGGCCTATGGCTCAAAACTATATTGTTCTGAACTTGGTTTTTTCTTAAATAATGAAATGGACGATTTTAGCAGCAAACCTGGCGTTCCAAATATGTTTGGTCTCATTGGTGACGAAGCTAATAGTATTGCTCCAGAAAAAAGAATGTTAAGTTCTATGACGCCAACCATTGTTGAAAAAAAAGGTAAATTATTCATGTCTGTTGGAACGCCAGGAGGCGCAACCATTATAACCTCGGTTTTGCAAACTATTTTAAATGTACACGAGTTTAATATGACTATGCAAGAGGCAGTTGATGCGCCAAGATTTCACCATCAATGGTTGCCAGATGTAATTCAAATGGAACCAAACTCTTTTGATGAAATTCTAATTAAATCGCTTCAAAATAAGGGATATTTCATTGATGAAAAAAATTCTCCAGTAATTGGTAAGGTTGATGGCATTATGGTTTTATCCGATAAACGGTTAGAAGGCGGTGCAGATTATCGAGGGGATGATACGGCTGTCGGTTTTTAGAACTATTTCTATATCAAATCATTACATTTTAATATTTTAGTCTCGGAATTGGTATAAAAAAATCCAATCATGGTTGTAAACCTATTCAGATGAAAACAAAAAAAGCTTTTAAAATAATAACTGGTGTCATGGTGTTTTTCACTTTGCCCAGTATCTTGTTTTTTGCCTTTATGTTTTTTAAATATAATGAAGATTTACCAGAAGGAAAACAAGGAAAAGATGCCGATGCCTTAGCCCATAAAATGCTAGAGGCTTTAAATTATGATGCCTATAAAAACACCGATTATTTAGAATGGACCTTTAAAAAATCACATCATTTCAAATGGTACAAAGCAAAAAACATGTGCTCTGTTTTTTGGAAAGACTATAAAGTAGATCTTAATTTAAATGATGCCTCTTTAAATAAGGCCTTTGTGCATGGTTTTAAAATTGAAGGTGATATGGGCAAAGAAATTATAGAAAAAGCCCAATCATATTTCAACAACGATTCCTTTTGGTTGGTTGCACCCTATAAAATATTTGATAACGGTACCATCAGAAAACTTGTTGAGCTAAATGATAGCCCAAATCAGGCATTATTAGTAACCTACAGCAAAGGAGGAACCACGCCCGGAGATTCCTATTTATGGATTTTGGAAGACAATGGTATGCCTAAAAGTTTTAAGATGTGGACGTCTATTTTACCCTTAAAAGGACTGGAATCTTCTTGGTCTCACTGGACGACAACAGAAAGTGGTGCTAAGCTGCCAACCTTTCATAATATTTTGTTTTTAGGGATTGAAATTACTAATATTAAAACGAATAAATAAATCCAATTACAAACTCTTTCGGTTTTAAAAAGCGAAAAAAAGTTAAAGATAATTTGTCACCTCGAACGTAGGTGAGAGGTCACATAATTTGAGATCTTATATTTGTAATTTTAGCTTTTTGTGTGATGTCTCTTTGTAGTCGAAATGACTTAAAAAACATCAACTTGATTTTTGCCCAACAAACTGTTGGTTTTTCAATTTAAAAAGCACATTAAATGTGGTTAAACTTCCATAACTTCTTGTAATATATTGTTGTAAGTCAATTTTTTCTTGTTCATCAAGATTACTAGAGTTAATTTTTTGTTCCATAACTCGCAATCTATCACGCACCATGGTAATTTTATGAAAAAAAGTATCTACAGGAATTTCACTTGCTTTTAAACTTGTGTCACCAGGTTCTAAAATAAGCTTCCCGCCTTTCCATTTATCAGCAATAGGGACAATTTCAGTGACATCGCTCCACTTTTTAAGGATCTCTGTTAAACTTCTTTCTACATCAAAAAAACTAACGGTATCAACATCGCTTTCAGCGGCTTCAATGATTTCAAATTCACTATCTAAATCAATCGTTTCCAAGCCATTTTCAATAAACGTCACCCAATAATGTTTTGAAGAAACATTGGTTACCACACCTTTTCCATATTCTGAATGATTAATTCTTGAACCTATTCCTAATAACTTCATCTTTTTTGCTTTTAAATAATTTAAAATTTCTCCAAAGACAATACTAATAAAACTTTCAATAAAAGCAATCTTTAATTCTCAATAAAAAAACACATTTTAATCCACATATCTTAATTAATTGTTAAAAATATGGGTTTAAAAAAAACTCCAACACTAATTTTAAGTGGGTTCCAGTCATTAAAATTACATAAAATTGAATAACAACCCCATTAAAAAAAAGGTTATGAATCATGACTTTTAACGTATTAAAAATTTGGAGCTCAAAAATCAAGGGCTTTCATAAAAACCTATTAAAAACCATGAAAAGTTAATGTTTCTTAAAGAACTTGAACCTTAAAAGTCAATATTATATTTTTATATAAATCTACCCGTTGGGTGAAATTAAACTATTTGAGTTTTAATATTGTTTAAAGGTCTATCAAAAATAAACTTATTGATAAACTGGACTAAAGTCAGTGCTGTAATCTTAGCTAACACTCTGGTTTTAAACCCCTGGAATGACTTAGCGTAATTTCTTCTAATCATAAACTGATCACATAGTTGTGAAAAAAGTGTTTCAATTCTTTTTCTTGATTTTCTAAAAATATAAGGCTGTGACCTATAGTTTTTTTGGTTGCTCCTCATCGGAGTTTCCAGTTTGATGTTTGCTGTTTCAAACAAATCCAATTGAATTGTTGCAGACAAATATCCTCTGTCACCAAGAAGCACACAGTCAGTCATTTGATATTTCAGGTCTTTGAGTAAATGGACATCGTGTACACTTGCCTTTGTTATATCTATAGCCTTAAAGACACCGTCAACAGTACAAACTCCGTGAAGCTTATATCCGTAATACCAAGTATCTTGAGAAGCACAATAACCCTTATCTGGTGCTGTTTGAAAATCTTCTTTGCAGATTTTAACCCTGTTTTGTCTGGCTTTTTTGCAAATTTCAAGAGGCATACTATCGATTATAAAGTAGTCTTCATAATCTGTAAATCTTGAATACAAACAACTGCGCACTTGATTTGTGTATGAAAAAAACTTTTTCCTTCGTTTGTTAAACTGACTTCTCTCTATTAGGTTTGGAATTTGAGACCCATCAATTAGCTTAAAAAGGTGATTTTCGCTATCGATTGACATAAACTCAGCAGCCAAACTTAGAGCAACGACTTCAATATCAGACATTTTGCTTTTTCTGCCAACCTGATATTCTGAGGGTGTAACAATATGAAAAGAACTTACAACTTCTAAAACTTTAAAATAATTTTTTACTATATTTGACATAAGATATTGGGTTGTTTTGCGACTTAAAGATACTGTAATTCAGTATCTTATCCAATATCTTTTTTTGTTTTATCCTATTTCACCCAACGGGTATAAATCTATTAAAAATTAATCCTATGAAAAAAGTATGCTACTTATTATTTTTTATGGTTAGCCTAACTTACGCTAACCATAATTTAACCTTAAACAAAAATGACCCACAAGTTGGTGATGTATTAATCCTTAATAAAACAAATGCTAATGGATTTAAGTATATTTTCTTTCCTAAATTAAATGTTATTGCAAAAAAGGGTGGTTTAGCTAACTACCATATTGTTGAAGGAAATCATGCGGTTATTAAAAAAGTTGAAACCAATGAGAATGGCGATACTTTTGTACATTTAGAAAGAATAAACGGTAAAAAATTCTTCAGTTGCTTAAAAGAAGTAAAAGCTAACTATACAAAATCATTAGAACATGGTGAAATGTCATTGCTAAAAATTTGAATTGAATAGAAATATTCTGTTGTGAATGCTCTGAAAATATCAGGGCATTTTTTATTTCAAATATTTAAAATGATAGTTGTGCTTAACAAAAATTTAGCAACTAAAATTGTACCTTTGCACTTTTGCAAATTTATGAGCCAATTTGAAGAGTATATTGAGGTTAAAGGTGCCAGAGTACATAACCTCAAGAATATTGATGTTACCATACCCAGAGAAAAACTAGTGGTCATTACTGGCTTGTCTGGTAGTGGAAAATCCTCATTGGCCTTTGACACGATTTATGCAGAAGGACAAAGACGTTACATTGAAACGTTTTCAGCCTATGCGCGTCAGTTTCTAGGCGGTTTAGAACGACCAGACGTTGATAAAATTGATGGCTTATCACCCGTTATAGCCATTGAACAAAAAACCACTAGCAAATCGCCACGTTCTACGGTTGGAACCATTACCGAAATTTATGATTTTTTAAGATTGTTATTCGCTCGAGCTTCAGATGCCTACAGCTACAATACAGGCGAGAAAATGGTGAGTTATAGTGATGCTCAAATTAAAGAACTTATTATCAGTGATTTTAATGGCAAACGAATTAACATTCTAGCACCTGTAGTGCGTTCACGTAAAGGACATTACAGAGAGTTGTTTGAACAAATTGCTAAACAAGGTTTTGTTAAGGTTAGAACCGACGGTGAGATTCAAGACCTTAAAAAAGGCATGAAACTAGATCGGTACAAAACACATGATGTAGAGATTGTTATAGACAGATTGGTGATTGATGATTCGGCAGATAACCATAAACGCTTAACAGAATCCATTAATACAGCCATGTATCATGGCGATGATATTTTGATGGTGATGGATCAAGATACTAACGAAGCCAGATATTTTAGTCGACATTTAATGTGTCCCTCATCTGGAATATCATATCCTAACCCAGAGCCCAATAATTTTTCTTTTAACTCACCAAAAGGAGCTTGCTCTCATTGTAATGGTATTGGAACATTACACCAAGTAAACGAGAGAAAAATTATTCCAAACGACACGCTTTCTATTAAAAATGGAGCTCTTGCACCACATGGTCCAGAAAAAAACAGCTGGATTTTTAAGCAACTTGAAATCATAGCACAGCGCTTTAATTTTAAGTTAACAGATGCTTACAAGGATATTCCTGAAGAAGCCAAACACATGATTTTATATGGCGGAAACGATAAATTTTCAATTGAAAGTAAAGTATTAGGCGTTACAAGAGATTATAAAATTGATTTTGAAGGCGTTGCCAATTTTATAGAAAATCAATACATAAACGCCGATTCAACCTCGTTAAAACGATGGGCTAAAGACTATATGGACAAAATAATCTGTCCAGAATGTCATGGCTCAAGATTAAAAAAAGAATCCCTTTATTTCAAAGTAAATCATAAAAATATTGCAGACTTAGCCAATATAGACATTATAGAATTATCCAACTGGTTTAACGATTTACACAACCATTTATCAAAAAAACAATTTATTATTGCTGAAGAAGTTATCAAAGAAATCAAAGCTAGGTTAAAATTTTTGTTGGATGTAGGTTTAGATTACTTAACATTAAACAGAAGTTCAAAATCTTTATCTGGAGGCGAAGCTCAACGCATTCGTTTGGCTACACAAATAGGTTCTCAATTAGTTGGAGTTCTTTATATATTAGACGAACCAAGCATTGGCTTGCACCAACGCGATAATGAAAAACTTATTAACTCTTTAATAGCTTTAAGAGATATTGGCAACTCAATTATTGTGGTTGAACATGATAAAGATATGATAGAGCGTGCTGATTATGTGATTGATATCGGACCCAAGGCTGGAAAACATGGTGGAGAAATCATCAGTATTGGAACACCCGATGAATTAAAAACACATCAAACCTTAACAGCCGACTATCTCAATGGTACAAAAAAAATCGATGTACCAAAGAAGCGTAGAAAAGGCAATGGGAAATCTATAATTCTTAAAGGATGTACAGGGAATAATCTTAAAAATGTTTCTGTTTCTTTTCCATTAGGAAAAATGATTGGAGTTACTGGCGTTTCAGGTAGTGGTAAATCAACATTAATTAATGAAACCCTATACCCTATTTTAAATGCTTATTATTTTAATGGCGTTAAAAAACCAATGCCTTATAAAAGTATTGATGGCTTAAAACATATTGACAAAGTTATTGATGTCAATCAATCACCTATTGGAAGAACTCCAAGAAGTAATCCAGTAACCTACACTGGTACGTTTAGTGAAATAAGAAGTTTGTTTGCTAAAATTCCTGAAGCCATGATTCGTGGTTATAAAGCTGGTAGATTTAGCTTTAATGTTTCCGGTGGCCGTTGTGAAACCTGCCAAGGTGGAGGTTTACGAGTTATAGAAATGAATTTTTTACCAGATGTGTATGTAGAATGTGAAACCTGCCAAGGAAAACGTTTTAATAGAGAAACTTTAGAAATTCGCTATAAAGGAAAGTCCATTAGTGATGTCTTGGATATGACCATCAGTGAAGCAGTAACCTTTTTTGAGCACATTCCAAAAATCCATAACAAACTTAAAACCATTGAAGATGTTGGTCTTGGATACATTACTTTAGGGCAACAAAGCACCACATTATCTGGTGGCGAAGCTCAACGCATAAAATTGGCAACAGAATTAAGCAAACGTGATACTGGCAATACGTTTTATATTTTAGATGAACCTACAACAGGTTTGCATTTTGAGGATATTCGTGTATTAATGCACGTTTTAAACAAATTGGTTGATAAAGGCAATACAGTGTTAATTATTGAGCACAATTTAGATGTTATTAAAACCGTTGACCATATTATTGATATTGGCTATGAAGGCGGAAAAGGTGGCGGACAAATTATTGTTGAAGGCACACCTGAAGAAGTGTCAAAACATAAAAAAAGCTATACAGCACAGTTCCTTAAAAAAGAATTGTTATAGAAACTAGTATATAGTAACCAATGTTTAGTGTTCAGTAAAATGAAAATAAAAAACACTAAATTTGAAATTTGCACATTAAAACGCATTATCAAATAAACACTTAAACAATATATGAGACAAGAATTACATCCTAAAGGATGGAATGAAATAAAAACAAACGACTCTTGGGCCATTTTTAAAATCATGGGAGAGTTTGTAAGTGGTTTTGAAAAAATGAGTAAAATAGGCCCTTGTGTGTCTATTTTTGGGTCAGCCAGAATCAAACCTGATAATAAGTATTATGAATTAGCTGAAAAAATTGCTAAAAAAATTGTACAATCTGGCTATGGAGTTATAACAGGCGGCGGACCAGGTATTATGGAAGCTGGTAATAAAGGTGCACATCTTGGTGGTGGTACATCCGTAGGGCTTAACATTGATTTGCCTTTTGAACAACATGACAATCCCTATATAGACTCAGATAAAAACCTGGATTTTGATTATTTCTTCGTAAGAAAAGTTATGTTTGTTAAATACTCACAAGGATTTGTAGTAATGCCCGGAGGCTTTGGAACCCTTGATGAATTATTTGAAGCTATTACCTTGATCCAAACCCATAAAATTGAAAAATTCCCCATCATACTTGTTGGAAAAGAATTTTGGGAAGGTCTTTTTAATTGGATAAAACAAACGCTCTTAAAAGAGTTCGGTAACATCAGTGAGAAAGATTTAGATTTAATCCACTTGGTTGATAACGAAGATGACGTGATTAAAATTTTAGACGAATTTTATCATACCTCTGATTTTAGCCCTAATTTTTAAAGAAAAAAATCAAAAATATATTACCCGTTAAATTTGCTATATTGCCAAACCAACCTATCTATTGTTTTAACCTTAAATGTTTTTAAAATAAATTGAGATTTACAGTATTAAGTTTTTTTTTGGTTGGCTTTTTTTGCCTTCACACCTTCGGTCAAAATAACATTGACCTAAGAGCTATTTTTAATATAGAAAAAAAACAAATCTCCATCTCTCAAACCATCGAATATTATAACGCCTCAAACGATACTCTTGAAACCATCTATCTAAATAATTGGACTAATAGTTATTCCACTAAAAAAACACCACTAGCCATAAGAATGGCCGATGAATATAAAAATGATTTTCATCTTGCAAAAAACGAAGACAGAGGTTACTCTGTTATTACTTCTATAAAACAACATAACGAAGAGGTTCCTTATGAACAATTACTCGATCACATCGATGTTGTTAAGGTTAAACTAAATTCTCCTGTTAAACCTCATGAATCTTATAAAATAAATCTCACTTATATTGTTCAAATTCCCAATGATAAATTTACACGTTACGGAATAAGCCCATCAGGAGATATCCATTTAAGATATTGGTATATTACTCCAGCTATTTATGATGGACAATGGCAATATTACAGCAATAAAGATTTAGATGATTTATACATTCCTGAAGCCAATCTAGCCTTAGAAATTATTTATCCTAAAAATTACAACCTTACTTCAGAATTGGATGTTATTAACATTACTCAAAATAATACGAACAAAACAGTTATCCTTAGAGGAAACAACCGAGTTAACAATAAATTATTTTTAAATAAAACGCCTATCTTCAACGCCATACAAAACGATAGTATAGCATTTATTTCTAGTATTAAAGATGCCGATTTGGATGTTTTAGACAAAATTTTAATCACAGAAAAAATCACCAAATTTATTGATGACCATTTAGGTAAATACCCACATAAGAAATTACTTTTAACCCATATAGATTATGAAAAAGAACCTATATATGGTTTAAATTTTTTACCAAAATTCATACATCCTTACCCAGAACATTTTCAATACGAATTAAAACTTTTAAAAGTTGCTTTATATAATTATCTAGAAAATACGTTGTTTATAAACCCAAGAAAAGATCAGTGGTTATTAGATGGATTACAAATTTATTTCTTAATGAAATATGTTGAGCTTAATTATCCTGACATGAAGTTTTTAGGTTCATTAGCAGATTTTTGGGCCATTCGTTCATTTCACGCAGCAGATTTAAGCTTTAATGATAAATATGTTCTTGCTTACATGCTCATGGCCAGAACCAACAGAGACCAACCCTTAACCATGGCAAAAGATTCTTTATTAAAATTTAATAAAAGTATTTCGAATAAATATAAAGCTGGCATTGGGTTTAAGTATTTAGATGATTTTATAAATTCTGATGTTCTTGAAAATTCCATAAAAACGTTTCTATCAAACAATCAGTTAAAACCCATTAAGGCCAAAGCCTTTGAAACTTTTTTAAAAACCCAAACCCATAAAAACATTGATTGGTTTTTTAATGACTACTTAACAACAAGAAAAAAAATAGATTTCAAAATAAAGGATGTTATTAAAACAGAAGATTCTTTAACGCTTACCATAAAAAACAAAACAGACAATGCAATGCCTGTATCCTTATACAGCTTAAGTAATGATACTATAGTATCCAAAATATGGATAGAAAATATATCAAAAAGTAAAACCATCACCATTCCTAGAAATAATAGTAATAAATTAGTTCTTAACTATCAAAACATTATTCCAGAAACCAATTTAAGAGATAACTGGAAATCGTTAAAAGGCATGTTTTTTAATAATAAACCCCTGCAATTAAGGCTGTTTAAAGATATTGAAGACCCTAATTACAACCAGATGTTTTTTATGCCCATTTTAGAATACAATAATATCTATGATGGATTAACCCTTGGTGGAAAATTATACAACAAAACGGTTTTAAGAAAACGTTTTAATTACAAATTAGAACCAAAGTATTCCCTAAAATCAAAATCATTTACAGGAAAAGCTAATGTTTATAACATTCATGACTTTGAAAACAGCAATTTATATTCAATAAACTACGGCTTTAGGGCAGGTTATCAATCGTATGCAGAAGATTTGTTTGTGCGCCAATTTACCCCATACCTTTCATTTTTCTTTAGAGAAGATAAAGATTTTCGATCTAATAAAAAGAAAGCGCTATTTTTAAGATATTTAGACATTAGTAGAGACAAGGATGTAAATAACATTACAACCTCTACCGAACCAAATTACAAGGTTTTTAATGTTAGGTTTGTAGATTCGAACGATAACTTAATTAAATTTAACAGCTGGTACGCTGATTTTCAAATTGCAAAAACGTTTACCAAATTATCTTTTGATTATGAGTACCGTCGTTTATTCGAAAATAATAGACAATTAAATGTTCGCTTTTTCTCTGGAGTATTTTTAAAAAACACCAACCCAAATGGGTCAGACTTTTTTAGTTTTGCCACAGATAGGCCAACCGATTATTTATTTGATTATGCTTATTTAGGCCGATCTGAATCTTCTGGTATTTTTAGTCAGCAATACATTGGTGCAGAAGGAGGTTTTAAATCTAAACTAGAAACACCATTTGCTAACCAATTTATGTCAACCGTTAACGTTAGCACAACACTTTGGAAATACGTATTGGCATATTCAGACATTGGACTTGTAAAAAACCGCCACGACAATTTAAAATTTGTGTACGATTCTGGTATCCGGGTCAATTTAGTTACCGATTACTTTGAACTTTATTTTCCTGTATATTCAAATTTAGGTTGGGAAATTGGACAGCCCAACTATGATCAAAAAATTAGGTTTAGATTTACAATTGATCCAAAGACGTTATTTGGTTTATTTAGAAGACGTTGGTATTAATAATGTTAATATTTTGAATTTTTTATTGAATTAATCAGGTATTTTTGATTAATTAATAATAAAAATTATTTTTGAATTTGTATCATTAAGAATTCTTCAAACATATTGGAATAATAATATTGTAGAAACCACAAACTTTAACTAAATTTGCCCAAAAAGAGACCGCTAAATTTCATGCAACCAATACCAGACCTAAAAAATAACATGTCTTTTGATGACTTCAAAAATGAAGTTTTAAACGATTATAAAATTGCTGTCACCAGTCGTGAATGTAGTTTATTAGGCCGCAGGGAAGTTTTAACAGGAAAAGCAAAATTTGGAATTTTTGGTGATGGAAAAGAGGTGCCACAATTAGCCATGGCAAAAGCCTTTTTAAAAGGCGACTTTCGTTCAGGCTATTATCGCGATCAAACCTTCATGATGGCCTTAGGCGAATTAACGGTTGAACAATTTTTTGCAGGTTTATATGCTAACACAGATTTAAGCTTAGAACCTATGTCTGCCGGCCGTCAAATGGGAGGCCATTTTACAACACATAGTTTAGACGAAAATGGTCATTGGAAAGACTTAACCAAACAATACAATTCCAGTGCAGACATTTCGCCAACTGCAGGACAAATGCCTCGTTTACTAGGTTTGGCTCAAGCTTCAAAAATATATAGAAATATTGAAAACATAAACCATTCCAAGTTTTCAATAAATGGTAATGAAGTAGCTTGGGGAACCATTGGTAATGCCAGCACAAGTGAAGGGCTGTTTTTTGAAACCATCAACGCTGCTGGGGTTTTGCAAGTTCCCATGATTATAAGCATTTGGGATGATGAGTATGGAATTTCAGTACACGCAAAACATCAAACCACTAAAGAAAACATCTCAGAAATCCTTAAAGGTTTTCAACGAAATAAAAAAGAAAAAGGCTATGAAATACTTCGGGTAAAAGGTTGGGATTATGCCAATCTCATTGAAACCTACCAGGAAGCATCTGCCATAGCGCGCAAAGAGCATATTCCTGTTTTGATTCATGTCAACGAATTAACACAGCCTCAAGGTCATTCAACATCCGGCTCTCATGAGCGTTATAAAGATAAGAATCGTTTAAATTGGGAGACAGAACTGGATTGTAATGTAAAAATGCGTTCATGGATGATTGAATCTGGCATTGCAACCAACGAAGATTTAACAGATATGGAACGTACCATTAAACGAGATGCAAGAGATGGAAAAAATAGAGCTTGGCATACGTTTTTAGCACCCATATTAAAAGAAAGACAAGATCTTACTCTAATTTTATCTCGTTTAGCTGAAAAGAGCCATCATTCAGAATTTATCTTAAAATCTAAACAATATTTATTAGCTTTAGATGAGCCTTCAAGAAAAGATGTCCTTTCAACAGCTAGAAAAGTTTTGCATCATATCATATCTGAATCTTCTATTGAAAAACAAAATTTAGTCAACTGGATCAACACTAATTTTAAAGAGTCACAACCAAAATTCAGTTCTCATTTATATTCAGAATCCGATAAATCTGCCATTAAAATAAAAGAAGTAAAACCCTATTATAATAATGAATCTCCACTTGTTGATGGCAGAATCATTATCAGGGACAATTTTGATTATATCTTTAAAAACTATCCAGAAACTCTTATTTTTGGTGAAGACACAGGTTATATAGGCGATGTAAACCAAGGTTTGGAAGGCTTACAAGAAAAGTATGGATATTTAAGGGTTTCAGATACAGGCATACGCGAAGCTACCATTGTAGGTCAAGGTATTGGCATGGCTATGAGAGGCTTAAGACCCATTGCAGAAATTCAATATTTAGATTACATAATGTATGCCATACAAATTATAAGTGATGATTTAGCAACCTTACATTACAGAACAAAAGGCCGACAAAAAGCGCCTTTAATCATAAGAACTCGTGGACATCGATTGGAAGGCATTTGGCATTCAGGTTCTCAATTAGGTGGCATTATAAACTTAGTTCGTGGCATCCATGTATTAGTGCCAAGAAACATGACCAAAGCAGCTGGATTTTACAATACACTTTTACAAGGCGATGAGCCAGCTTTAGTGGTAGAATGCTTAAATGGTTACAGGTTAAAAGAAAAAATGCCATTGAATATTGGAGAATTTAAAACACCTATTGGCGTTGTTGAAACAGTAAAACAAGGAAAAGACATCACCTTGGTTTCTTACGGATCAACGCTTAGAATTGTGGAACTTGCCGCAAAAGAACTTCAATCATTGGATATTGATGCCGAAGTCATTGATGTACAATCCTTATTACCCTTTGATTTAAATCACGATATTGCAAAAAGTCTTGCTAAAACAAATCGCGTTATGGTTATTGATGAAGATGTGCCCGGTGGCGCTTCTGCATACATATTAAACGAAATATTAAATACCCAAAATGGCTATCAATATTTAGATAGCCAACCAAAAACCTTAACAGCCAAAGCCCATAGACCAGCGTATGGAACTGATGGTGACTACTTCTCTAAACCGTCTGTTGAAGATGTTTTTGAAGCCGTTTATAATGTTATGCACGAACTAAATCCTGTTGATTTTCCTAAATTGAGATAAACATATTGTGAAAGCCGTTTCAGTAGTTAACATTAAAAAAGAATTACAACATCTTTCTACTGAAGAATTGACCGAGTTATGCTTACGCTTATCAAAATTCAAAAAGGAAAACAAAGAACTCCTAACCTATTTATTGTTTGAGTCTCATGATGAAACTGGATATATTGAATCTGTTCAAAAAGACATGGATGAACAATTTGAATTGATTAACACCAATAGCTATTTCTACATAAAAAAAAGTGTCAGAAAAATATTGAGAACTGTTAAAAAATTTGCTCGATATTCTCAAAAAAAAGAAACCGAAGTTGAATTATTGATCTATTTCTGTCAAACATTAAAAGATTTCAAGCCTTCCATAAAACATAATGTAACCCTCACCAATATTTACGAAAGGCAAATTGTTTTAATTAAAAAAATTGTTTCTACACTGCACGAAGATTTGCAATATGATTATCATTCCATGCTTGAAGCCTTAAATGATTGAGATTTTATACTTAATGTGTAACTTTGTTGTTTTAAGCCAAAGATTTCAATATAAAGAATGATAAACATTCACGAAAAAACCCTACAAGATTTAGAATTTCCAACCGTTTTAAAACAGGTTAGCGAACATTGCATAACGCCGTTAGGAAACGAAAAAGCACTTAATATGTCTCCTTTTAAAACTAAAGAAGATATTTTGGGCGCTTTACAGTTAACGAATGAGTATCTATCTTCGTTTCATAATAATAACCGGATACCCAATCATGGGTTTGATGCCATAAACAAAGAACTTCTTCTCTTAAGAATTGAAAATACCTATCTTGAAGTTCACAGTTTAAAAAAAATTATCTCTATTTCCTTAACAACGAATGACATCGTTTCTTTTCTAGAAAAATTTAAAGACTATTACCCTAAATTAAATGACTTTGCATCTCATATAGAAATTAATAAAACCATTATTGAAAAAGTAGATGCTATTGTGGACCGTTTTGGAGACATCAAAGACAATGCCTCCAGATTGTTGTTAGAGTTAAGACAAAGGATCAACAAGGTAAAAGGTAAAATAAATCAGAGTTTTGCAACGGCTTTAAACGCCTATCATCAATTGGAGTATTTAGATGATATCAGGGAATCTGTGGTTGACAACAAACGCGTTTTAGCCGTAAAAGCCATGCACAGACGTAAGGTTAAAGGTGCTATTATGGGCGGAAGTAAAACGGGCAGTATTGTATATATAGAACCAGAAACTACCTTGCAATTTACACGAGAACTTAATAATTTAGAGTACGAAGAAAAAGAAGAAGTTATTCGTATTTTAAAAGACCTTACCAACGTTATTCGTCCGTTTAAAACCTTATTAGAAGATTCACAAACGTTATTAATAGATTTGGATGTCATTGCTGCCAAAGCAAAATATGCCAACTCCATGAATGCTGTGCTTCCCGAAATTTCTGAAGACAGAAGCCTATTGCTCAAAGATGCTTATCATCCTCTTTTGTATTTAAACCATTTAAAAAATAAAAAAACCACCTTTCCTCAATCCATAGATTTTAATCAAGAAAAGCGTGTTATTGTTATTTCTGGACCTAATGCCGGCGGAAAAAGCATTACCCTTAAAACCATTGGCTTGCTTCAGGTTATGTTACAAAGTGGTTTATTAATTCCGGTTCATGAACGTAGTAAAGTTTTTATTTTTGATAGAATTTTAAGCGATATAGGCGATAATCAGTCTATTGAAAATCATTTAAGCACCTATAGTTATCGCTTAAAACAAATGAATTACTTTTTAAAAAAGTGTAATAAAAACACCTTGTTTTTAATTGATGAATTTGGAACCGGAAGTGACCCAGAACTTGGTGGTGCCTTGGCTGAAACGTTTTTAGAAGAATTTTATCATCGGGAAGCATATGGTATTATCACAACCCACTACTCCAACCTAAAGATTTTAGCAAATGAATTGCCTTATATGGTCAATGCCAACATGCTTTTTGATGAAAAATCTTTAGAGCCTTTATATAAATTGGTGGTTGGACAAGCCGGAAGCTCTTTTACGTTTGAAGTGGCTCAGAAAAACGGCATTCCTTTTAGTTTAATTAACCGAGCCAAAAAGAAGATTGAACGTAGTAAAGTACGGTTTGATGCCACCATTGCCAAACTTCAAAAAGAACGCTCTAAACTTGAAAAAACAGGCGAATCTTTACGTATCAATGAAAAGAAAAAAATTAAGGAAGCCGATAAATTAGAAGAAACCAATGCCAAAATTCAAAAAAAACTGGAAAGCTATCAAGAATTGTATGACAGTAACCAACGTTTAATTTATTTAGGACATAAAATTAATGACCTAGCCGAAAAATATTTTGAAAATAAGCAAAAACGCGAATTGATGGCAGAGTTTTTCAAAATCGTTCAAATTGAAAACTCCAAGCGAAAAAAAGTTTCCGTCAAAGAAAAGCACGTTATAAAAGCTAAAGAAGAACAAGTTAAACAAGAAGTTGAAAAAGTAGTGACCGTTATTAGAGAAAAGAAACAAGAAGCCAAAAAGAACAAAATAGAAGTCCCAAAACCCAAACCCATTTTAAAAATTGGCGATCGGGTTCGTATGAACGATGGTCGTGCTATTGGCAGTATTGATAAAATTGAAAAAAATAAAGCCACAGTAAATTATGGTATGTTTACCACCAATGTTAGCTTAGAACAATTAGAATTGGTTAAAACTGTAAAAAAGTGAGGCATATTTAGTGAGCAGTGCTCAGTGGTATTTTTAGTAACAAAACATGATAAATATTCCAAAACATAAAAAACTAATTTTATTTGATGGCGTTTGCAACCTTTGTAACGCCTCTGTTCAATATGTCATAAAACATGATAAGAAAAATTTGTTTCTGTTTACTGCGCTTCAAAGTGAAATAGGACAGCAAATAATTCATAGACACCTCATTGAAACTAATAAAACAGACTCCATTCTGCTATTCACACCCGAAAAAGGCCTTGATTACAAATCTATCGCAGCTTTAAAAATAGCTTACCATTTAGGCTTTCCAAACCGTTTATTAAGCATATTTTTTATTATTCCCACATTTATAAGAAATTGGGGTTATGATTATATTGCCAAAAACCGCTATAAATGGTATGGAAAAAAGGAATCGTGTATGATTCCAACAGCAGCATTAAAAAGTAAGTTTTTAGAGTAATTTTTATCTTTGTCATTGCGAACACAGTGAAGAACTCATTGATAATTTGTTAAGAATAATAACCTCTCGACTGCGCACGAGGTGACCATAATTTAAGCTTGATTACAAACCATCCGATATTTTTTAAGCCTTTTAAATGTCCCAAATATCTATATCAATTTCAACATTATTTAAATTTGCAGTCATGTAGTTTTTATAATTCATGGCATCATTAATAAAGTCACCCACATCAACATTCATATAAATTTCAGGTTTTTTTAAACCTGCTTTAAAATAAATAGAGGCACAATAGTAATAGTCTTTTTCATAATACCCCGTTGGGTCTTCGGTATGGAAAGATGCTGCTTCAATTTCTAAAAGGTTATTTTAAAAAAAAACAGCCCATTTTCTCCAATAAACACCTTGTTTTTCTCTGCTACTTTTCAAATCATAATCAAAAATATCTAAACATACACACCATGACTTATAAATTTTTGGGTTGTTGATATTATCTATTAAATATTTTATTTTTTCGGAAGTTTCTTTAAATGCAGTTGCCGAACATTCAATGTTTATAACTACATCAACAAGCTTTTTTAATTCTTTAATTTTAGTAAAAGTGGTTTCATCTATTGTAAACATACCAATCTTTTTTATGTAAAACAATCACTTTTTCTTCCCATTCTCAACACGCAACAAAGGCGCAGTATATTGGTTGTACAACTCAAATAAAAACTCAATGCGGGCATTTTCGTTGGTAAATGCTTGCGGACGATAACACAAATCAACCGCTTTGTCTAACTCTTGATGCGCTTTCACCAAACTTGGTGGCATGGTTAACGGATGATACAAATCTGCC
>Ga0210044_10000995_pt1 | contig 43111 bp, 44 predicted proteins | sample CryGey13umfilter_2_FD_183959 | JGI IMG/M metagenome (GOLD analysis project Ga0210044, IMG submission 183959) | Groundwater microbial communities from aquifer in Utah, USA - Crystal Geyser 4/9/14 3 um filter (SPAdes) (version 2) | ecosystem: Environmental > Aquatic > Deep subsurface >... | reverse complement strand
ACTGTTAAAAGAGTTAAACCAAAAATTACTAATCCCTGCCAGCCGGTAAAAACTAAAAAAGCCCTTTTTATTTCTTGCCAACCAACAGCTTTTCCAACCCAGATAAATATTCCTATCCCAATCAAAAAAGAAACTAAAAGAAGCAAAAATTTCTTCATATATAAATTATATCCCATCCTTCTTCCAAAAACAAAATCCCAAAAAATTAGAAGATTTTAAAAATTAATAAAATTTACCTTTTTATTTACAAAGTTTCAAAAGTTCTTTGGCGTTTTCGATGGCATAGCCGTGAAAATCGTTATTAAAATAAACATAAACGTCGTACTTTTTCATCCATTTTTTGATTTTTTGAGATAAGTCCTGAAGTTCTTTTTTTGTATAGTTTGAAGAAAACAAAACTTTTGAGCCATGCATTCTAACATAAACGAAATCAGCTGTAACGACTTTAGCTTTGGGATAAGAAGGTGAATCGGCAATTACCCAGGCAACGTTATATTTTTTGAGAAGTTGGTAAACTTTTTTATCACACCAACTCTTGTGACGAAACTCAAAGGCACATTTTAGGTTACAGGTTTTAGGTTTTAGGTTATAGGTTGTAATTAATTTTAAAAAATCTTCTAATCTTTTTATGTTTTCTTCGGTAGCTTTAAAACTTGGAGGAAATTGAAATAAAATTGGCCCTAATTTTTCTTTAAGATTTAGGGCATTTTCGATAAAAGTTTCCCAAGCCTCTTTCACTCCGCTTAATCTTTTAATATGGGTGATAAATCTACTGGCTTTGACAGCAAATAAAAAATCCTCGGGAGTTTGATTATACCAATTTTGATAAGTGCTCGGCCGAGGCAAATGATAGAAAGAGTAATTTATTTCAACCGTTTTAAAATGTTGAGAAAAATATTTTAGTTTGTCCTTTGACGGTAAATCCTCAGGATAAAAAATCCCTGTCCAATGACCATAAACCCAACCCGAAGTGCCAATGAAAAGTTTTTTCCCCATACCCAGTAGAAGAATTTCGAATTAAAATTTCTTCGAAATTTTTTTTATTTGCCCAGTAGGGCATTTCGAAATTTCTCTACTGGGCATAATTAACGGAGTTTATCTTCAAGAAAAAATACAATTTGAGCTCTGACTTCGGGAGAAGACCAGGAATATTCATGTCCCGGAGCTTGAAGGGCTTTAGAAAATGTTAAATTTTCTCCATTGAGCTTTGAAAAAATCCATTTGAAAGGGGTTTTAATTAAAGCCGAGATCAGGGATTTGATATCACCTTTGACTAAACTATCTTTTCCATTATTATCTAACAAAAGAATATTTTCTGATTCAAAATTATCGTGCCAAAAAGGAACACCGGCCGCTATTGCGTAAACTTGGATTTGCGGGGAAACTTTTTCCAGGGTTTCGTCAACCAGAGCTCCCCCGGCTGAAAGCCCGGCTATTATGATTTTTTTATCTGGCAAATTTTTGTTTAGGAATTCTACTTTTTCAGCCAGCACTTCAGAAGAAGATTTAAAAGAGCTTAGAAAATCTTTAGCTCCAGCTATTTTCCCTAAAAAATCATTTTTAGTTCTTTTGTAAGGAATGACTAAAGAATTATAACCCAAATCCTCTAATGTTTCTTGAATCCCTTCTATAATCGGGGCAAAATCCTTTGCTTCTTCAAAAGGAGTATCTCCCCAACCGCCGGAATTAAAAATGATAATGACATCGGTGTTTTGAGATATCTCCAGAATTTCTTGAGGTTGAAAATTTTCCGGAACCACCTCCGGCCCAAAAAGAAAAACCAAACCGCCTAAAGAAATCAAAAGGATAACCCCGTATTTTATACTTTTTTTCATGCTTCTTTTATTTTATTTCACAATAATCCTTCTGTCGAGAGTTGAACATTTTTAGACTACAACCCACCCACCACATCCTCCCATTTCTCGCTTCGCTCGGAATGGGCCCCTTATTTTCTATTTAACAAATTTTTAACTAAGTAGGTCTTTTGGATTAATTTTCTAAAGAAAACTTGACACTTCTATTTAAAATATTAAGGTTCAATTAGAGAGGCCAGAAATAAAAAAGAAAGAAGGTTCATTAAAAACTGGCTCTTTTTCGAGAAGTTGGCCTCATTCTCGATTGAAAGAGTCAAAAAAAGTTACATTAAAGGAGGTGATACGATGGGGAAATGACAAAGAAAGAATCTCTAGAAAAAGAAGGGAAGGAGGTGACTGAAGGAATGGAAACCAAGGCAGAAATGAGAGTAACTCCAGAAGAGCTGAGGAGAGCGATTGATTACCTTGCTGAGCTTAACGTACTTAAAAGGACTCCTCGCTCGGGTTGGCGTCTCGCCGGGCCTCCTCCAGCGGTAGAGCAAGATTATGTTGCGGCCCACGAAGGTATAACTTCTCATCTGGGCTTCATCCTTGGGAGAATGGAAGGGTTAAACCTGGAAGAAGCTCTCCAAATTGCTGGAATAAGCGCTTTCCATGATGATCAGGAAATAAGAACCGGGGAGAGAGATAAATTAGCATCCCATTACCAAAAGATTACTCCAGAAGTGGTGGCAAGAGCACTGGAGGATCAGACTAGCCAACTTCCGGAGGAAATAGGTAGAGAAATTTTTGAGCTTTGTATGGAAGCAAATTTCGGGGAAACTCAAAAAGCGGTTATTGCCCGAGATGCTGACATCTTGGAAGCTTCCCTGCACGCCAAGATTTCTCATGAAAGGGGTTTTACTATCCCAGAGGATATGCTAAAGTTATACCTCGACCCAGACAGGGTTCAGACGGGGTCAGCAAAGAGACTCATGCAAGCTCTCCGAATAAGAAAGGACTTGACTACTCGCTGGTTGAAGGGGTCACTCGATGTCTAAATCATTTTCACTACCGGAAAAAATAATCTCGGAGGCGAAAATGAAAAATGGTGGCAAATGCCAACAAAAAAAAGGCGGCCTAATTCGAACTATGCGCAAAAGAGTTAGGCCGCTTTCACATTTTGCCTTCTTTTTGATGAAATTGCCTATCTATAACCCTAATAAATTCAATTAGCACCGGGTCATCTATCCATTCTTTAATCCACCTCATCCAGAGTTTGTGCTGAATTTTTCCATATTTTTTCCAATACTCTAAACCCTGTAAAAGATTTTCCACTTTGTCTATTTGATGGACGAATCTTCCTTCCCTGGTTAAACCTTTTTCAAAGTCCAACCAGAGATTTTTTATTTCTGCTTTTGAATCTTTAGGTAATTTAGAAGTAAGCTTATCTAAAGCAGAAGATTCTGATTTAAACTTGTCTCGATATTTTTTCTTTTTTAAAGCGGCAGTAAATTTTGGCCACTTTTTCAAGACCTCCATTATTTTCTTTTTATTCTTTGGTAAAAGGGGGTCATAAGGTGTTAAATCAGGAGCATAAACTTCGCATAAATCGTGGACCAAAGCCATTTTGATAACCCTTTCTAGATTAAATCTTTTCTTTTTTCTCCCAAGAATCCAAGCTAAAATCCCCATTCGAAAAATATGCTCGGCTGTGCTCTCTGGGTTTTTTATTTGATGTGCTATCCAACCTCTTCTTTCCTTCCCTTTTAATTTTCCTATTTCAGTAAAAAAATTAAGAAGAACTAATGTTGGTTTTAATTTTTTAGGAATTTTTTTTTGATGAAATTTTTTCTCTAAAACTTCCATAAATTCAAGCAAAAGGGGGTCATCAAAAAATTCTCTTGCCCATAACCACCAGGGTCCTAAGGGAGGATTTTTGTATTTTTCCCAATATTCATAAGCTTGTAAAAAATTTTCCATTCGATCAGCTTGATGAAAAAATCTTCCCTCAGAAGTTAAACCTTTTTCATAATCTAACCAAAGATTTTTTATTTCTTTTTTTAAATCAGTCGGCAATCTTAAAATAAGTTTCTCTAAAGCTTCGGTTTCTTTTTTATATTTTTTAAAAGCCTGCTCTTTTTTTTGATAGTTGGGGAATCTTGGCCAAGTTTTCATTAATTCTTTAAGCTTCTTTTTACTCCCGGGCAGAACCGAATCGTAAGGGGTTGTATCTCCGGCGTGTATCTCACATAAATCATGAATTAGGGCCATTTTAAGAAGTTTCTCTACATTAAGTCCTTCTTTCTTTTCACCCAGAATCCAACTCATTAGCACTGTTCGAAAAATATGCTCGGCGATGCTCTCCGGGTTTTTTATTTGATTTATCACCCATCCACGTCTCGGCATCCTTTTTAATTTTCCTATTTCAATAAAAAAATTAAGAAGATTTTTCATATTCTAATCTAATTTATCATATTTTATCCAAATAAAAAAGAGGGGGTGACGATCCCCTCTAAGATAAAACAACCGAAGACTTTTAGCTAATTTTATATTTTATCTTCTTTATTTTATAAATTGTTTTGATGGGAGAGGAAATAATAACCTCATCTCCAACCCTGTGTCCTAAAAGGGTTTCTCCTACTGGTGACTCGTTGGAAATTTTTCCTAAAGCGGGATTAGCTTCTAAGGTCCCCACTATTGTAAACTCATCGTTTTGACCCTCTACCTCAACTAAAACTGTCGCTCCCAAATTCACAACATTTTGTTTTTCTTTAGGAGGAGGTTGAATTAGCTCAGCATTTTTTAAAATATTTTCTAACTCAGCTATTCTAGTTTCCAAAAAGCTCAAATCCTCCCAGAAGGAGAGGTATTCTGGATTTATATCTTCGGAATGCCAAATCTTAGGAATTTCTCCCCTGGTTTTGGAAAATTTAAGATTTTTAAGACCTTGGTATTCTTTTTGTATTTTCTCCAATCCTTCTTTGGTCAAGTAAAACTTTTTTTCTTCTGCCATTTGAGTTTAGAAAATCCCCTTTGGGAAGGGGATTAGTAGTTTTAGTAGTGAATAATTTTCCGCTAATCCCCTCGCCCGATGAAATTGCCACAAATTAAAACCGAAAGGGCATAACAGACCCATTTGGTTTTAGTGAAATCCCTGAGGGGATGAATTTTTATTTGACTATTCTTTAACATTATTCTAGTGATTTCAGTATAGTCTTTTAAGAATCCTTGTCAAGAGGGTTAAAAAAACTCACCAAAATAGCTTTTTTGCTTTATTTTCTAAAGTTTTCCACCAGTACACTTTACTTTAACAAACCAAGATAGTCTGTCAAGTTCTCGCTTAGATAATGGGTGGATTCCAAGCCTTAGGAATTATTGGCAACTCACCAACAGTAACATCAATATGTTTTACTCCCGGATCTTCTCTTACTTCTTTTGCTATAAAGTTTTCGATACTTTCTAGGTTTGGAGAGATAATGCTGATTAATAAATTATATCTCCCCGAAGTTTTAACTAAATGATAAACTAAGGGAGATTTTTCGAATTTTTCAATCAATTTTGAAATTGTTTTTTGATCTGCCTCTATTTCAACGTTAGCACTTACTGAATAGCACTCTCCGATGTTAAGTAAACCTTGAATTTTTAAAACTCCTTCATTTATTAATCTTTCTACTCTGTTTTTGACTCCTACCGGACTTAAACCAGTTTTTTTGGCAATTTCAACAAATGATTCTCTTCCATTCTCAGATAGAGCTTGAATAATTTTTAAATCTGTTCCATCTAATTTCTCTAAACTCCAAGGGGCATAAGCAGAATAACCCTCGACTGAAAAATCAGCCAGACCAGTTCTATCGCATAAAACTGCAAACTTTATGTCTTTTATTTTTAACTTTTCTTTCTTTGCTCTCATTGTCTCCATTGCCCTTTTATAACTTTTACCTGAAATTATATCATTATCAACTATTAAAACTTTTCTTCCTTTAACCTTATCCTCTTCTAACCCTTTTCCATTACTTTCCATAGTGGTGAAAACGATTTTTTTATTTTGTTGGCTTAACCACTGGTAAAATCCCAAGCCATAAATTTCACCGTCATCGCCCAAACCAATAATGCAACCTGGGTCTTTTCTAAAATATTTCTTTATATTTTTGCCAACACCAGCAATAAATTTTTGAATTGATTTATACTTTAAAAGAGTATTTTTCGGCATATTTTTTAATATAATATTTTATTAAGGAATCTCGAAGCTCAGGGGTAGCAGTGGCAATTAATAAATCTACCTTATCATGTTGCTTTCCAGGAATAAATTCATAATCCTGATAACTCCCATCGGAATCAACACTCACTACCTGGCATCCGGCTGCCTTAGCAATCGGAAAACCGGGGTCAATTTCAGAACGAGGCTCACCAAACATTATATAAGCATCGACTAAACCCGAAGCTAAATAGGCATAAATAAAGGAACCCCCCTGGGGGTAAAAAAGAGCTTTGGGATGGAGGCCTTTTATTAAATCCCCAAAAAAATTGAGGAATTTTTGAGAATACTGAGAACTCATCAAATAAGAAGCTAAAACAATGGGCTCGGTTAGTTTTTTTCTGGTAGAGGGCGAAATTTTCTTTTTCTGAGAGCTTTTTAAATCTAGTAAATAATTATCCTCACTTTCATTAATATAAAATCGCTCATTTAAAATGTCAGCGATTCCGGTGGTAATCGGCTTTCTTTCTTTGTCATAAAAACTGAGGGCAGTATACCAGTTCTGTTCAAATCCCCTCAGAAAAAGGACCGAACCATCAAAAGGGTCTATGGAACCATAAAGATGGTCACCGTTTTTGATATCCCTGGCTTCTGGTTCAGAAAAGATAGTTGCCTTTATATCATATTTTTTCAAAAGCTGCTCCAGAATCTCTTCTCCAACTTTGTCAATCCCAATATCAATATCTTCCGGTCTATTTATCACCTCACCTAAAATCTGCCTACCATCTCCTTTAGCTGCTTTTTTCCTAACCTCTTTGGTAGTTTCAGTTAAATATTCAATTAATAAATTTTTAATCTTTTGTTTTTGCATAACTTTTATTTTACTTCCCTAAAAGAAAGTGTCAAGGGCTTTGATAAACCTTTCGGTATCCTTTAAAGTCCCAATGCTTACCCTAATAGCTATCTTCCCATCAGGAGCTGGTTTTGGTCTAACTAAAATTCCTTGAGATTTTAAGCCTTCAATTAATTTTTGAGGATTTGTCACTCTTAAAAGCAAAAAGTTGGCTTGACTCGGGTAAAATAAAATTCCTTTTTCTTTTAAAAATTTTTCCAATTTTGGCTTGGAAATTTCCATTACTTCTCTTGCATAATCTTCCATATATTTTTTATCTCTCAGAAATTCTCAATTTATAGATTTATTTTTAAATCGCTTTCTTTCTCTATCGACCTTATTTCGTGGCATAACAAAATCAAGTATTCTATCTATTTGCTGTTTTGTAGGTGTAATCCCTAAGAATTTCGTGACCCTTTTTGTCTCTCTCGTTGGATTTTCAATAATATCTTCAAATGCTATAAAAAGCTGAGGTAGTTTTTGGTATTTCTCGAGGAAATCAAGGATTATTCTATCGTAAAAATTTGCGAGTTTAAGACCGTGGAAAAGCGTAATTGGACGTTTCACCCAAAATTCGTGTTGCTTCCCTTTTGTGAATGTAACTGCGGATTTCGCAATTGCTAGGGGATTTCTGAAAATAACTATGAAGTACGGGTTTGTAAGGTATGGCAAGAAAAGATCAATAAGGATGTTCGTCCAAGGATCTTTCCATCCCCAAATTCGTTTGTCTTTCTCCTTTTTCCTAATAAGTGTTCGTATTCGTGAATCGAAATTTTTCTTTTGGGCTAAAAGTTTTTCATGAGAAGGGAAATCCCAATAATTGGTTTTCGCTGCTTCAAAAATTGCGTCAGTTAGGTTTACAAAATCATAATCTTCAAAGTATCCTTTTGGGTTGAATCCATCTGCTTCTACAAATTTTTTTCCAATATCCACCCCTAAGATATAAAGTACCCCTGCCACAACAGAAGTTCCGCTTTTCGCATTTCCTAATACTACTACTGTCTTTTTTATTCGACTATCGTTTTGAAATTTTCTATTTTTGACTCTCATTTGTAGAAAAAGAGATTTAGTGCTTGAACCGTTTTTTTATTCTGTTCAACTGTACCCACCGAAATACGAATAAAAGAATCCATATGAGGCCCAAAAGAGCTGGCGTTACGAAGAATAATTCCCTGTTTCTGAAACTCAAAAACAATCTGTTTCGCCTTCTGAGGAAATACGTCAACTAAGACAAAATTAGATTGCGAAGGATATACTTTGAACTTTATATTTTTTTCAAAATATTCTCTTCCTTTTTTATTTAATTTAACAACTTTTCCAGCATATCTCTGGTCTTCCATCGCTGCTTTCGCTGCCTTGACTGCTAAAGAGCTGGTAAAAAATGGGAAATTTGTCTTTTCATAATCTTTAACCAAATCTTCTGGCATTATTCCATAACCAATCCTCAAATTAGCTAAACCATAAACTTTAGAAAAAGTTCTAGTAATTATTAAATTTTTGTATTTTTTAAACAAATCTATAGCCGAAGAGCCTGGTTTTGAATATTCGATATAAGCTTCGTCTACTAAAATATAACAATTCACTTTCTTTAAAATTTCTTTGATATCCTTCTTCGGTATTAAGTTAGCTGAAGGATTATTAGGTGAACAAAGAAAAATAATTTTTGTTTTTTTATTAACTAACGAAAGCAGTTTTTTAACGGGTATATCAAAATTTTTATCTCTTTGCAAAAATATTGGCTTTCCACCGGCAACTCTAGTCACTTGTTCGTACATAGCGAAAGTAGGCAAAGGAATGATAGCTTCGTCTCTTTTATCAATTAGGATTTTAGCTAAAGTATCAAATACTCCGTCACTTCCTGCACCTAAAACGATGTTTCTGGGGGGAATTTTAAGGTGTTTAGAAATGGTGTTTTTAAGTTCCTCAATGCTTAAGGGATCAGGAAAAATAGAAATCTTATCCAGGTTTTCAACTATAACTTTTTTCACTTTTGGGCTTGGGCCAAAAGGACTTTCATTTGAAGCCAATTTTATTATCCTTTTTGGATCTAAACCAAACTCTCTAGCCACTTCTTCTATTGATTTGCCCGGAATATATTCTTCTAGTTCTGATAAAAATTTCTTTTTTCTCATAAATTTATAATCCGTTTCTTTTTAAGATACTGTAGGATAACATCAACTTGCTTTTCGGGTGTTAAATAATCCGAGTTTACTTTAATATGGTATTTTTGAGGAATTTCATAGGGTTTTTCTTTGGTAATCTTAACATTTCTTTCGACATACACCCATATCGGTTTTGCAATTTCATCAATTTTCTTTCTTGTCTCTCCAAATGGGGCTATAACAGATACTATTACCATATTTTTCTTCGATAGTGCTACGGCTAACCTAGCAACTCGAAGATTATGTTCTTCACGATCTTGTTTACTAAAACCGAGTCCTACTGATATGGATTTTCTCATGTCATTACCATCAAGAATTACTCCGCTGATTTTCTTCTGAAGAGCGTTTGCTATAGTGGTTTTCCCCGCTCCAGTTTGACCAGTCAACCAAATTATAGGTTTCATAACCCGGTGGTTTATTCGAATTGCTGTTCCTGATATTTTTTCGATTTTTGGTTCTAACTCAATCCTCCGAATTGCATATCCCACATCTCTCCCATAACAAATCTCATCAATATCAGGAATTACTACAATTTTTACGAGATCTCCATATTTATGAAGAGCGCACTGTATCATGTTCCACCTTTCATATACGGTGTAAGGATTACTTTGATTAACTTCAGTATCTCGTATTGCTATTATAACGGGTTTACCTTTTTTGAGTACGGTTTCAATAAGTTTCTTATGCCCCCTATGAAATGGCTGCCATCTTCCTACAAATAAACTACTCGTTTGTTGTGTTGTTCTCTTTCTCATCTTTTTAATCCGTTCCTTGATGGCCATAATATTTACATTATATACTTTTTATGGTATTTTCCCAATAGGAGGGCTGAAAATAGCTCTTTAATATTATAGGAGGTTAACATCCATGGCTAATAAGAAAACAGTTGGCATTCTCGGAGCCGGAGCTATGGGTTGGGGTATAGGATATATACTTAGCACTTACCAAAAAGCGATAGTGAAAATATGGGACCGCGACCCTAACCTTATTAGCGAAGCTAAAAAGACCCGACAGAATCCCAAGTACTCTGACCCAGCGATTGTTTTACCAGAGGAAGTTTTATTATCAAACAACTTAGAAAAGGTGGTGAATGATTCTGACCTGGTACTGCTTGCGGTGCCCTCTTTTGCAGTGAGGGAAATGTGCCAGAGAATTTCCAGTTTTTCTTTCCCCTCCTTACTCATGATATCCAAAGGAATGGAAAAAGACACTTCCCTTCTACCCTTTCAAGTAGCAGAAGAAGTGCTGGGAAAGATAGATATTCTCCATCTTACAGGAGCTGGTTATGGTAAGTCAGTACACCAAAAGATTCCAACCACCGAAGCCTTAGCTTCAAGAAACGAAAATCTTCTGAAAGAAGTGAAAAATCTACTGGAAACGGATTGGTTAACTATCAAAATTTCCACTGACCTTCTGGGGATTCAGCTAGCCGGGGCATTAAAGAATGTGATGGTGATTGGGATTGGAATGGCTCTGGGGTCTAAAGAAAACCAAGAAGTGAAAGCCAAACTTATTGAAGAGGGCGTTCAAGAGATGATCAGATTGGGTAAGGTGATGGGAGCGAAAGAAGAGACTTTCTGGGGGCCAGCTGGTAAGGGAGACTTAGAAATTTCAGCCGATCCCCTTTCCCGAAATTATCGTCTCGGTCAAGCTCTTTTTGAAAAAGGGTTGACTGAAGTCCAGCGAGATTTGAATGAGAAGGGAACCACTGTGGAAGGATTCCACACCGCTTTCGCTGCGCATCAATTGGCAAAAAAATACAGGGTCCCCCTACCAATGGTAGAGGAGGTATACAATGTGATTTTCGAAGGGAAAAATTCAAAAGCTGCCCAAGAAAAAATCATTAGCTTAACTAAGTAAAAGGAGGATAAAAATGGAAAACCGCATTGGAACAGCTACAAGAAAAACCGGCGAGGTGGATATCGAAATAGAAATTCGCTTGGACGAAGCTGGAAAATACCAGATCTCAATTACCTCTGACAAAGAAGAACCAGACCTCGGCTCCCCAACTTTAAGTTTATTTGAGCATTTGCTTGCTCAGATTTACCACCACGGCCGAATATTGGGCAAGGTTAGGGGTCACGGAGATCTCCCCCATCATATCGTGGAAGACATCGGTATCTGCTGGGGACAAGCCCTTAAGGATGGTTTAGGAGACAGGAAAGGAATTGAACGTTTTGCAAGCCTTTCTGTGCCTTTTGAAGGAAGTCTCGCCACGGTAGCCATTGATCTCAGCGGTCGGGGATATGCAGTGCTTGACTTTCAGGATATGGATAATAAAGCCTTAGCCGGGATGGCACAACATCTGTTCGAAGGAATTGCTGTAAATGCTGGGTTGAATCTCTATGGTAAAGTAGAAAATGTAGGAACTTTGAGGAACGACCACCATAAGCTGGAGGCTTTCTGTAAGGCTTTTGGCAGAACTCTCCATAGAGCTACGAGAATTACTGGGCCCGATGTTATTCCCAGTACGAAAGGAGTCTTGTAGACACCACTGGAAGGCGTCTTGTAAAATTTCTAAGAAGAACTGCAAGACGCCTTATTTTTTTCCTTTAATAAACCGATAAAGTGATTCAATTCCTTTAGCTCTTTTTAAAACATAATCTTTAAAATATTTCTTCTCTGCTTCAGTGGTAGAACTAAAATACTTAACCAACCCCCACCAAAACATTACTAAAATATTAGTTAAAGCTCCATAATATATTTTAGAGTCGTCCAGATCTTTCTTGTATATCTTTTTCGCTTTTTTCAAAAATTCTTCAAAAGTTTTGATCTTGATTGGCTTTTGATAAAAAAGATTTCCTCCTAAAATAATTCCCAAATCATAATGCAGCCCCGCTTTAATATTAAAGCCAGCGTACTCAAAATCTAAAATATAAATTTTTCCATCTTTACCTAATCTTAGATTTTCAAAAATGAGATCGTTGTGAGTAGAAAGTTTGCCACGCCGAGGTAATTTCTTTTTTGCTTCCTTTTCAATTTTCTCTATTTTTTTTATTTTTTCTTTGCCGATTAGTTTTTCTACCGGATATTGTTTTGCTTTTCTTCTATACTTTGAAACCTCATCTCGGAAAACATCGTAAATATTAACAAACTTTACTCCGCTATTGTGAAAAGTATAAAGAGTTTTCAGTAGTGCCTCTCGAATTCTTGGTTTTTCTAAATTTTTACCGTCAATATCTTTGCCTTCAATGTAATCCATCACCATTGTTCCGTCGGGTAAATCAAAGATTTTTTTCTTTGGTAATAATAGATTTTTTCCTTTGAAGATGTAGAGATAATATTTTGGCAAAACCTCTGTTAATTTTTTGCACTTTGCCAAGGCTAAAATATTTTTGGCTTCTATATTTCTGTCTACAATATCAGTTCTTTCCCAGGGAAGTCTGACAAAAAACTTTTTATTTTTATGCTGAACTATCCAGTTTCTATTGGTCTGTCCACCGGCTTTTTTGACCTTTATTTTTCCTGGCCGCCAATCTTTATTTAATCGACAAATTAATTTAATGTCATTAATCATTTTTAAACCTTATTTCAACAGATTTCTTATGGGCGTCTAAGCCTTCAAATGAAGCAAATTCTTTTGCAATTGAAGCTAATTTTTTAGCTCCTCTTTTAGTAATATATTGATAAGTTTGAATTTTAATAAAATCTTTTGCTGATAGTCCTCCAGTAAATCTTGAAGTTCCATCAGTGGGTAAAACGTGATTAGGACCAGAACAATAATCGCCAAAGGCTACAGCTGAATAGCTGTTTAGAAAAAGAGAGCCATAGTTTTTTAACTGGTTTAAATATTTTTTGGGATTTTTAACTTGGAGAGCTAAATGTTCTGGAGCTATCTGGTTAGCTATTTTGATTGCTTCTTCCAGATTCTTAACTAAAATTACTTTTTTGTTTTTAAAGGCTTCTTTGATTATATTTTTTGTTTCTAATTTTTTGATTTGGATTTTTAATTCATCATTGACTTTTTTAATGAGATTTTTTGAATTAGTAACAAAAAATATTTTTGTATTTACATCGTGTTCTGCCTGGGCTAATAAGTCTGCGGCAACGAATTTCGGATTTGCGTAATTATCAGCAATAATTAGAATTTCGCTAGGTCCAGCCAAAAGATCAATTCCACAATCCCCAAAAACTTCTTTTTTAGCTGTGGTTACATAAATATTCCCGGGACCAACAATTTTATCTACTTTTGGAATGGTCTCAGTTCCATAAGCCATGGCCGCAATTGCCTGAACGCCGCCAATCTTGAAAATTAAATCAGCCCCAGATAAATCTACGGCAACAATCGTTACTGGTTTTATCTTGGGAGAACAAACAATAATTTCCCTCACTCCAGCTACTTTAGCGGGAATAATACACATTAAAGCAGTAGAAGGCAAGGGATATCTACCTCCTGGAACATAAACTCCTATTCTCTCAAGTGGGATTATTTTTTGACCAACTGTCACTCCATTTTCTGTATATTCAAAATCTTGAAAATTCTTCAGTTGGGTTTTGGCAAACCTTCTAATATTGGTAGCCGCCTTTCTTATCGTTTCTACGGTTTCTCTGCCCGCCTCCCGATAGGCCTCTCTTATCTCTCTTTTGCTAACTTTGAAGTCCTTTAATTCAACCTTATCAAAAATGGCTGTATATTTTCTAACCGCCTTATCTCCGTTTCTTCTCACCTCCTCAATGACGTATTTAACTGTCTTCATAAACTGAATTTTAGCACATTTTTTGAGTTCGGAGAAGCTAATGGTAAAATAAAAAAATGAGAAATTTTCTCATTCCAACCTCTTCAGTCGAGTATTTAGCAAAAAGTATTTTGAGAAAAACAGAAGCTTTTGAAATTGTTTTTCTTGATCTAAACCGGGATAGAAAAAGATATTTTCCTAATGGAGAGATTTATATAAGGATTCTAAAAGCAAATAAATTAAGAGGTAAAAGAGTCATTGTTTTACATTCCGGAGCGCCACGACCAAATGAGGGATTGGTAGAATTAGAGTTAATATTGCAAATTCTAAAGAATTACAAAGTGAAACCAGAAGTATTTTTTACTTACTTTCCTTACGGGATGCAAGATAAGATTTTTGGGGGAGGAGAGATTAATGTAGCTGAAAATTTAGTAGAAAAACTAGTAAATTATTATAAAGTTAGAAAGATTTATGTAATTGACCCCCATTTTGGCGGAAGAAAATGGGTAAAAAAATATCCAATAGTTTCAATTTCGGCAGTACCCCTTTTAATCAAAAAGGTTAAAGATGATTTTGCTGGGAATATTTTGTTTTTATCGCCTGATAAAGGAGGTCAAAGAAGGACTAAAATTTCAGGTTTCAAAAAAGAAAGGCGAAATTCTTTTTCAGTAAAAATTTTTTCACCAAAAATCAATCTCAAAGGGAAAATTGTGGCTGTTATCGATGATATGGTTAAAACCGGGGGAACTCTTTTGAAATTTTATGAAGTTGCTAAAAAGGAGGGGGCAAAAAAAATTATTGCCTTAGTTACTCACGGTGTAATTCCATCTGGCGTTTCAAAAATTAAGAAAAAATATTCTAAACTTTATTTAACTAATACAATCAGCCAAAAAGAAGCGGATATCGATATAACTAATTTAATTTTTAAAACGACTTCTAAAATATGATAGAGCTCGACGGTGCAACTTTAGAAGGAGGGGGGCAACTACTGAGGACAGTGGTAGCTTTAGCGGCAATAACCAAGAAACCTTGCCGAGTTTTTAATATTCGCAAGAATCGGCCTAAACCAGGATTAATGCCCCAGCACCTTTTAGGAATTCAGGCCTTGGCTCAACTTTGCAATGGAAGATTGGAAGGAGATTTTCTTGGCTCAGAGGAAATTAAGTTCTATCCCGGTGAATCCTATCGAAATCGGATTTCCATAAATATTCCGACGGCTGGAAGTATTACTTTAATTTTACAAACTTTAATCCCACCGGCTTTGTTTACCCGAGCCGTAGCGAAGGGTGAAGAAGAAACTTTAGTTTCTTCGCCTGCGCCAGAACCTGTAAAAATTACTTTTGATGGTGGAGCCACTGATACTTTTTTCTCTCCGACCGTTGACCACTTTAGATATGTATTTTTAAAAAATTTAGAGAAAATAGGTGGTAAAGTAGAAATTAATACTCTAAGACGAGGTTATTATCCAGAAGGGGGTGCGAAAGTGGAAGTAAAAATTCTACCCACAAAATTAAAAAACCTAAATCTTACTGAGCGAGGTTTATTCCAAAAGATTTTAGTAATTTCTGGAGCCGCGAATGCTTTAAAAGATAAAAAAGTGGCTGAACGCCAAGTTGCTGGAATTAGAGAAGTTTTAGGAAAGCTGAAATTACCGACCGAAGAAAAAGTTGAATATTACGATACTCGTTGTCCGGGAAGCCAAATTTGTTTGGCAGCTTTGTTCGGAAACACTGTCATCGGGACTGATAACCTGGGAAAATTAGGTAAAAGAGCCGAAGATGTTGGTAAGGAAGCTGCTTTAGAATTATTAAGAGAACAAAAATCTGAGGCCTGTTTAGACAAGCGTTTAGCTGACCAGATTCTACTCTATTTAGCTTTAATCCCTAAAAAATCTCAGGTTACGGTTTCGGAAGTCACCAATCATTGTAAAACTAATGTCTGGGTGATTGAAAAATTTATTGATGGAAAATTTGAAATAAAAGGAAATTTAATTATTTGGAAGCCAAAAGTTTAATTATTTCTCTTTTAATTTTATCGCAAAAAACCATTTTTTAAATTTGGCTGGGCTTTAAAAAAGTTCCATCGACGCAACTTCTATAACCTTTTGAAGTGGTGCAAGAACCACATAAACCAATCCCGCATTTTGTTAAAAATTCTATTGAAGAGTAAATTTTTTCAGGCTCTAAAAATTTTTTCTCTATTTCTATAGCTGTTTTTACCATTGGCTCCGGGCCGCAGTTTAGACAACATTCGGGTTTTGTTTTTTCGAGAATCTCTGAAAGAATATCTGTTACTAATCCCCTGCGCCCCATCTCGCCATTTTCTGTACTTAAATAAGTTTCCTTAGATAATTTTTTAAATTCTCCTAAATAGGCTAAATGATCTTTATCTTTTACTCCCAATAACGAAATTGTGTTTTGATATTTTTTTGCAAAAAGATAAAGGCCGGCAATTCCAGTCCCCCCACCTACTAATAAAGTTTTACCATTTAATTTTAGAGAGTTCCCATAAGGTCCCCGAATATAAAGAATGTCGCCCCCCTTCAATCTTGATAATTCCTGAGTAAAACAACCTCTTTTCTTAATCAATAAAGTTAAAGGATCGTCATCGAACACTGAAAAGGGTTTCTCCCCTTTTTCTGGTAACCAGGCGAAAATAAATTGGCCAGGCTCTATTTCTATCTCCTTATTTAATTTCAAAAGAAATAAATCTTCGGCCAAAAATTTATTTTCTCTTACAGTATATTTTTGATATTCCGTATTTAGTTTCTCTTTTAAAAAGCTAACGGTCTCATCTGTTCCTTTCCAAAAATCAATTAATAGCTGATGGAAATATTGTTTCATCTCCTCAGTATTCATTCCAGACAGGGCTGAACCAATCCCAAAAAAAGTGGCTCCAGCTAATTTATATCTTCTTAAATCTCCAGCAGTAGAAATGCCACCGCAGGCAATAATTGGTAAATCGGTGAGATTCCTTATTTCTTTCACGCATTTTAATCCCAATTCCAAAATTGCCCTTCCAGATATCCCGCCGACTTTATTTGAAAGAACAGGGTAGCCTTCTTTCAAAAACAATTCCGGTCCCCTTGTATTTATAGCAGTTATGCCTGAAGCTCCTCCTTTCAGGGTTGCTTTTACTGTTTATTTTACATCCAAATTTGGGGAAATTTTAACAAATACCGGCTTCCCGAGAGAGCTGATACTTTTTACTATTTTCTCCAAAATCGCTGTGTCCTTGCCAATTGTTTGGCCATATTTTTCAGTATGAGGGCAGGAAATATTTAATTCAAAACCGTTGGCAAAATCAAATAGGGTTTCAGCTACCCCTCTGAACTCTTTTTCATTGCCCCCAAAGATTGAAATAAGCAAAAATTTATCTCTAGGTATTTTTATTTTCGAAATTCTTTTTCTGAATTCTTCTACGCCAGGATTTGTTAGGCCAACAGCGTTAATAAAAGAAAAGGGGGCAATCTGAGCAATAATCGGCTCCCGGTACCCTACTCTGAGTTCCGGTCCAATGCTTTTTGTAGTTAGAATTCCAATTTCTGGAATTTCATTGGCAATTTTTTCGATAGTTGATACCTCGGTGGTTACTATCCCTGAGGGAATAGTAAATGGGCCACTAATTTCTTTATCAAAAATTTTGTATTTCATTTTATTAATAAAAATAGAGTCTTTTTAAACCGGCTTTTTTCGCAAGTTCGATGGCCTCTTGATATTCTTTTTCAGTAATTGGGCGATTGAGTTCAAGAAACTCTCGGGCCCGAAAATATGGAAAGTACTGAGACATTATGTTTAAAAAAGTATTTTTTGAAATTTCCTTAATTAAGAATTCAAAAATTTTTTCTGAACCAGCTAAATTATTTGGTAAAACCAGGTGCCTAACCAATAACCCCCTAACAGCTATTCCTCTTTCGTCAATGACTAAATCTCCTACCTGGCGGTGCATTTCCTTTATTGCTTCTTTCATTATCTCAAAATACCTTGGGGCATTGGAATATTTTAAAGCAACTTTATCCTCTGAATACCTGGCATCTGGCATGTAAATATCTATAATGCCATCTAACAATTTTAAAACTTCGACTGAATCATATGAACAGGTGTTATATACCAAGGGAATTTTCAGTCCTTTTTCAATGGCAATCAAAAGAGATTTTACAATCTGGGGAACTTGAGGAGTTGGAGTAACTAAATTAATATTGTGACAGCCCATATTTTGAAGTTCTACCATCGCTTGAGATAACATTTTAAAAGAAATTTCCGCGCCAATTCTTAATTGAGAAATCTCGTAATTCTGACAATAAACGCAAGAAAGATTACAGGATGTAAAGAAGCACGTACCTGAACCATGGGTTCCAACTAATACGCTTTCTTCTCCAAAATGGGGATGGTGAGCAGATACCATTGGCAATCCTCCTAATTTACAAAATCCTTCCTTGCCTTCCAGTCGATTAGCCCGGCACTTCCTTGGACAAATTTCACAATTCTCTAAATTTTTAAAGAGTTTTCCAATCCTTAAATTTAAATCTTTTTTTGATAAATTTAAGTAGCTGGGATACATTTTCTCAAATTTATTATATACCAAAAAGCCACCTTTTTGGCGGCTTCTGGTTCAGGGAGTCTAGCGTCGGAATCTTTCAGCTCTCTTTTTTGCCCAACATTCTTTACAAAAAATTGGCCTGTCGGGCGAGGGTTCAAATGGAAGTTCAGTTATTTCTTTTCCACATTCGGAACATTTCCAATTCCCTTTAAACGTTTGGCGAGGAGGAAACTCTCCTCTTGGTTCAAATTTTTGGAAGGCCATAGTTTAGATTTTGGATAATAGATTTTAGATAATGGTTTCCTTTTTCTGCATTTAATATCTAATATCTATTAAAAAAGCGACCTTTGGACTTCTAAGTCGCTCTACTTATTCTGGGCCTTCGCTAATTTTCGAAATTATTGAAGACTTACTTAAGATATTCGACTTATCGGTCTAAAATTATTATAAAGTCTTTCTTTTAGCAAGTCAAGTGGAATAGTCCTATCACCTTTTTCCGCACCCCTTCTTCCTCTGTTGACTCTTCCTTTTGAATATTAAAGGTTTTTATTGCCTCTTCGGTTTTATCAATTATTAATCCAATTCCTTTAGAGAGAATTTCTTTTTTGGCTTCCTCGGTGACTTTAGCCATTCCTGCTTCTCCGGTACCAATGATAATTGTATCGGGAGATTCTCCAATTGCTCTTTTTACGTCTGCAACATCAATGATATGACTTTCTTCTCGCCACCATTTCAAAACTTCGCCAGTCCAACGGACTTCGACATCGTATTCATAAGTTTTTCCATCAATAGTTATTGAACCAAATTTATATTCCTCTACCATAATTTAAGTAGAATTAACATTTAAATTTGACCATTTGCCGCATCTATCTCCCCATCTGGCCATCACTTTCCCCTCTATTCTCGCCTCGATTACCTCGCAGCGATTAGGACAACCCTGGCATTGAAAAGAGGTGCATCTGATGTTTTTATCAGAGATTTCAAATCCTAAAAATTTAGTTTTTGATGGCGGATTTTTTTTGACCAAAAGGGCGGCTCCAAATGCTCCCATGACGGTATTATATTCTGGAACAACGATTTCTTGACCCAAAGCGCCCTCAAAAGCCTCTCTCATTCCCTTGTTTTCTGAAACCCCTCCTAAAAAAACAATTGGTGGTTGAATATTCTTCCCCCTAGCAACATTGCTTAAAAAGTTCCTGGCCAAACCCTGGCAAAGCCCGGCAACAATATCTTCGGGCGAGTGGCCAATTTGTTGTTTATGAATCATGTCTGACTCGGCAAATATGGTACACCTGGCGCCGATGGTAGTCGGTTTTTTTGATTTTAGAGCAATCTCACCGAACCTTTCGACTGGAATTCCTAATCGAAATGCCTGGGCGTCGAGAAAGGCGCCGGTACCAGCGGCACAGTTATGAACTCCGATAGCATTAGCAACGTAGGAATCATCATTTTTTACTTTTAAGTTATAAATGCTTCCTTTAAATTTATATTTTTTTATTTTTCTTATTGGTTCAAAAAGCCAATTTTTATAGATAAAAGATTTATAACCTTGCTTTTGAGGATTAACTAATTGTTTATCCTCCAATTTATTAATTTCCTTTCCAAAAACCTCAATAAAATAAGCGTATTTGTCTCCCTTTGTTTTTGAAGATGATTTTCTCAAGGTGCATTTAATTTCATTCCGCAGTAATAACCAATATAATTGATGGGCTAAATCTTCAGAAACAGTAGATGCACAATACCTATTACCTCTTTTATCTGAACCTAAAGCATTTTGTAGCCTTTTTCTCAATTGTCCATCTCCTCTAAAAAAACCTTTTAAAATTTCTTTTTGTAAGGAGGGTTTTAAATTTAACAACTCCGTGCTTAATCTTTTTTTATCTGCCATAGAGCCGCAAAGATATTTTATGTATTCGGCTAAACTTTTACTATATATTGCAACTATTGTGGTTTCATGCTCTGGCTTTTTAATAATTTTAATATTAAGTTTACCAAAGTTCTGAGAAATAATCTTTTTAATATCTTCTATATAGCTTTTTTCATTTATATTAAATATAAAACTCACTCCGCAAGGATATTTTAATTTTTTATCTCGCCGAGCCCTGTTATATAAGATACAACCTTCAGCTAGATAATAACCTAATAATCGAAGTAAATCTGGCCTAAAAACAAATTTATCTATTTTTTTAAACGGTCTAAATACTTTAGGTTCAGTTTTTACTGCAGAATAATTTAACAAAATAGGACTATCTATTTGATTTTCTAAGGGGAGAGGTGTAGCAATGAAATCTCCTTTTCGAAATTCTTTGGCTGGAATAAATTTAGGTTCCCAAGAGAAATTTTTCCATTTTGCACATTGCTTTTTGCAAGTGTTTTCTTCTGGCGGTTTACAAATGGGAATATTATTTCTGGAATGACTTTGATAGCATTTAATATCTTCTCTCTTTAATCCTAAAATTGGGTGCTCTGGGGTGATGTCTAATTTTTTAAAGCTTGAAGCTTCAATTTTTATCATCTCTCCTTGATATTTCCTTTCAAAAACCTGCTCTACTGGTTTAAATCTTCCTTCATGAGTTAAAACTTTTTGACCTATTTGGACTTCCTTAATTGGCCTAGAAGTATAACTTGGATTGGTAGTTATTTTTGTATTTCCTTTTACACAAATCAAATTCATCGCAAAGTCAACCACCACTCCATTTTCTAAAATTATAATTTTTGAATCCTGGCCACCAATTTCAATTACTGTTCTAGCGTCGGGAATAAAAGAACACACTCCTTTTGCGTGGGCAGTAATTTCATTTTTAATTAAATCGGCTCCAGTAATAACTCCGGTTAAATATCGAGCTGAACCAGTCGTCCCCACTCCAGTAATTTCGATTTCTGGATTATGAGTTTCAATATATTTTCTCAATTCCTTTAATCCTTTCTGAACAGCTCCAATTGGATTTCCTTCGGTCCGGAAATAGGAAGAAAAGAGAATTTTATTTTTCTCATCAATTAAAACAAACTTTGTTGAAATTGAACCAACGTCAATTCCTAAAAAAGTTTTCATATTTTTGATTTTTTACTTTGATGATAATTTCTAACTACATCAATAAAAGCTTCGAGCCGGGTGTCGATTCCAGCTTCGGCCGTTTGTTCGTCTAAAGATATTGATAAAAATGGAATCCCTGATTCTCGATGAATTTTTTCCAAAATCGGCCTAACCGTGACTTCCGGCATGCATTGAAAGGGTAGAAGGTGAATTATGCCGTCAAAATCTTCTTTTATATAATGGAGCATTTCGTAAATGGCGTCTCGGCCGTGGCCACCGACAGTAGATTTTAAATAGGGATTTATTTTTTTCTGGATTATCCAATCTTTCCAGGGAAAAATCAATTTTTTTAGATGATAGGTGATATCCATTTCCCGATGGACTTCGACTCCCTCCCTTCCTAATTTGCTTTCAACTTCAAAGTTTATTGTCGGATCGCAAACCGTATAAATTTCACCAACTAAAGCAACTTTGGGAAGGTCTTTGTTTTCTTCAATCTTAATCTCAGAGAGTTTTTTAAAAATTTCTCTTTTTAGTTTTGGGAAATCTTTTTCTTTTTTTAACTCTTCGAGTTTTGAAAAACTCTCAGTTAAGATTTTATCAGTCATTCCCTTCTCAATTTCCCTCGGCCGATAATATTGGGCCACTTTTTCAATTTTTTCAATTAATCTTAATTTCTTGAAGAAAAAACGACCGGCCTTTATTATTTGCCAAAAAGAGGCATTGGAAATTTTCTTTATTGCAGAATAAATATCTTTTGGAGCAGCTCGAAAATCTAAAAAATTAATATCATGACCGGTCTCTTTTAAGACTTTTTCTTGAATTGCTCCGTAATATCTTTGCCGACAGGACCCCCCAACGTTTTGAACCATAAAAATAGTGTTTGCCCCCTTTTTAAGAGCGGGTAGATAATTACCAAGGGTTACCTTCATTGGAAAGCAATACATTTCCGGGGCAATTTTCGCTCCTTCAGCAATAGTTTGAGAATTTGTTTTTTCTGGAGGGATAACTTCCAAACCCAACTGTTCAAAAAGAGTCTTAAAGGCAATAGTGTAATTCCCCCACCTAGCAAAGGTAATAATTGGTTTTTTCATATTGTATCCATAAAGGCTTCTAACCGGGTTTGGATTCCGGCTTCACCAGTTTGTTCGTCAATCATTAGATAAAGAAAGGGAATTCTATTTTGTTTAAATGTTTTTTCTACAAATTCTTTTATTACTGCATCACAACCACAACCAAAAGAAGAAATCTCAATGGCGCCGGCAATCCGGTAGTTCAGGGCTACCTCAATTCTCTCCATTAACTCTTTACCAAACTCCCAATGAAATTTTGGCCAATTTAAGTTTTGAGAGGCGAAGAGGACTTCGTCCTCTTCTTCACCTTCGCTTCCATTTATGGAAGCTCGGTATTTGAGGTTTGAGATTTGGGATTTTATTGGTACTTCATCAATGAATATTGGCTCTGCCCCTAATTTTTCTAACTTTTCTTTCATCCTTAAATTAACATAATCATCGTATAAATTGTAGGGGTGAGAAACCAGAACTAACTTTTGTTTTTTAGATTGGATTTTTTTAAAAAATTCTTGCTCTTCTTTTTCTTTTAATTCTTTTTCTTTTAAAAAAGCAGTTCCGGCTGCTTTCTTTATTTCTTCCTTATTTTTCTTCAGTTTTTTACCCAGTCTTTCAAGGGCTTTTTTTGTTTCCTCTTTTCTGCGATCGAAAGTTTCAGTTAAAATTGGCGTTTTAACTAAAATCTGAGCTAAGTCAGGTAAGCCGAAAAATTTTGGACAGTATTCTAATTTTTCTTCATTTGCTTTTAACCTCGGAACAAAAATTAAATCGCATTTCCCATCAAGCCATAATAAATGTCCCCAGTAAACCTTATTTGAAAAACAAGTTTCAGGATCCGCCACTTTCACTCCCATTTCAACAATTTCTTTATTAGTTGGCGGAGAAAGCAAAACCTTAAAACCTAAATTTTCAAAAAAACTCTCCCAAAAATAAGGCTGTTTCCAATAAATCAAAGCTCTTGGAATTCCAATTATCATATATCGAGCCCCGACCAACGGGGCGAATCGAAGAAATAAATCTCTTCTCTACCCTTCGCTGTGGCTCGGGTAGATGAAGAAGAGGGTAAGGCCCTCTTCGCCTCAAAACAAAGTTTTTTGACGAGAAACAGTTTTTTGTTCGCCTTTGGAAAAGATTCTGATTTTTCCGTAAACACCATCGTAACCTGGCTCAATGAAAACTTTTCCTTCCCTCACTCTTATTATACCTTCAGCAATTTCTGGCAGGGTAACTGCTTCTAAATCCTGACGGGAAATATCAATTAAAACATTAAATTCGTTTCCAAATTTTTCAATTAAATTTTTGTATTCCTCCTCAACTTGTTTTGTTCCTACCATTACGCCTAAAGCGTTGGCAATTATTTCTGCCAGGGGAACCAAACTTTTGAAGGGAATGGCATTTTCTGGTTTAAAACCTTCTGGTCTATCTGCCAGAGAATCAACTCGATTTAAAACTCCGATAGTTAAAGACCTTCCGCAATTTGGGCAGATATTGTTGTATCTTTTAGATTCCGCAGGTGATAAAGAAATTCCGCAAACTCTGTGGCCATCATAATGGTATTTTCCTTCTTCAGGAAAAAATTCAATTGTATATAAAAATTTTTGGGGATCTTTTAATTTTATCGCATTTGTTATCGCCGGATAACTAATTTCGGTATCAAAAACATTTGCCTCCCGACCAAGATGAGCTGGGCTATGACTATCTGAATTGCTTATCAATGTAATTCTTCGACCATCTAGCATTCGCCAAAGCATTAAAGGATTTGCCGAGAGTCCCGTTTCGCCGGCAAAAATATATTTTGAATATTCATTAAAACACTCTTGGAGGGAGTCAAATCCTGATTTAGAACCGAACAAAGAAAACCAAGGAGTCATTAAGTGAGCCGGGACAATTAAACAGTTTTCAGAAATATTTAAAACAATTTTTGCTAATTCTTTGGCGTCTAGGCCTAAAATTGGACGGCCATCAGCTTTTAAATTCCCAATCCAACCTAAATGGGCATTTATTTTATCAACAATCTCAAAAGAGGGAGCAAAAACTATAATATGAATTTTTCTAACCCTTCCGCCTTTTGTATAAATACAACTAATCTCGGCAGTTAAAATAAAACGAGTTGGAGAATCAGAATTCTTCAACTTAAAAAGCCCGGTCTCGGCTGGCTCTAGTTTTTCTTTTAAATTTTTAAACCATTCGGGGTGGGTGAAGTCACCCGTTCCCAAAACCTTAATTCCCTTAATCCTCGCCCATTTATCAAGATTCTCTAAATTCATGTCACGACTTGTGGCCCTGGAATACTTTGAATGAAGGTGAAAATCAGCTATAAATTTCATATACTCATCTAATCAATTTATCATTTTAAAGGCTTTAAATCAAAAAGGGCATCTTAAACTAAAAAATCTCAATGCCCTAATTTGTTATAAAAGAGATAAATAAGAAAAATTTATTTTCTTTCGAGCTTTCTTTTTTCTCTTTCAAATAATTTTTCTTCCAATAACCCGAAGCCGGCTAAAATTAAAAGAGTCAAGAGGGTAGAAAAGATTGCCAGAAAATAGAGTTTGGCTCCAGTAGCTATTCCAATAGCTCCTGCCATCCACAAACCGGCGGCGGTAGTTAATCCTACAATTCCTGATGACTGGCGGAAAATCACCCCTGCCCCGATAAAACCAAGGCCAATGGCAACTGCCTGAATGAGTCCGGCGAGATTAAAGATTGTATCTTTTCCAGAAAATAGATTTAAGAATTGAAACAAAATTATAGCAAAGAGACAGGTGGCAAGAGAGACTAAACTATAAGTTTGGAGTCCGGCTCCTTTTTTCTTTATCTCCCTTTCTACCCCAATCAGGGCACCCAAAAAAGTAGCCAAAAGTAGCTGGCCGATAATCTCAATTTCCATAGTAAAGTTTATAGTTTATATACTTTGTAGCCTTCTCTAATTTTTTGTTCAACTTTTAATCCTACTGAATCTCCGGCCTTAGCGACTTTGACTTTTTTGTGTTCAATCTCCATTGATCCAACAGTCTGGGTAAAATCAGTTTGACCACCGACTATTCTAATTGTATCGCCGACTTTCAGGGTGTCGGTGAGCTCAAGAACAGCCACCCCAATATTGCCAAAATAATGGGTAATTTTACCAATTAATTTTCCTTCTTCAGGAATAGATACTTCTTCCATATTTTTAAATTAAATTTTATTTTTTCGACCTTTAAAACTTTGAGTTCAATTTCTTCTCCTTTTTAATAAGCGTTATTAATTTTTCAACTAATTTCTTAGGGTCCTTTTCATAAATAATTTTTTTAACTCCTCGGTAGGGACCGGTGGCAATTTGTCTTATTTTATCCGCTGTTCCACCCGTTCCCTCTAAAATCCCAGTTGGTTTTTGAATTTCAAAAGCAGTGGCAAATTCATGGAGGGTTCCCATTCTTCCACAGATAATAATTACTCCATCGGCTGATTTAGTCATGATAACATTTCGACCAGCGTAATCAGCTCCAGTATAAATCATCACGTCAAAAGGCTCTAAAGGAAGTTTATAGGTTTTTAAATGAGCCTCTTCCGAAGTTGCCGGAGAAAAACCAATACTAAATCCTCCTGCTTCTTTACAGCCCAAGGCAACAAGATAAGGAACGCCAGTTGTCGCCCCGGTGACTAAATTACAACCCTGGCGAGCAATCTCTCGACCGACTTCTTTAGAAATTGCTTCAATAGCTTTACAGCAGTGGCCGATTTGAGCCGCTCCAGAAACCACAATTTCGTATCTTTCTTTTGGCATAACAATTTTATTTTAGCATAATTTAGCAAACTAAAAAAGAGATATTTACACCTCTTTTTTAATGAGGGGGTACAGCTCTTGTTGCTCTTGGCTTAAGTTCAAACCTATCTCGGGCATCGATTAGGGACGTCCTTTAACCTCCGGCATCAAAAACTGTTGCCCTACGAGAAAAGTCTCGTACCCCCTCAAATTTAATTTTAATTTAGCGAAAATTTCTGTCAAGCTACTTTTATCCACAACCTTTATGGGTGGTGGGCGGGTGGCGTCCACAATTTGGTGTGCCCTTGGGCTGAATTTCACCCCGCACCTTTTTGTGGTGCCCCCACTCCGATTCGAACGGAGATTTCAGCCTCCGGAGGGCCGCGCTTTATCCATTAAGCTATGGGGGCAAAAGCTAATTTCTTTATTTTTCCGCAATTAATAAGATATTACTCTCTTTACTTCTCGGTCTTTTTAAAGTTTTAATTTCTTTAACTTTAAATCCACCTTTTTCTGCTAATTTTTTCAATTCATTTTTCGAAAAACGGTGAACATAACGCAGAACTTCTTTTCCCCAGGGGATGAAAGAGTCACCAAAATCAAGTTTCCAGTTTTTCAAAAAAGAGAAGAAACTTTTCCAAATACTTAAATTCCAAACAAGTAAAATTATCTTTCCTTCCGGTTTCAAGACCCTTTTTATTTCATTCAAAAACTGAAGGCGGAATTCCTTAGAAGGAATGTGATGAAAAACAGCAATACTAATGACCTTATCGAAAAAATTTTCTGTAAATGGTAAATTTAAAGCATCAGCCACTTGGAATTTTGTTTTAGGATAACGACTTTTGGCAATCTCAATTATTTTGTCTGAGCTATCGACTCCGTAGTAATCAACAAATTTTTCTTTAAATAGCTCATATAATCTACCATTCCCGCACCCCAAATCTAAAACCTTTTCTCCGCTAATTAAATATTCCTCCAAGAATCTCAATTCCTCCCACACCTGACCTCGAGTCCTTGAAAAATCCTCGGCAATTAGGTTATAATCTTCCTCAGTCTTTTTTAATAAATATTCGGCGTAACTTTTTTCCATTTATGAAATTAAATGAACTCGTTATTAAAGATTTGATTAAAAGCCAGATTAAAACTCCGGCTGACTTGGCTTTCTTCAAGAGAAAAGTTTCAAAAAAATATAAAATTCCTTGTCCGAGCAATATTGAACTATTAAAAGTTTATCATAAATTAGTTAAAAATAAAAGAATAAAAAAATCAGAAAAATTAGAAGATTTACTCCGAACTCGGCCGATTCGTTCACTTTCGGGCATTGTAAATATTTCTGTTTTAACAAAACCCTATCCCTGTCCAGGGAAATGTCTTTATTGCCCGACTGAAAAAGGAATTCCAAAAAGTTATGTTTCAGGAGAGCCAGCGGTAGAGAGGGCTAAAAGATTAAATTATAATCCTTATTTGCAAGTCAAAAAAAGAATTGAAATGTTAGAAAATGAGGGGCATCCAACAGATAAAATTGAGCTGAGAATTGTTGGTGGAACCTGGAGTTATTATCCGAAAGACTATCAAAGTTGGTTTATTACAAGCTGCTTCGCGGCTTGCAACACTGAACTACGCCGAACTATACGCAGAACTACACTGAAAGACTTAGAAAAAACCCAAAAGTTAAATGAAAAGGCAAAACATAGAATTGTTGGGTTATCAATTGAAACAAGGCCTGATTTCATTAATGTTGAAGAAATTAAGTGGCTGAGAAAGTTGGGGATAACAATGGTAGAACTTGGTGTTCAGTCAATCTATGACGATGTTTTGAAATTAAATTTAAGAGGTCATGGAGTAAAAGAAACAATTTTAGCAACAAAATTATTAAAAGATGCTGGTTTTAAGGTTTTATATCAAATGATGCCAAATTTGCCCGGTTCTAATTTAAAAAGGGATGAGAAAATGTTTGAAGAGCTGTTTCAAAATCCCGATTTTCAACCCGATCTTTTGAAAATTTATCCTTGTGCTCTTTTAAAAGAAGCTCCTCTTTACAAGTGGTGGAAAGCAGGTAAATATAAGCCCTATACTGAGAAACAATTAATAAATCTTATTAAATCAATTAAACAGAAAATTCCTTACTATGTCAGGATTCAAAGAATTACCAGGGACATCCCCTCTCGAAGTATTGTCACTGGCCCGGCTAAAATTTCTAATTTACGCCAAATCTTGGCTGAAAAAATGGAAAAAGAGGGTTGGCGATGCAAATGTATTAGATGTCGGGAAGTTAGAGAAAATTATGACCCGAAAGAAAAAATTTATCTTTTTAGAGAAGATTACGAGGCTTCCAGGGGAAAAGAAATCTTTTTAAGTTTTGAAAATAAAAATCGAACAAAACTTTACAGTTTGTTACGCCTAAGGATTACTTCTAAAAACAAGGCGATAATTCGCGAGGTTCACACTTATGGTCCCCTTGTTCCAATAGGTGTAAAAAAATTATCTCCTCAACATCGAGGACTTGGTAAAAAATTGATTAAAGAGGCAGAAAAAATAACCAAAAAAGAGTTTGGCTTAAATAAAATTGCCGTGATTTCGGGGGTGGGAGTAAGAGATTATTTTAAAAGGTTAGGATACAAACTGAGAGATACTTATATGATTAAAATTCTCTGATAGTTCTTTTTATTTTCTTAAAATCCTTTTCTATCGCCTTCTTTATCTTTGGAAATCTCATTCCAGCAGCTGGATGATAAGTTATAAAAAATTTTTTACCATCTTTTTCAAGCCATTTTCCTCTAAAGGAGCTAAGCTCCTTTTCGGAGAAAAAGACTGAAAAAGCCACTTCGCCAAGCAAAATAAATTTTTGGGGATTGATAATCTCGATCTGTTTCTTAAGCCAAGGCAGACAAGCTTCAATTTCTTTTTTGGTCGGTTTTCTATTCCTATAAATCTTTTTCATAATATTTTCTCCCACCTCTCGGCTGAGTGAGTTTTAATCTATGAGCAACTTCAAAAATAGTTTTAAGTGGTCTCTGTAATTTCTGAGCAATGAGCTTGGGAGATTCTACATTGTAATTATTTTTTATATAATTTAATTCTTCAGGAGATAGTCTTTTCCATAAAAGTTTTCTACCCGGTTCAATTTTATAATTAAAACAAGGAATAATATAATTTTCAATCAATTTAAGAAATTTAATTGTATTTTCTGTATTAAATTTTAAATAGTGAGTGCCACTATCAGAAGTTCCAATAGTGGTTGGGAGATTCCATTTTCCCCTAAAATACCTTTGTATTATTAAATGTTCTTGATAGGTAAAACTATTTGTAGCTAACCACGCCCTTCCTCTAGATTTGATATAGGTCCCGTCATCCATATACCAAATAGCAAGAGAAAAAGGAATAAGGTTGTTTAGGATTTCTTTCAGTAATCTCTTTCGTTTATTTTTATAAAATAAATTATAATAATCTAAAAATTCTGGATGTGCGCGAGTATGAAATTGATAAGTTGGATAAATCTTGCCTTTTACCTTTATACTAATTTTCTTTATTCTACTTAAAACAAGCTCTTTCCAAATATTATACTTCCAAGAAACATAATCTTTTTGTTTTGCACTATGATTTACTTGAAGATGTGGATAAATTTCTTCTTTCTTTTTTAACAATGCATCATCGCCTAAAAGAGCACCGAAAAGATATTCTTTCTGGGTCTTGGTTAATTGAGGAATAGGGTGCCTTTCAAAATAGCTTAATCTTTTTATTTTGTATTTTCTTCTCCAATAATTTACTTTAAAGCCGGACACACCAAAAATTTTAGCAATTTTGTATATACTTTTGTGTTCTTGTTTATATAATCTTTTTAATTCTTTTTTTGGAATTGCCCAATATTTCATTTTATTTTTGAACAGATAATAGGGCGACATTTTAAGCAAGAAGTAATAAAAACCTCTTCCCTCTTAATTCCTGCTTTTCTTAAAAGTTTATCTAGAAACTTTCCAGACATTCCCACAAATGGATGTCCTCGTCTATCCTCCTCTCTTCCGGGCGATTCTCCAATTATTACAATCTTCGCATTAACTGGTCCTTCTCCGGGAACAGCATTTTTTCTCGTCTTCCACAAGGGACATTTTTTACAATTTCTAATTTCCCGAGCTAATTTTTCTAATTTAGTTTTTTTATTCATAGAATTTTTGTAATCAGGTAACCAATTATTGAAAAGAAGGCGATTGGGGGAAGGGCGGGAATTGGCTGGCGAATTTTTTGGCTGGTGAAAAAGTAAAAACCCACAAAAAGGCCAATGAGAGAAAAAAAGGCAACAATTAAGGAATTTAAAATTCCAACTGGAATTAAAGAGGCGGAAAAAAGCAGGGGAAAAACAATGTCTCCTCCGCCTAAAACTAAGAATTTCCCGCCCACCCGCTCTGCGGGTACCCGAATTTTTTCTAAACTTTCTTGAAAACCAAAAATATTTGGAGGAATAACAAGAGCTAAAATTGCTTTGCTTTCAATCATTTCTTTTGCCATTTTAACCATGTGTTTTGTTTTGTAAACGGCAATAAAATCGTAAATCGAAAAAATTACTAAAAGTCCAGCCACGATTTCAGGATTTAAACTCAATCCTAAAACACTACCCACCCCGGCCATTCCCAAAATCATTAAAATATCTTGATTTAAAACTGTGGGAGATTTCCACCACCAAAAATAAAAAAACACAATAAGAATTAGAGGCGCGGGTTCTGGTAACCAAGCTTCAAGAAAAAGTAATCCACCAAGAAAAGTTGATAGGGCGAAAAGGATTTTGAAAATTACCCCCTTTCCTTTTTGAAATTTCACAAAGTGCAAAATTAGAAGCAAAAGGAAAGTAGCTAAAAGAAAATAAAATATAAATTGCCAAAGAGAGATTTCGGGTGGAGTGATTTTTTTAATTTTTAAAATTTCATTTATTTTAAACGCAGCAGCAATTCCTAATCCTATGGTTAAACAAAATAAAAAAGCCTCGATAGCAAAGATTCGCCAAGGGCTTTGGATGGAGACTACTTCTGTCGGCTTTTGATTTTCATTACCTTCTGGCATTTTTGAAAAATGAAACGGTCTGGTGTCCGATAGGCCAACTTCCCCTTTTTCGCCCGTTTTGAAGAATAATTCTTCATAGCCTCACTAGTTTAAGAAGTTCCCTAATTTTGTCTTTTCTCTCCCAGGTAAATTCTGGTTCTTCCCTACCGAAATGACCATAGCAGGAAGTTTTTCGATAGATTGGCCTTAATAAATTCAGCTGTTTTATAATCCCTCCTGGTGATAACTCAAAAACTTTTGGAATTATTCTTAATAATTTTTCTTCTGGAATTTTATTAGTGCCGAAGGTATCAATGCTAAGCTCTGATGGCTCTACTCCTCCAATGACATAAGAAATTCTAACTAAACATTTTCCAGCCAAACCAGCTGCGACAATATTTTTAGCAATATATCTCGCCATATAGGCCCCTGACCTATCAACCTTTGTCGAGTCCTTGCCACTAAAACTACCACCGCCAATCGGAACTTGAGGTCCGTAGGCATCAACAACATTTTTTCTACCCGAAAGCCCTGTATCAGAAACTGGGCCACCAATGACAAAGCGACCGGTATTGTTAATATAATATTTCGTTTTTTTGTCCAAAAGATTTTTGCAAACAGGTTTTATTACTTTTCCAATGATATCTCTTTTAAGTTTATTCAAAGAAACATTGGGGTCATGCTGAGCAGCGACAATGACGCTAGTAGCTCTTTTTACAATTCCATTTTTGTATTCCAGGGTTATTTGAGATTTTCCATCCGGCCTTAAGTATGGCAAAACTTTTTTCTTTCTAACTTCGGCCAACCTCATTACCAATTTGTGGGCCAACATTATTGGCAGCGGCATTAATTCCGGAGTTTCATTTGTGGCATAACCAGTTACTGAACCCTGGTCCCCTGCCCCTTGTTTTTTTGTTCCTGTTTTTTTCACTCCTCTGGCAATATCCGGCGATTGTTCAGAAACTGTATTTAAAACTCCAACTGTGTGGCCATCGAATCCATATTCTGGCTTGTCATAACCAACATCTAAAATTACCTGCCTAACTAAATTGTTAATATCAACCCAAGCCTTTGTTGTAATTTCTCCTCCAACAACGACATAACCTTTTGAAACAAAAACTTCACAGGCCACCCTGGCAAATTTGTCTTGTTTTAAAATCTCATCCAAGATAGCATCGGCAATAGCATCAGCCACCTTGTCAGGGTGCCCAATGCAAACTGATTCCGATGTTAAAAAATAGTTTTTCATACTATAGTTTTTATTAATCTTCTTTGGGCTTCGACTTTTTCTCGATTAGAAATTTTAGCCTTTTTAATTCCTTTTTCCATTATTTCTAAAGTCTTGTCCATGAGATTTTTCTCAACCGGTCTGGGAGTCCCGTCCTTACCCCCAAACGCGAAAGAATATCTGGCCGGATCTTCATAAGAAGGTCTAGCTCCGTAAATTATTTCTGAAACAAGGGATAAGGCCCGGATGGTTTTAGGTCCAACACCTTTTAATGACAAAAGTTGTTCAAAATTTTGAGGATTTTGTTCATTAGCAAGAAAGATAGTTTTTTCCAATCTTTTCAAATCAAATTTTTCTTTCAATACCGGATGCCGGTGAAACTCAACATCATTTAGTTCCATCTCAGTAAAATTGCCCATTCTTTTTTGTTTAACTAAAGCATCTGATTTATTGATAATTTTTGAGAAATCCTTTAAAAATGTTTTTGGTTCTTCCTTGACTAACTCTGTTGAAATTTCTTTGTTCCCCCTGCTTTTCTTTGCTACTAAATTTAGCGGTTTTGATTTTATATCAGAAATAATTCCTGAGTGGGGCTCTTCAGTAAAATCTCGAATGTTGGAGGAGAGCCAATGATAACGTCTAGCTTTCTGAATCTCCGTGGCCATTCCCTGTTGGACCACACACCACTGTCCCGATTTACTAAAAATCAAATTGTGGTGATAAATTTGGAAAGGATTTTGCAAATCTTGTAGACAGGAACTATCGACCTTAGCTGAGATTTTGCTTGCATAAACTAATTTATCAATTTTTTCCATTGGCCAACCCAAAAATTCTCCCCAATTTTGAATTTGTTCAGGTGTTTTTCGTGAAGTTTTTCCTTTCCCACCACAGACAAAAATACCTAATTCATTTTCTAAACCCCGAAGTCCTTCTTTCAAGGCTCCCATTGTAGTAGTCCCGAGGCCTGATGAGTTCCAGTCGAAACCTATCACGCAGCCCAAACTCTGAAACCAAACTGGATCCGAAAGACGTTTTAAAATCTCTTCCCCGCCAAATTTCTCAGCAATAGCTAAAATTATTCCCCGAGAAAGCCTCTTCATTCTTTCAAAAAGCCAATAGGGGCATTTACCATAATCAAGTGGAATTGTAGCAATTCCTGTTCGCATAACTTCATTCTATCAAAAAGCTGGCTTTTCAGCCAGTTTTGATAATCAACCACGAGTGATTAATCACGAGTGTTGATTAATGAATATTAATCAACCTCGGGTGTTGATTATTAAATTCAACCCTAAGAAGAAATAATGCGCTCGGCTAATTTATAATGTTTTAAGGCCTGATTTCCCCAAGAATATTTTTTGGCATATTTCAGTGTCTTTTTTTCTATTTCCTTTAATAAATTTTGGCTTGAAATAACTTTTTTTATTTTTAAAATTAATTTTCCAAAATCTTTATCCACAATTTGGCCTGCCTCTTTTAGCATCTCGCCTGAACCTTCCATGTCTCTGCCAGCAATAAGGCTCCCTGTTCCTAACATATGGGCTAAGATTCCACTTTGAGTACATTTCTTTGGCCAATAAAAATTTATATCAAGAGCCTTCTGAAACAGAGTTAAAAATTCTTCTGGTAGCCAAGTTTCAAGAAAAAAAATATTTTTGCCATCGTGCATTTTCTTTAATTTCTGTGAATAGTTTAATTCTTTTTTGCTTTTTTCTCTTGGAGTGCCAATGTATAAGGCCACCACCTTTCTCTGAGGAAAAGCTTTTTGTAGACGCTTCCTCATCAAAAAAAGTTTTTCAGTGTTTTTAGTTGGGGTAATAAAGCCAGCATTTCCTATTATTAAAATCTTTGGGTCAAGAAAAATATTTTCTTTTTTTAATTCGGACTTTTTTTCTTCTTCCAAATTGGATTTTTCAATCAAGAATTGGTATACTTTTCGTTTAGCTGTATCCTTTGACATTTTAATTGTCCTCGGGAAATAATGGATTCCGTGCCTTAGAATATGGGTTTTATTAATATGCTGAGGAAAAGCTTTTTTTATTGCTAAATAGGAACCCCGGCTAAAAACAGTAACAGCATCAACCCAGGGGAAAATATATTTCAATAAATTGTATTCCCTTTTCTCCATCCCCCAAGGCGTCTGCCCGCTTTGGAAATGAATCGTGTGAAAACTAACATTTTTTTTAATTTTTAATCCGTTTAATTCCCTAAGAAGTCTAGCAAAACCTCGGAGATTTTTCCAGATACCGAAAGTGTGCTGAAACCAAAGGAGATATTTCTCATCTTTTTTTTGAAAATTCTTTATTCCTTTTAAAATCTCATTTAAGGAAGGGGCTCGCCGATTAGTAATTCCATACCAAGCCTGCTTTGGACTCTCTTTTTTTTCGCAAGTTAAACGACCCAGGGAATCTTGGAATTTTTTCAAATTAAAAGATATTATTTTCCATTTTTCTTTTGGAACTCCGCTGAGAAGAAATTTAAGATAATCGGCTATCCCACAAAGAATTGGTTTATAAGTGCTAACAAAATAAATTGAGACCATGGGTAATACTTATTTACTCGAGCGGTAGCGAAGTGTAGAGATGAACGAAGTTCATCGACTAAGTTCTGAATCTGATGGTGGCGTTAGCTATTCTGGCTAAAAGTCTTTCGATTTCTGAATAGGCAAAGATATTTTTAGGCAATCTGACCTGCCAGTCCCTTCTTCCATCTCTCAAAAGCGAAGTTCTCATTCTTATTTTCGTTCCCTCGCCAGGAATAATATCAGTGACCACTTCTGCTGGCAGAGTCTTCACATTCGTTTCTTCTTTAACATTATATAAAAGAATATTTCTGACTAGCTTTCCTCTCTGAGTGAAAACTCCCTTAGCCTGAGTTGAAATTATCACTCCATTTTTAATTTTCGCCCAAAGGATCTTACTGTCGACTAAAATGACATTTTCTATTTTTCCTCCCCCAATTTCAGAGTTTATCAAAATTGAATTTTTAATCTTCAAACCCTTGGCAAATCTTCTCTTAATCAAATATTTCTCCGCCTCAAAAAATTCCCTGGCAGCCTCGCCCTCATCAGTCTTCTTAATCAATTTTAAAAGATTTATAAAATAAATTTTCAAATTACCGTAATCCCACCAGAAAGTTTTTTCCCCTAAATTTTTCTCTCCAATAATTCTTTTTTTGCCAGTTTTTTGAAAGAAATTTCTCCTAATTTTTTTTATCCTCTCCCAATAAATTCCGCTTCCTCCCTCTGTCTGATATTCTCTTTTCCGCGAAGTTAAGGGAACCCACAAATGAAAATCGGTGCTCAAATTTCTTCTTCTTAATTCAATCTCTTTAAAAAATTCCTCAAATAGAGTTTCCAAAAAGGGAAGCGAAATTGAAAAGCACCCCAAACTTTTAAAAAGGGTTACCTTTTCCTCCTGATCTTTTTGAAGATAACCCTTTTCTAAAAATCTTTGAAATTTTTGCCAAGAGATTTTTTCTCGCATTAAAATTCCCCTCTTTTTTGTTGGGATTAAAACTCCGTATTGTTGCCAATCTCTCTGCCAATCCTTTTTTGAAAGGGAGAGTCCCTTTTCAATTCCAAAAATTTCAACTGGGAGTTTGGTTTCGAGCTTAGGAGTTCTAAAGGGAAGAAAAACTTGATCTCCCCAAAATACACAAATCCTCCCTTTCCTGGATTTGGCAAAAATTTGGGTAGAAAAGATTGCTGCTTCCAAAACCCTTAAAAGGGTTTCCCTGTCGCCTATTTTGATTATTTTTGGAAGTTTAACTCCTGGCTTATTATTAACCTCTGTTCCACAAAGGGGAGCCATTCTTTTTCCGTAACCAGCGGCATGATAAATAGCGACCTTACCTTCTTTTTCTAAAAGTTCTTTGAGATTCAGTATTTCATTCGCCGATTTCCAAGCATAAAGAGTGCCTAAAAGCTGGCCAGCACCCCCCGGCCAGTCTTCTTCGATAATAATAATTTGGGTCTTGGGTGATAAAATTTCGTTTTTAGAAGCCTCTAATCTTCTTTCCCAATATTCTTTATTTCCGATTGAGGCAACAACAATTATCACATCAAAACCTTGATTTTTCTGGACAACGGTTTTTATTTTTTTAATAATTGAATATTTCATAACAGTAATCAAAAAACAAAGCTTATAGCTTTGCTTATTCTATTTTTGAATTTTATACATTTTCCTCCATTAATCTTATCCCTTTCTCACTTCCTGTCAAGCCGCGATATTCGAATTAACCCTGAACAGGGAATAATTTCTATTCCTCTTTTTTCCAATCCATCAAAAAATAGATTCATTCCTAAAGAATCAGAAGACATATGGCCGGCGATAACTACATTAATGTTAGCCGCTTCGGCTTCTTTTTTAGATTCTTCCTGCATATGCATTCCAATTATCGTTCCGATGCCAGCTTGAGCCATTTTTTCGTAAATTTTCGGTCCGGGCTCTGTCCCGCCAGTAAGTTCAGTGACGGCAATTTTACCACATCGATTTTCTGGATTGCCAGTAAAAATTTTAGGACCAGCGCCAATCTTTATAGCTTCCTTATATTCCGGAACCTCTTTTAACAAACTCATTAAATCCTCAATCCTTTCCGGGTTTTCTTTTCCAATTAAGTCTTTTATAAATTTAGCTGCTAAATTGTCGCAAGGAGTATGAGAATTCATTAAACTAAATCCTAAAAGCTTAGCAGTATCGACTGTTCTTTGATGATTAATTGCATTAACTCCCCGAGCGACTTCGGAAATTCTTTCCTTCATTAAGCCCTCAGCAATATTTATTGGCACTCCATAATAATTTAAAACATCGCATTGGAGATCCATCACATCGGCTAAATGAGCCAATCCTTTTCCCAGCGGATGGTGGGCAATAATTAAATCTATTCCGCCAATTTCTTTGGCTAATAAAAGTTCGGCTGGTTCAATATCAATGCCAGCTAAAACCTTTTTTACCTCAGTATCTTGAGCTATATGATAAATTCTTGAGTCCAAATAGGGATTTTCCAGGGCTTCTTTATCAAACTCTTCTTTTTCTTTTTCCGAAAGCTTCTCATATTTTTCCTTTTTTCTTTTTAAAAGTTTTTCAATCCCTTCTCTCCCCCGGAAATCGACCTCAATTCCCATTTTTATTGCTAAGTTGTAAATTTCGTTGATTTTCATACTTTCTCTTTGATTTTTATTAAATATTTTTTATATAATTCATTTATTAATCCCTCTTGTTCTTTTATATCCAAAACTTCTCGGCGAATCCGCGCCTTCTCTCGACGAATAAATTTTCTGATGCTCTGAGGCATTCTTTTCATGAAACACACTATTTAAATTTCGAACTTTAAACATTAGAATTTGTTTAGAAATTAGAAATTTGGAATTAGAAATTTTCACTTATTACTCTCCTTTAATTACTGCTAATGGCACAAGTTTTGCCACTTTTTTTGACAAACCGGCGTTATGAACCACATTGACCACATCGTCCACGTCTTTATAAGCCATCGGTGCTTCTTCAGCGATTCCTCTAAGAGACCTGCATCTAACAATAATTCCTTTTGATTCTAAGTTATTTACCACTTCTTGTCCAGAGACCCTTCTCATTGCTTCATGCCGGGACATTGTTCTGCCCGCTCCATGGCAAGTTGAGAAAAATGCTTCCTCTCCTTCCTTTGTTCCGACTAAAACATAAGAGGCAGTACCCATTGAGCCAGGAATTATAACAGGTTGTCCTGTCTCTTTATATTTTTCCGGAATTTCTGGATGGCCAGCAGGAAAAGCCCTGGTTGCGCCTTTCCGATGAACAGCTACTTCGGTCTCTTTACCATCAATTATATATTTCTCTTTTTTAATAATATTATGGGCAACATCATAAAGCGGGGTAAGTGACGAAGCTTTTTCTCCCAAAACTGAGCTCCAGGCTTTTCTAACGAAATGAGCTATCATTTGTCGATTAGCCCAGGCATAATTAGCAGCCGATGCCATTGCTGCAAAATATCTCTGGCCCTCGGAGGAGTTAAAAGGAACACAAGCAAATTCTCTGTCGGGTACTTTTATACCGTATCTCTGCATAGCTGGAATCATAGTTCTTAAATAATCGGTGCAAACCTGATGGCCAAGCCCCCTACTGCCGCAATTTCCTACAATAAAATTATCGGCTATAAAATTATGATCTTCGTGTTCTACCTTAAAATCATATACGTATCCCTTAAAATTTTTAATTTCTTCTTTTTTTTCTACTATATCCCATATTATCTGAGAAGGTGGATTTAATTTATAAGTAGCTACAAACTCTGGAAAAGGAAGGCATGCGGTCGCCCGAGATAGAAAATTCGTCACAAAAAGTCTCGCTTTAGGTTTATTTGTAATAATTGCCTCTTTTTCTAATAAATTGTTTTTTAAATGGAGGTATTGCACTGCTTGAGCAGCCAGAGTAGATCTTTTTTTGTTATACTCATATCCAATTTTGGACCATAAATTAATTAAATTTTGTTCTTTTGAGGAAATTCTTAAAATTATTTTCACTGATTTTGCGCCTTTATTACTTATCCAAGAGTTTCTTACTAAAATTTTTGTTGATTTTACCTCAAATTCTTCTAATAAAGCTTCGATGTCTTTTAAAAATTTGTATCCATTAGCTTTAAGCCTTTTTACTTTGTTCAAAGAAACTGTTGGATTCTGAAATCTATAAGTTTCTCGTTTCCACTGATCTGGTTTTCTCATTTCTGCTCCAAAATAACCAGCCAAATATAATCTTTTTATCCAAAGAGGGGCTTTAAAGAGCCATTTTGGAACTCCAAATTTTACTCTACTTTTGTGACCAAATGGAGCTCCTAGACTCCGAAAAAGTAAAGGAAGGGCTATAGAATAAGTTACTAATTGATAACTAGTTCCTTTTATAATCCTCTTTTTTCCTTTATTGTCGGTAACCTTACTTTCTGTATAGAGTTTGTATATCTTGCTGCCCTTATACCCCAATTTTTCAATATCTTGTCGAATTTCTTTCAAGTCTTCTGGGTTTCCTATAAATTTTAACCATAATCTTTCTCGGTTTTTTTCTTTAACTTTTCCCAACCAGCCATCTCCTGTTAAAAAACCAAGTAGCTTTGTTAAAGTTGGCAAGCAAGGTGAGTTATATCTTAAGGGAAGAAGGCCTTTTTTCTTTAATTTCGTAATCGCTTTTTTGGTCCCACCTATTTTTTTGATGTCTTTTTCGTTTACTATAATTTCATCGTTCGGTTCTTTATAATCTACCCCCTCAAAAGGAGCAATTGCCACCTTCTCTTTTATTTTTATTTCATTAATTGTCTTCAATCCTATTGGCGTTAAAAGTGGATGGTCTTCTGTGGCCGTTATTTCTCTTCCTGTGCTGGTGGTAACTCTAAATATTTTGTTATAAGGCTTTGCTTTTATAAATTTTATTAACTTCGTATTTTCAATTCGATGAGTTTTTGTATTAAAACAACTGGCTCTTATTTCTCTCCATTTCTTTTTTAAATCCTCTATTTTAATTCGATAGCCATTTTGGGTTAATATTTTCGCATTACCAGGGAGGCAATGGATCATTATGATAATTTGATCTTTAAATAAGCCAAAAGCTTTAGCCACCTCCTCATTAAAAATTTCTATCACTTTTTGAACTTCCAGGAAATGATTTCCCGAGCCTAAAGTCCCAACTTGATCCCTCCCTCGATTTTTAGCATAATTGGAAACTGCTGTTGCATCTGCCCAATCTAAGCAACCATTTGCCTCACAATTTTCAATATCTTCTTTTTCACCATATCCCTTCTTAACCAAATAAGGAACCCCACCCTCTAAAATTTTATCTATTTCACTAATTGAAAGTTTAATCTGTCTTCCCCTGCCAAGGCCAGAGGGAACTTCTTTTTGAATTTCAGTAGCTAATTTATCTAAATAGGGTTTAATTTCTCTTTCCGAATATTCTGATTTCAGCAATTTCATCCCGCAATTTATGTCATATCCGCACATGCCTGGCGATATAATTCCATCAGAAATTCTAATTGCGGCTACCCCGCCAATCGGACTGGCGTAACCTTCATGCATATCTGGCATGGCTAAGGCATATTTCTGAATGCCGGGCAAAGTTGAAATATTTACCAATTGCTCAAGGGATTTGTCTTTAGAGCTTTCTTCCAACATCCTCTCTGAAACATAAGCCCGGGCTGGAACTCGCATATCTGGCCGAAAAGATTTTGGAATTTCCCAAAGCCAATCTGATATTTTTTTGAAATCCGCTTTTGAAATCATATACCGAGCTTCCGAAGGAAGCGAAGGTGAAGATGAGAACGAAGTTCTCATCGCCTGTTTTATTTTAACTTAAATTTCTAAAAAATAAAATAGGCCAAACTCTTTTGCTCTGGATCAAAGTTTGGCCTTTTTAGATGTATCGCCTCCAGTCAAATTCCTCCCGTTTCTTCGTCTCCTGCGCTTCTTTTTTCTTATTGAGAGGCAGCGGTTCTACTTCGGGCAATTTCCAAGATGGAGCGCCACAATGGTCGCAAATAAAATCTGGATGCCTCCTCCCTTCGAAGACCCTGTAGAATACTTTTGGTTTTACCAATTTCCCTTCATAGCACTTCGGGCATAGTGAGCCTTCCTCCATTATAGTAATTTACCTCCTTTCCGAAATTATTAAGGTGCAGAATTAAATTTAAATATCGAATAATGTTGTGGCTTGCCAAGTTTTATCTTTTTTTTGCCGCACTTCTAAATTATGATAGGTTACTCCTTTAATTTGAATTCCAATTCTTTTTAATTTTTTTCCTAATAAATTTCCTTCAATGTTTTTATTACTAAAATTTTTAAATTGAATATCGTGATAAACTTCTCGATTTACTTCGCTTAAATATAAAACTTCACTTAAAAAATCAACTAAAAGTGATGGCAAATCCAGAGAGGAAACCTTAATTTCTTTTTTTATTTCTTTGCCCGCCGTAGCTTCAGCGAAGGCGGGTTCATATTCAGCGCTTTCAAACATTCCAATCATTGCATTTTCAAAAAGCTCTTTTAAATCTTTCCCAAAAACCCTAATCTTCAAATCCGCCTTGTGTTCTAAAATTTCATATTTTTTCATAGAAATAATTTTTTAAATTCTTCTTTAACTACTTCCCTGTCGTCCCAGGGGATTTTTTTGCCACCAGCTACACATATCCAGGGCTCACAACCCTTGCCGGTAATTATCACCACATCTCCTGGCTTTGCTAACGCAAGCGATTTCCTAATTGCCTCACGTCTATCTAAAATCTCATAAAAATTGGAGGTTGGAAATTGGGATTTGGAAATTCCAGATTTTATCATCGATAAAATCTGGTATGGGTTTTCGTCATAAGGGTCTTCATTTGTCACGATAACCTCATCACAATATTTTGCTGCAATTTCGCCCAAAACTGGCCTTTTCCATTTATCCCTGCCGCCGCCACAAGCTCCTAAAACACAAATTAGTTTAGGTTTTAGGTTATAGGTTTTAGGTTTTAGGTTATTTAAAGTCTGGTAAACTTTTTCAAGCGCATTTGGGGTAAAAGCATAATCAACGAAGACTTTAAAAGGTTGGGAAATTACCTCTTCCATTCTGCCGGGAATACTGCCAACCATCTCTAATACTTTTTTGCAAATCTCTAAATTAACTCCCTGGGACACTCCAGCGCAAGCTGCCGCTAAGGCATTGTAAACATTGAAGTCGCCTATCAGTTGGAGCTTGAATTGAAAATTTTTAGCATTAATATCTCCTTTATTCAACCCGTAAGTATATTTTTTCTTTGCCGGAAATTGCAAAAGATAATTTGCGTTTTCGTCATCGATATTGATGATGTGAATGTTCTTTGTTGCTTGAAATAATTTTCCTTTGGCTTTTTTGTAATTTTCGAAACCGCCATGAGCCTCGATGTGTTCTGGGGTTAAATTAGTAAAGACAGCCGTATCAAAATTGATGAACCTATGGCGATGTTGCTTAATCCCTTCAGAAGTCACCTCTAAAACTGCAAATTTACAACCGGAAGCCACTGCCTGTCTTAAAAATTTCTGAATTTGAAAACGACCCGGCATTGTCATCTTTAAAGTATTGGGCCATTCTCTCTCGCCAATTTTAAATTTTATTGAAGATAAAGAAACAACTTTATATCCTGCTTCCTCCAAAATTTTAGTTGTTAAATTGACTACCGTTGTCTTGCCATTGGTGCCGGTAACTCCAATTATTTTTATTTTTCGCGAAGGAAAACAGTAGAAAATTACTCCCAAAAGAGCTAAAATGTAATGGTACCAGTTTAGTAAAAAGGGAGGAATAAACTTTTTCAATAATTCCTTCATATCTATCTATTTTACCTTAAAATGGGCCATGTTCAAATTAAAATCCTCATTTAAACCAACTGGCGACCAGCCCCAGGCGATTGAAAAATTGGTTAAAAATTTAAAAGCCAGTGCCAGGCATAATGTTTTATTAGGAGTCACGGGAGCCGGGAAGACTTTTGTAATGTCTAATATTATCGAGAGAATCCAAAAACCAGTACTTTTGATCAGTCATAACAAAACTCTCGCCGCTCAAACTTATCAGGAATTTAAAGAATTCTTCCCAGAAAATGGGGTTCATTATTTTGTCTCCTATTATGATTATTATCAGCCTGAGGCTTATATTCCCCAGACTGATACCTATATTGAAAAAGATGCCAAGATAAATGAGGAAATTGATAGATTGAGACATGCAGCCACTCAAGATTTACTAACCAGAAATGATGTCATTATTGTTG
>Ga0210044_10000993_pt1 | contig 43196 bp, 36 predicted proteins | sample CryGey13umfilter_2_FD_183959 | JGI IMG/M metagenome (GOLD analysis project Ga0210044, IMG submission 183959) | Groundwater microbial communities from aquifer in Utah, USA - Crystal Geyser 4/9/14 3 um filter (SPAdes) (version 2) | ecosystem: Environmental > Aquatic > Deep subsurface >... | reverse complement strand
GTGTCTTTGATATATACTCTTCTATGAACTTGGTAAGATTGATACAATTGAAAAACTACCGTGCGTATTCGTCGCATAAGAAGAAGAAACTTATTCAAGTATCTGGATAAATATCGTTGTAGGGTTACAGGTCAATGAAGAAAGGGCCTCCCTTCTGCAAACTCGAACGAAGCATTAGATACTCCATCGCTGATGCTATAGAATGGATGCAGAAACGTAGGATCGAAACAAACTAATTTCCGACTTGAGCCGTGGGAGGGCCAGGAGGTTCTCCATCACGCAGTTTGTCGAGATAATCAGCCCAGGCTTCCATCATTTCTCTGCGTTTATCCAGGTGCTCGGCATGGTTGTATGCAGCTCGAACCTTATTACGTTCGGCATGTGCCAGTTGGCGCTCAATAATTTCGGAAGGCCAACCTTGTTCATGCAGAATGGTGGAAGCCATTGCCCTGAATCCATGTCCTGTCATCTCTTCTTTGGCATATCCCATACGCCGGAGGGCCGCTAATACCGCGTTTTCGCTCATTGCCCGGTCGTTGCCGCGAAGTCCAGAAAACACATATTTGTTTCTGCCCGTCATGGGATAAAGCTCTTTCAGTATCTCCATGGACTGCCGCACCAGGGGAACAATGTGCTCTTCTCTCATCTTCATCTTTTGAGCAGGGATTCGCCATTGGTTATGTTCGAAGTCTATCTCTGACCATTCTGCATGGCGTAGTTCTCCGGGCCTGACAAACAAAAGTGGGGCAAGCCGCAGGGCGCATTTGACGACGAAGTGCCCATGATAGCTGTCAATTGCCCGCAACAATCCCGCTACTTCCGCAGGCTTCGTTATTGCAGCCATGTGCTTTGGTTTTACGGGTGTCAGCGCACCTTTGAGGTCTGCTGCCGGGTCCCTGTCGCATTTACCTGTAGCAATTCCATACCGGAATATTGCCCCGCAGACCTGTTTGATCCGGTGAGCCACTTCGAAGGAGCCCCGCTCTTCGATGCGCCGTAATACTTTCAGCAGGTCCGGGGCAGTTATACTTTTGATGGATTTTTGTCCAAGCCACGGGAAGATGTTTTGTTCCAGGCGTGTAATGACAATTCTTAAATGAGATTCCGCCCAGATATGGCTTTGCCGGGAATACCACTCCCTGGCTACCATCTCGAAGCAATCACCTTCAAGTCCTTCCTTGGCTTCCTGCATCTGTTTTTTGTGTTCGGAGGGGTCAATTCCTTCCTTGAGCAGTTTACGCGCTTGATTGCATTTCTCTCGTGCCTTTTCAATACTCACCTTGGGGTAAACTCCAAGAGAAAGGGTCTTACGCTTGCCGTTTGGAAGCCGGTAATCAAAACGGAAATACTTCCCGCTTTTATTCACTAAGACATACAACCCATTAAAATCAGATAGTTTATATGGCTTGATACGGGTTTCAGCGTTATTTAATGAGGTTTTTGTAAGAGGCATGACGGTATCTCCTTTTCGAAACCTTAAAATACCGTCAGAAATACCGTCATTTCTACGGTATGTCAAGAGCATTTGCGGTAACAGCAGGGAATTGGATGAATGATTTATCTCGTTGAAAGGATTATCTTAATGGATGATAAAGTAGCTAGATGGAAGATGTGTTGGAGGCGGCAACCGGACTCGAACCGGTGAATAACGGTTTTGCAGACCGCTGCCTTAGCCACTTGGCTATGCCGCCTGATATAGTTGAAAGCCGGAAGGGCCGACCATTTTAAAGGCTGGAGCGGGAAACGGGACTTGAACCCGCGACAACCACGTTGGCAACGTGGAGCTCTACCAGCTGAGCTATTCCCGCATGGAGAGTGTTTATTTTACATACACTGAAAATCTTGTCAACAAAAAAACCTCTTCTTCATTTTCCCCCGGCAAGGAAGGAGTTGTAGTATTCCATTACCCTCTTGACAAAGGCCTCTGTCTCAGGAATGCGGGGGATTCGGCCTTCGGCTCCGACTTTTTCAGGTCCGGCGTTATATCCCGCGAGTGCCAGTTCTTTATTACCGTTAAAGCGGCCAAGGAGCATAGCCAGGTATCTCGTGCCTCCGAATATATTTTCAGCGGGGTCAAATGAATCTTTTACTTCCAGGGCTTCGGCAGTACCGGGCATGAGCTGCATAAGGCCTTTTGCCCCCTTGACCGAAACCGCCTTGTGATCGAAATCCGATTCCGCCTTGATTACGGCCTTAACCAGCATGGGCTCGACTCCGAATCTATCCGCCGCCTGCTTTATCACTCTGTCATAATCGCCAATGGCTTCGGCTATGGTCTTCTTTTCAGGGGTCTTGATATAGAGCTGATAGCGGGTGTTAGGCTTAACATTGGTGAAATGCCAGACTCCCTCTTTGTCGAGATATCTGTAGATATCGGCGAAGGACAGGTCAGCGAAAAGAATCGCAGTTACAAAAAAAAGAAGAGACCATATCCTTCCCGAACTTCTTGTCATCATTGCCCAAGCTTTTTCCAATCGGCCAGAAATTTCTCAAGTCCCACATCCGTAAGGGGATGCTTTATGAGCTGCCGAATGACCGGAAAAGGTATTGTTGCAATATCCGCGCCCATCATGGCGGCATCAAGTACATGAAGTGGATTCCTGATGCTTGCTACGATGATCTCAGTATCAAAATCATAGTTATCATAAATTGTTAGAATCTGCTCGACCAGTTCCATTCCGACGTGCCCAGCATCATCAAGCCTGCCCACGAAAGGACTTATGTAATTGGCGCCGGCCTTGGCGGCGAGAAGGGCCTGCACTCCGGAAAAACAAAGAGTAACGTTGGTTTTGATGCCTTCCGCTGAAAGCACCCTCACGGCCTTTAGGCCCTCTTCTATCAAGGGAACCTTGACCACAATGTTGTCGGCTATCTCCCTGAGCGATCTTGCCTCCTTTATCATCCCTTCCGCATCGAGGCTTACCACCTCGGCGTTCACGGGGCCGTCAACTATGCCGCATATCTCCTTAATGAGGCCTCTGAATTCCCGTTTCTCCTTTGCGGCCAGACTCGGGTTGGTAGTTACTCCATCAACCATCCCCAGCTCCTTTGCCTTCTTTATTTCCTCAATATTGGCTGTATCTATAAAAAACTTCATAGTTCCTCCTCTTTGGTTACCGAAAGGTAATTCTTATAACTTAGCCTCTTTGTTCTGACTTTCAAATTCATCCGCACATCGTGCGGAGCAGAAATAATACTTTTTCCCATTCACATACCTTGCTTCAGCCTGTCTCATTGGGATATATGTCTTGCACTGTGGGTCCTGAACCATTTCATCTATAGAGCCCTTGGGTTCGGTCCTTGGTATCTGCTTTTTGGCAAAGGCCGACCTGATGAACCTGTAAGCCAGGTATCCGACGAAAACAATCAGGAGCAGTCTAAGGATTCCCATCTTTTGTCCTCAATCCTAAAGACCCCCTGCCCTTGATCAGGCAGAGAGGCCAAAAGTTCTGATACGGTGCTGCCGAGCAGGGGATGCCTCTTCCGCGGCGCAAGATCATTTAACGGCATAAGCACAAATCTTCTCAGGTGCATGAGAGGATGCGGTATGGTCAGATCATCCCCGGCGATCTTCTCATCACCGAAGAGGAGTATATCCAGATCAATCACCCTGGGCCCCCACCTCCGGTCCCTCACCCTTCCGATCTTCTTTTCTATTTTAAGCAGATCCCTGATGAGATCCTGCGCAGAACCGGAGACATCCAAACCGCATACGGCGTTTAAAAACCAATCCTGTTCCTTGAAACCAACCGGCTCGGTTGAATAAAGCCCAGATCTACCGGTCAGTCTGCAGTAAGGAAGTCCCTCAATCATTTTCAGGGCAAGGGTGAGGTTGGCGGCCCTGTCACCGAGGTTTGACCCAAGACCGATATAGGCGTCTTTTTCCAAGAATAGCCCTTCCTCAACACACTAAAGGCTGAGGGCCTTGAGCCTCTTTATGGCCTCTTTGAGCCTATCTTCCTTCTGGGTCAGGGCCATACGGAAATAACCCTCGCCGGGTTCGCCGAAACCGTTTCCAGGAGTCACCACAAGACCGGCCTCCTCCAGGAGCCTGGCAGTGATACCGGCAGACGTGTATCCAGCAGGCACCTTGACCCAGAGATAGAAGGTTGCCTTCGGCTTTTCGAGCTTGAATCCGGCTGAAATCAGTCCTTCGGTCATTACGTCCCTTCTTCTTTGGTATATGGCGCACATCTCGGCCACACAGCCCTGGTCTCCCCTCAAGGCCTCGATTCCCGCCATCTGAACCGCCTGAAAGACACCTGAGTCAATGTTGCTCTTGACCGCGCCCAGGCCCTCGATGGCGGATGCGTTTCCGACGGCAAAACCGATGCGCCATCCTGTCATATTGTAGGTCTTTGAAAGGGAATGAAATTCAACCCCCACCTCCATAGCGCCCTTTATCTCAAGAAAACTCGATGGATGGAAACCGTCGAAGGTCATCTCGGAATATGCCGCGTCATGGCACACGATTATTCCGTGCTTCTTTGCAAATGCAACGACTCTTTCAAAAAACTCAGGTTCCGCAGTCGCAGCCGTGGGATTGTTGGGATAGTTTATGAAGATCGCCCTAGCCGATGAGGCGACATCATGCGGGATCGCCTCCAGGTCAGGCAGGAATCCGTTTTCCGCCAGAAGCGGCATGAAAAAAGAGCGGCCTCCCGCAAAGAGAGTTCCTATGTTGTAGACGGGATAAGCTGGAGAAGGCACCAGGACAGTGTCACCGGGATTGACGAAGGCGAGAGGAAAGTGGGCAATGCCCTCCTTGCTTCCAATCAAAGACAAAACCTCTTTTAGAGGTTCGGCTGTGACATTGAATCGCTCCTGATACCAGTCGGCCACGGCCTCCCTAAAGCCTTCCATGCCCGAATAGGAAGGATACCTGTGGTTGGAAGGATCCTCCACTGCCTTTTTCATGGCCTCAACAATATGACCGGGAGTGGGAAGATCGGGATCACCCACGCCCAGATCAATAATGTCAACACCCCTTGCCCTTACCTCTGCCTTTTTTCTGTCTATCTCCTTAAATAGATAAGGCGGGAGCCTCCTGAGCCGCTCTGCCTTCTCAAACCTTTCCATCAGAATTCCGCTCTCCTTACGCCAAAACTTTCCAGAATTCAAATCAATCACGTCCAATTAAACGGCCGGCTATCTGAGACCAAGCACATCCTGCATATCGTATAGGCCGGTAGGCTGCCCCACTACCCACAGGGCGGCTCTAACCGCTCCACGTGCGAAGTTATCCCTGTTATGAGCCCTGTGCGTGAGTTCGATTCTTTCGCCAATGCCCCCAAACATTATGGTGTGCTCTCCGGTAATATCACCCGCGCGCCAAGACTGTATTCCTATTTCCTGATCCGTCCTCTGGCCTATCATGCCCTTTCTTTCATAGACTCCGACCTTATGGATATCTCTACCCACGGCCTCCGCCACAAGCTGGGCCAGTTTCATTGCGGTGCCGCTGGGTGCGTCTTTCTTGAGGCGATGGTGCACCTCCAGGATCTCCATGTCATAGTCGTTTCCAAGTATGCGGGCCAGTTCGGAAGCAAACTTGAACATCACATTCACCCCCACGCTCATATTGGGGGCCATGACGCACCTGATCTTCCCCGCAAGGCTCGTTGCCTCTTCAAGCATGGCGCCTGAGATACCTGTCGTTCCCACAACCGCAGCAAGGCCTAACTCTCCCGCAACTCTGAGATTTCCGATGGTGGATTGAGGAGCGGTAAAATCAATGATTACATCTTTCCCCCGGGCCGCCTCCATCATGGAGCCTGAGATCGGAACGTCAAGTTCCCCAAGCCCTGCTACCACGCCCGCGTCCTTTCCCAGATCAGGATGGTTGGCCCTTTCGACCGCCCCGGCAAGAATGATATCCCCGTTCTGGCGGATCACGTGGATGATTCTTTTTCCCATTCGGCCAGAGGCCCCTGCAACTACAGCCTTTATCATCTCTAAGTCTCCTGTCTGCAGCTTTCAAAAACTACGGAGCGCCCCTATCCGCTTATCAGGAAGTCAGCCCGTACTTCCTTATGACCCCAATAAGCTTATCCCTGTTTGCCTTGCCCATGCTGCACATGGGAAGCCGGAATTCCTCCTGGATCTTTCCCATGAGGGCCAGGGTTGTCTTCACCGGGATGGGATTAGTCTCATAGAACATGGCGTGGCAGAAGGGAAGGAGTTCGTAAAAGATCCTCCTAGCCTCATCGGGCCTTCCCTCCATCCAGGCCTTGACCAGGTTGGCGGACTCCCTCGGAACCGCGTTTGCTATGACTGAGATCACCCCCTTGCCGCCTATTGCCAGGACTGGAAGCGTCAAATTATCATCCCCCGAAAGCAGGGTGATCTTGTCTCCTGCAAGGCTTACAACATCGGCCATCTGACCGAGGTTTCCGCTCGCTTCCTTTATGGCCACTACCTCAGAGAGTTCCGCCAGTCTTGCAACCGTCTCAGGGCTCATATTCACCCCAGTTCTTCCCGGGATGTTATAGAGCACCTGAGGAAGCGGGGCCTCCCTTGCTATGGTACTGAAATGCTGGTACATGCCTTCCTGGGTCGGTTTGTTATAGTAAGGAACCACCTGCAATGTCGCGTCAGCGCCCGCCTTCTTGGCGTGAAGTGTAAGCTCACAGGCCTCCGCGGTGCTGTTACCGCCTGTCCCGGCGATGACCGGCACCCTCTTTCTAACGGCTTCAATGGCTATCTCAATGACCCTGTTGTGCTCCTCCATGCTTAGGGTCGCAGACTCACCGGTAGTGCCGCAGGGCACTATCGCGCTAGTCCCGTTTTCGATCTGAAATTCAATGAGTTCCCTGAAAGCCTCTTCATCCACCTGACCGTTTTTGAAGGGAGTAATTATCGCAACTATCGAACCGCTGAACATGGCCTTTTCCTCCGATCGCACTCTTTATTGTAAATATAGATAGTCATTGCGGCGTAAACCGCTGCCCGGCCCCAGTGCCTGCCTTTATATGAAAATGCCCCCTTGCCTTTATTTTTTCCCCTCGACGGGGGCGGGAGGGGTGGGGGTGATTTTCATCCTTAGTTGTGCCCCGGCAGTGCATGGGCCTTATTTCGCCTGATTAAAATGCCTCTTTTCCCAGTACGGCCTTGTAAATAAGAGAGGTATTTCCTTCAAGAAACACCTTCTCAAAGCCGTCTTTCCTTACCTCAAAGTAAATCACAAGAGTTTCACCGCCCGCGGTCTTCACCCTGACCGGCGATACGACATCTCCGCGCGCAGCCGAAGTAAGCGCGCAAGCGATGGCTCCAGTACCGCAGGCCAGAGTCTCCCCCTCAACTCCCCTTTCATAGGTCCTCATCATAATATCATTAGGCCCCGTAACAACCATGAAGTCCGCGTTGGTGCCCGCAGGCGCAAAACGCGGATGATACCGCACAGCCCTTCCCTCAGCCTTCACATTGTGATTGTGAATATCTTTCACCCGAATGACCGCATGAGGGACACCTGTGTTTATAAAATCGGCCATCCTGGACAATCCTCCGGGAATTTCCGGTGCTGACGGTAATGTTTTTTTGTCCCCTGGAAAGCCATCGTCTAAAACAAGCGCGATATCGTTTGATATCCTTGAGGGAACAGGCATGAGAACCTTGACCGTCCTTCCGTTAACCACAGCCTTAATCGTTCCTGCGAGGGTCTCGAAGGTCATTTCAGGGCCAGCAATTCCGTTGAGATAGGCAAAGCGGGCCGCGCATCTGCTTCCGTTTCCGCACATTTCAACTTCGCCGCCGTCAGCGTTAAAAAAACGCCACGAAAAATCATGTGTCTTTGAGCCCATGATAAAAATCAGTCCATCGGCTCCTACAGACATCCGCCTCATGCAAAGGGGCTGAACCAGCCCGGCCATGTCCTTTTCAGATATCTTACCGGCCCTGTTGTCTATCAGGATAAAATCATTGCCGCTTCCCTGCATCTTCCAGAATTCGGTACCTTCCATGAAATCACCTCTCCAGAAGAAACCGGGGTATTGTCTCACCCCTCACCAGGTCTTCAAATGTCTCTCTTGCCCTGATGACGTGGTATTCGTTGCCTTTTACAAGAACCTCAGCAGGCCTAGGTCTTGAGTTATAATTGGAAGACATGCTGAATCCGTAAGCCCCCGCGCTCATTATGGCGGCATATTCACCAGGCCGCATGTTCTCGATCTCCCTGTCCCTAGCGAAGAAGTCTCCCGACTCGCAGATAGGACCGACTATATCGGCCTTTATCTTATCCCGACCCGGATCACGCAGCGGGACAATGGCATGATATGAATCATACAGAGAAGGCCGCACAAGGTCATTCATCGCAGCATCCACAATAAAGAAATCTTTTGACGCCGTCTTTTTCGTATAGAGGACTTTCGTAACCAGAACACCTGCATTTCCTACAAGGACTCGGCCCGGTTCGAGAACCAGCGTGAGGTTCATGCTGGAGAGTTCTCTTTTGACCGCGTCTGCATATTCGCCCGGATGCGGAGGCTCCTCCAGATTGTAGGTTATACCCAGACCCCCTCCTATGTCCAGAATCTGTATCTTTATCCCTTCATCCTCAAGGGCTCCGAGCAGGTCCTTTACCTTTTTTAAGGCATCAACAAAAGGGCTTACCATGGTAAGTTGCGAGCCTATGTGACAGGAAACGCCCGCTATATGAAGCCCGCCAAGTTCGGAAGCCGCCTTATAGTAAGAAACGGCCTCTGTTATTCCTATTCCGAACTTGTTCTTCTTGAGCCCGGTGGAGATATAGGGATGGGTCTTGGGATCAACATCCGGGTTGACCCTGAAGGCTACAGGAGCCTTCCTGCCTTTCCGGAGGGCCGCCTCATTGAGCGTGCTCATCTCCTGGTAGGATTCGAGGTTGAACATGAGAATTCCGGCCTCAAGGGCACTGGCCAGATCATCGGCTGTCTTTCCGACCCCGGAATAGACTATCTTATCGGGACAAACCCCTGCCTTGAGCGCGCGATAGAGTTCGCCTCCCGATACGATATCCACTCCCCCTCCCTCCGAGGCAAAAAGCCTTATCACGGCAAGATTGGAGTTGGATTTCATGCTAAAGCACGTAAGATGCCTGATCCCTGAAAAGGCACCGTCAAATGCCTTAAAATGCCTTAGAAGGGTTGCTGCGGAATAGATATAGCAGGGCGTACCCACTGCTTCGGCTATAGTCCTCAATGGAACATCTTCGCAATAAAGCTCTTTTTCTTTGAAAACAAAGTGATTCATGATTGTCTTACTCGGTTTCTCATATTACTTATTGGATGCTCTGATGAGCTTGACCCGGGTCGAAAAAGGGCCTAATGAACCATCAGCGCCCAGAACTCTGAGTTCGAAGAAATGGACTTCACCTTTCTTAAGCCCCCCTAATTCAATTAGAAAACGGCCCGCTTCATCCAGTTTTGCCCTTTGATCCGAGACATCGGTATATTGAATGGGGCATCCCTCACAAGGTTCAGCAGAAAGGGGAAAGGCCGTATGATATATCCTGAATCCTGAGAAATCTTGTCCCGCGCCTTTCCCTTCTTCCAACCCCATTAACACTCCTTCGATGATACCCTCTTCTCCTTGCCGGTAGGTCTTGAGTTCGAGAACCGTCATCTGGTTGTTTGATTGCGCTGCCCTGGGCCAGGCCTTTCTACCGCATCCCGACTGAAGGAGGGAAAGGGCCATCAGGGAAGCAATCATTAGATAGGACAGCCTAGTCAAGTCCCAATTCCTCTTTGGCCCTGGCAATGCCTTCTTTTACCGTATCAGGAGCGGTGCCCCCCTTCAGTGTCCTTCTTGAAACCGAACCTTCCGGCGTGAGCCAGGGATAGATATCCTGCCCGATCTGCCTGGAGAATCCTTTCATTTCTTCCATGGAAAGCTCATGAAGTTCCTTGCCGCAGTCTGAGGCATAGAGCACTATCCTTCCTGTTATCTCATGGGCCTGTCTGAAGGTAACGCCCCTTCCAACAAGATATTCTGCAAGGTCGGTGGCGGTCAGAAATCCCTTACTGCAGGAGTTTTTCAGCCTTTCAATATCAAAGGTCAGCTCTCCCAGCAGGGCCTTCATGACCTCAAGGCACATCTCCACGGTATCAACCGTATCGAAGAGGACTTCCTTGTCTTCCTGGAGATCCTTGTTATAGGCAAGGGGAAGACCCTTCATGACGGTGAGAAGCCCCATAAGATTGCCATAGACTCGTCCGGTCTTCCCGCGTATAAGCTCCGGGACATCCGGATTTTTCTTCTGCGGCATAATTGAACTTCCCGTGCAAAATGAATCTGAGATGCTCACAAACCGGAATTCCTGACTGTTCCAGAGTATGATCTCCTCACTGAGCCTGCTTAGATGCATCATGAGGAGGGATGCGTCGAAGAGGTATTCCAGAACAAAGTCACGGTCGCTTACCGCATCCATGCTGTTTGCCGAGATACCTGCAAAACCAAGCTCCTCCGCCACCATATCTCTGTCCAGTTTGAATGTCGAGCCGGCAAGAGCGGCACTCCCCAGGGGAAGTACATTGATCCTTGAGAGGCTTTCCTGAAAACGTTTTCTGTCCCTCTTAAGCATCTCGTAATATGCCATTAGATGATGGGCCAGAACTATGGGCTGCGCCCTCTGGAGATGTGTATAGCCCGGCATGATCGTATCAATATGTTTCTCAGCCATGATCACCAGGGCCTTCATGGCCTCTTTGATGAGGCCGGCAATCCTTGCGACGGCATCTCTAACATAGAGCCTCACGTCCAAAGCAACCTGGTCGTTTCTGCTTCTTCCCGTGTGGAGCTTTTCCCCGGCCGGCCCCACATTTTCAACAAGCATTTTTTCCACAAAGCTGTGTATGTCTTCGTAATCATCATCGGGCACCAGCTCGCGGCGATCCATCCTCCTCTTTATCTCTCCAAGGGCTTCTATGATGCTTACGGATTCGTTTTCCGATATGATTCCGCATCTGCCGAGCATGCGGCAGTGGGCAATGCTCCCGGCTATATCCTGAGCGTAAAGTCTCTTATCAAAACCTATTGACGAGTTGAAACTGTTTACGAGGAGGTCGGTTTTCATGCGAAAACGCCCGCCCCAGAGTTTGTCTCCCATATCTCAATACCCTGCCTCTACCCCCGGGAACATCCCTCAAGGAGCCTTGCTATCTTGAGTCTGAGACCGTTCAGCCTTATAAAGCCTTCGGCGTCCTTCTGGTTGTACACATCCTCCCCCTCAAAGGTGGCAAACTGAGGATGGTAGAGGGAAAAATCGCTCTTTCGGCCTGCCACCGTGCAGGTGCCCTTGTAAAGCTTCAGGCGCACAAGCCCGCTCACCTTTTTCTGCGTATCGTCTATGAGGGTCTGAAGCATTCTCCTCTCCGGCGAGATCCAGTAGCCGTTGTAAACAAGCTCCGAATATCTCGGGATGAGAGAATCCCTTATGTGCATCACCTCGCGATCCATGGTGATAGACTCCATGGCCTGATGCGCTATCCTTGCAATGGTGCCGCCTGGTGTCTCATAGACACCTCTTGACTTCATTCCCACATAGCGGTTTTCCACCATGTCAACCCTGCCGATACCGTTTTGTCCCCCCAGCTCATTGAGCCTTGTGAGCATGACCGCAGGGGTCATTCTCTCCCCGTCTATGCTCACGGGGTTTCCCTGTTCAAAACCCAGTTCAATATAGGTGGCCTTATCAGGCGCTTTTTGAGGAGATACGGTGAGGACGAACATGTCCTCCGGCGGCTCCGCCCATACGTCCTCAAGGATTCCACCCTCAAAACTTATGTGCAGGAGGTTTCTGTCGCTCGAATAGGGTCTCGCCTTTGTCACGGGAACGGGGATACCCCGGTCTTTGGCATAGGCTACAAGGTCTTCTCTTCCCTTGAAATTCCATACACGCCATGGGGCGATTATCTTGAGCCTGGGCTCAAGTGCCATATAAGCAAGTTCAAATCTTACCTGATCGTTGCCCTTGCCTGTCGCCCCGTGGCTTACCGCATCGGCGCCAACAGTTCTTGCGACCTCGACCTGCCTAGCTGCTATGAGGGGTCGCGCAAGGGATGTGCCCAAAAGATAGTTTGACTCATAGGCGGCGTTTGCCCTCAGGGCCGCCCAGACATAATCCCTTACAAACTCCTCCCTCAGATCCTCGACTATCACCTGATCCGCGCCGGTCTTGAGGGCCTTTTCTCTCACTTCCAGTACCTCATCTCCCTGACCCAGATCCGCCGCAAAAGCCACGACCGGACAGCCGTAGGTCTCTTTAAGCCAGGTAAGTATCACCGAGGTATCGAGCCCCCCGGAGTATGCAAGCACGATTTTTTCTATGGCCATTTTCCTTATATCTCCTTTCGTATCCGGCTTTCTAATAACACCCACCTGTTACGTTAAGCTCATCCCACGCTCTTGCGGCATACTTCCATGTGCTCATAATTACGCTGGATATCGCGAGCCTTGCAGCCGGGCATTTTCCGTCAGCCCTTATAAATATGACAATACTCTTCGCCCTGTATTCCTAACCCTCGAGTAGGGAGGGGACACGCAGGCTATTCCGTAGCCCCCAGGAGCAGGGTCTCAAGGAGCGCCTGGTGTAAATGCATCTTGTTTTCCGCCTGATCAAATACAACTGAGTGAGGCCCTTCGAGCACATCTTCCTCTATTTCCTCACCCCTGTGGGCAGGCAGGCAGTGCATCACAACGGCACCGGGTCCTGCCCTGCCGACCAGGGATGCTGTGACCCTGTAATCCTTGAATACGATTTTTCTTTGCTCCGCCTCCTTCTCCTGCCCCATGCTGGCCCACACGTCCGTGTTGATTACATCGGCTCCTTCGGCGGCCTCAACCGGCTCCCTTACGACCTTGACGTTAGGTCCCGCAGCATCAAGAACCCCTTCATCCGGCCTATAACCGTCAGGGCAGGCTAGTACCAACTCGAATCCCAGCATTGAAGCGGCGTTGATCCATGAATTGGCGACATTGTTTCCGTCGCCGATCCAGGCGGCCTTAAAATTGTCCAGCCTGCCGATCTTTTCTTTTACCGTCATAAGATCGCTCAGGATCTGGCAGGGATGATACTTATCCGTAAGGGCATTGATTACGGGTATGGATGCCCAGTTTGCCATTTCCTCCAGCTCTTCCTGCCTATAGGTCCTGACGGCAAGGATATCAAGGTAACGCGAAAGAACCCTGGCTGTATCCTTTACAGGCTCATTTCTGGATATCTGGGTATCGGTGCCCGTCATAAAAATGGTGCTTCCCCCCAGCCTGAACATCGCGGTCTGAAAAGAAACACGAGTACGCGTAGAGGCCTTGACGAACATCAGCCCGAGCACCTTTCCCTCAAAACGCCTCTCCAGCTTTCTGCCGCCCTTTTTTATTTCAATAGCCCGTTCGATGAGCGCTAGTATTTCATCTCCAGTCAAATCCCTGAGTGTCAGGAAGTCCTTTTTCATCTTCTAATTCCGTTTCGCCTTTCCAAATTCATCAAGCGCCCTGTCCAGGGCCTTCACAAGAGCTTCTATATCCGCTTCTTTTACTACCAGCGGGGGAATGAAGCGCAGCACCGTATCATGGGTGCAGTTAATGAGAAAGCCTTGCGCCATGCAGCTCTTTACAATCTCTCCGCAGGGGGTTTCAAGCTCCATTCCCAGGATAAGGCCCTTGCCCCTTACCTCCTTCACAAATGGATACTTCTTTGAAAGGTCTATAAGCCTGTTCTTAAAATACTCACCCACAGTCGTGCAGTGCTCGAGCAGCCCCTCGTTGAGCATGGTGTTTAATACTGCCTTCGCAACGGCTGTTACAAGCGGGGTGCCCCCGAAGGTGGTCGCGTGGCTTCCGGGACCAAAGGCTTGGCTTATACAGTCGTGCGCCAGCATGGCCCCTATGGGAAGCCCGTTACCAAGGGCTTTTGCAAGCGTCATGATGTCGGGTTTAACCCCGAAATGCTCGTGGGCGAAGAGCTTTCCCGTCCTTCCCATCCCGACCTGCACCTCATCAAAGATGAGAAGCAATTTGTTTCTGTCGCAAAACGACCTGACAGATTCTAGATAATGGGCATCCGGGATCACAATCCCTCCCTCGCCCTGAATGGGTTCTAGAATGACCGCGCAAACCGTCTTGTCGAGGGCTTTCTCCATAGCATCCATATCGTTAAACGGCACAAAGACAAATCCCTCAAGGAGAGGATCAAATCCGATCTGCACCTTCTTTTGACCGGTCGCCGAAAGGGTGCACATGGTTCTTCCGTGGAAGGAGTTTTCCATTGATATAATTACATGCCTCCCGGGCCCGAAGGTCTCCCTGGAATATCTCCTCGCGAGCTTGATGGCTGCCTCGTTTGCCTCCGCCCCGCTGTTACAGAAAAAAACCTTGTCGGCAAAGGAATTCTCAACCAGCATCTGGGCAAGATCCGTCTGGGGCTTAGTGTAATAGAGGTTGGAGACATGGATCAATGTGCGGGCCTGCTCTTCGATGGCCTTGGAGACGATAGGAGAGCTATGTCCGAGGGCACAGACCGCGATGCCCCCGACAAAGTCCATATATTCCTTGCCTTCCTCGCTCCAGACCCTGACCCCATCACCCTTTACGAGGGTCAACGGAAACCGGGCATAGGTGTTGAACATGTATTTGTCTGCCCGTTTCATGGTTGTAAGTTCATCTTGCATAAAAAGCCTTTCTCCTTTTCAATTAAACCGTCATGACGCGATTTGGTTCGCCCCTGAGGATGAAAATCCTCCTTCAATCTCTTCTCTGTTTCCACAGCTTCTTCGGGGTCGGGATCGGTATCGTCTCTTAACAGTAAGCCCGGCCTGCGGTATCTTCTCAATAAACGGAGCTTACTGCTCTATCCGGGTTTAGCCGGGACGGTACTGGATTCGAGCTTTCCCTGGAATGACAAGTGGTTGGGTTGTTAGTCATTCCAACATAGGCCGGAATCCAGGGGGTTTGCCCCTGATTATTGAGATGTTACGCCTGCTTTTCTCTACTGGGATTGCGACCAATATCCCGGTACCGATCACGATGGCACAGCGAGGTGCATTTTCACGTTAAAACCACCTCAAGGCACTATTTCAGTACCTATTCCCATCTTTGTAAAGACCTCCAGAAGGATGGCATGCTCCATCCTTCCGTCCACTATATGGGCCTTCTTCACTCCACCTTTCAGGGCATCAAGGCAGCAGTTGACCTTCGGAATCATTCCTCCTTTGATAATGCCTTCCGATAAAAGGGCTTTTGACTCATCCGCCTTCAAGGTAGTTATGAGTCCTCCGTCAGCCCCCAGCACACCTGCGGTATCTGTAAGCAGAACCAGTTTCCTCGCCCCCAGGGCACCGGCCACATGTCCTGCGACTATATCGGCGTTGATATTAAAAGTCTCACCCTTCTCTCCTCCAGCCACAGGGGCTATGACCGGAATAAAGTCGCCTGCGAGAAGGTTGCTCAGTATCTTTGTATCTACCGCAGTAATCTCTCCAACCAGTCCTATGTCAATGATCTCAGGGGGCTGATCCGCTCCCCTGTTTCTGAGATACTTAAGCTTACTTGCGGTAAGAAGGTTCCCGTCTTTCCCTGAAAGCCCCACGGCCCTTCCGCCGCTTCGATTGATCAGACTGACTATCTCCTTGTTGACCTTTCCGACAAGTACCATTTCAACCACATCCATCGTCTTCTCGTCAGTCACCCTCATGCCTTCCACGAATCTTGACTCGATGGAGAGTTTCTTCAAAAGCTCTCCTATCTGCGGTCCGCCCCCGTGGACGACTATCGGGTTGATGCCCACATATTTCATCAGGACGATGTCAAGGGCAAATCCCCTCTTCAGCTCTTCATCCACCATCGCATGGCCCCCATACTTGATGACCATGGTTGCGCCGTTGAAACGCTGGATATAGGGCAGAGCCTCTATGAGAATCTTTGCCCTTTCGGTATCGCTGATCATAGGATGTACCTGCTGAGATTTTCGTCTTCCAGTATCTCCTCAAGTTTCTTGGAGACATACTCCTTTGTGATGGAAATCGTTCCGGAACCTTTGTCGGGCGCCTCAAATGATATCTCATCAAGGAGCTTTTCCATAACCGTGTGGAGCCTTCTTGCGCCTATGTTCTCCATTCGGTCATTTACCTCATGGGCGATTTCGGCTATCTCATCCACGGCATCATCCTCGAAGACCAACTCCATACCCTCTGTCAGCAGCAGGGCCATATACTGTGTCAGCAGGGCATTTTTGGGCTCTTTGAGTATCCTGACAAAATCCTCCTTTGTCAGCGGATCCAGTTCCACCCTTATGGGGAATCTCCCCTGAAGTTCCGGCAGTAGGTCTGAAGGCTTGCTCACGTTGAATGCCCCGGCGGCTATAAAAAGTATGTGGTCCGTCTTTACCATGCCGTATTTGGTTATTACTGTCGAACCTTCAATAATTGGGAGGAGATCCCTCTGTACGCCCTCCCTGGAGACATCCGGCCCGTAGGATGCGCCGCTACCTCCGATCTTGTCCAGTTCATCAAGGAATATGATCCCATTCTGCTCTGTGAGCCTTAGGGCCTGTTCGACTACCTTGTCCATATCAATAAGCTTCTGAGATTCTTCCTGGAACAGGATATCTTTGGCCTCAGGAATCTTCATCTTCCGCTTTTTCTTCTTCTGGGGAAGGATATTGCCGAACATCTCCCTTATATTGAGTTCCATCTCCTCCATACCGGCGCTGGAGAATATCTCAACCATGGGAACGGCGCTGTTTGAGACCTCAAGCTCCACATAGCGCTCATCAAGTTTTCCCTTTCTGAGCATCCTGCGAAGCTTCTCTCTCGTCGAGAGGGTTTCACTCTTCTCGACCTTGACTACCTCCAGAAGCTTTTCCTTTTCCGCCCCCTCTTCCTTGCCCTCTTCTTTTTTCTTCGGCAGAAGCAGATCCAGGAGCTTCTCCTCTGCAAGCTCCCAGGCCTTAGCCTTGACGTTTTCCTGCTCCCCGGTCTTCGCCATATTTACTGCAAGCTCCACAAGGTCCCTAACCATTGATTCGACATCTCTTCCCACGTAGCCCACTTCCGTGAACTTGGTCGCCTCAACCTTGATAAAAGGTGAATTGGCAAGCCTGGCAAGACGCCTTGCTATCTCTGTCTTGCCGACTCCAGTGGGACCTATCATGATGATGTTTTTGGGAGCTATCTCATCCCTCAGCTCAGGCGGCACCTGTTGTCTCCTCCACCTGTTTCTCAGCGCGATTGCAACGGACCTCTTGGCGGCATCCTGTCCGACAATATATTTGTCCAGCTCGCTCACAATCTGTCTGGGCGTCAGCACCTTTGCGGTCAAATCCTCTTGACTATCTTGAGTGTCACTTTGTTTCATCTAATCTTCCATCCCAGGCTATGGTCTCCATGGCCTAAGCCTCCTCCTTACTGCTAAGCTCGTGAACAGTTATGTGTTCATTAGTGTATATGCATATCCCGGCCGCTATCTTCATTGCCTCCAAGACTATATTGGCCGCATCAAGTCCCGAATGGGCAATAAGCGCTTTGGCCGCAGCCAGGGCATAGGGCCCTCCGGAGCCTATTGCCGCCACAGGATCGTCAGGCTCTATGACATCACCTGTGCCTGAAATGATCAATATATGTTCCATGTCTGCAGCCAGAAGCATGGCCTCAAGCTTGCGCAGCACCTTGTCGGTCCTCCAGTCCTTGGCAAGTTCCACCGCCGACCTTGTGAGATTACCCTTGTACATCTCAAGCTTCTCTTCCAGCCTTTCAAGAAGGCTGAAAGCGTCGGCCGCTGCACCGGCAAAGCCTACGAGAACGGTCTCTCTGTAGAGAGATCTGATCTTGCTGGCGCCATGCTTCATTATGGTATCGTCAAAGGTGACCTGCCCATCCCCCGCAAGGGCCACCCTGCCATCCTTCTTGACTGCCAGAACAGTGGTTGAGCGAAATGACGGCCTTCTAGTTTCGGCTTCTAGGATGTGTCTTGTCATAAACCTCCATTAGCTTATCCAGGGTAACGTGGGTGTACCTCTGGGTGGTCGTAAGGCTTGAATGCCCTAACATTTCCTGCACTGACCTCAGATCAGCCCCGCCCTCAAGAAGATGAGTGGCGAAACTGTGCCGCATGGCGTGAGGACTTATGTCTCCGGGGAGTCCGGCCATTAAGACATATTTTTTTATGATCCTGCCCACGCTTCTTGCCGTTAACCTTCCCCCGCGCATATTTACAAAAATAGGGCTATGGGTCCTCCCGACTGAACTGCCGGCCGCGTCAAGGGCTTTAAGGTAATTATCCAGCGCACTGAGGGCATGCTCTCCGATTGGGACCACCCTCTCCTTTCCGCCTTTACCCATCACCTTAACAAGTCTTTGGGCCGAATCAAGGCTGGAGCGGTTCATTGACACCAGCTCCCCTACCCTAAGCCCGCATGAATAAAGAACTTCAAGGATAGCCCTGTCTCTAAGAGAAGCAATATCCGTTTCCCTGGGGCTTTCCACGAGGGCAAAGGCATCATCAACAGGGAGGAATCTCGGCAGATATCTCTCGAGCCTCGGGGTGGCCAGGTCTGCAGCAGGGTTTACCTCAATTAATCCCCTTTTCTCCAAAAAAAGAAAAAAGCTCCTTATTGCCGAAAGCTTTCGGCTTATGCTGGTCCTCTTGAGCTTTTTGCTGATGGCCGCCAGGTAACCGCGGAACACCTGAACATCTATAGCGCCTAACCGCCCGTCTCCCCCATCTCTCGTATATAGCCCCCGCGATTCCAGAAAGCCGGCAAATTGCCCGAGATCGCCCCTGTAACTCCTCAGGGTCTGAGGAGAATATCCCTTTTCCCTTTCAAGGAATTCAATAAATGATTCAATTTGTTCAGGTCCCAGCAATATCCACCGTAACCTTATCTACGAAGAAGCGGCATAGTTCCTCGATGTTTGAAAGTTTTTTAATTTAGCAGATACAATAGAAATAGCAATAAAAAATCCTTCTGACAAAATGCTCTATCGCCTTATTTCGGGTTTTCTTGTCTTGACTTGATTTGGAGAGATGAGGTAGGCTTTTGGCCTTAATTTATTAAGGAACTTCAAGGGAGAGGTTAACTTTATGGAGAGAAAGGCCGAGATACTTAGGAACATTGCCCTGGTTGCCCACGGCGGATCAGGAAAGACGTCGCTTGCTGAAGCCATGCTCTTTAACGGCAAGTCAACAACCAGACTTGGAAAAGTAGACGACGGAAGCTCCAATTTTGATTATGAGGCTGAAGAGATAAAGAGGAAGATCACAATAAGCTCGTCTTTCCATCATACCGAGTGGAAGAAAAACTACATCAACATCATAGATACACCGGGTGATTACAATTTTCTCTCAGACACGAAGGCATCCCTCCAGGCCGCGGACGCGGTTGTGGTTTTGATAGACGCGACAGCCGGGGTAAAGGTCGGTACCGAAAAGGTATGGGCATTCGCCGATGAACAAAAACTGCCCAGAATAGTGTTCATCAACAAACTCGACAGGGAGAGAGCCGATTTTTTTAAATCCCTTGATGAGGTCTCAAAGAAACTCAATATCAAGCCTTCGCCGGTATTTCTTCCCATAGGCACTGAGGAATCCTTTAATGGGGTGCTAGACCTTGTTCGGATGAAGGCCTACATCTTCACCAGGGACGCAAGCGGCAAGTTTGAAACACAGGATATTCCATCCGACCTCACCGATACGGCTAAGGAATGGCACGACAAGGTACTTGAGAATATAGTCGAGGTGGACGATAAGTTGATGGAGAAATACCTTGAGGGTGAAGCAATAACCCGCGAGGAGATGGAAACGACACTCATCAAGGGTATCAAGTCCGGAGCGGTCGTTCCCATAGTTTGCGGCTCGGGCCTGTTCAATATAGGGGTCCCCCAACTCATGGGGCTTATTGTTGACGGTCTTCCATCTCCAATCGAGCGCGGGCCTAAAACGGGCAAGGCACCCGGAAGCGATGGCGAGATAACGCGGGGACCATCCCCGGAAGACGCTTTCTCTGCCCTTGTATTCAAGACCGTTGCAGATCCATTCGCCGGCAAACTGAGCCTTTTAAGGGTCTTTTCCGGCATCCTTCAGTCGGATTCAACCGTCTATAACGCAAATAAGGATGTGAAGGAAAAATTCGGCCAGATATTCATCCTGGAGGGAAAAAAGCAGCAGCCGACAGAAGCCGCCGGTCCCGGAGATATAGTGGCTATCCCCAAACTCAAGGATACCGCGACTGGGGATACTCTCTGTATCGCGAATGACCCAATAGTATATGAAGCTACCAAACCTCTCAGACCCATAATCTCCTATGCTGTCGAGGCAAAGGTTAAGGGAACTGAAGACAAGGTGTTTTCTTCTCTTGCCAGATTGGTTGAAGAAGACCCCACCCTTCGTCTCGAAAGAGATCAGAACACCTCCGAGAGCATTCTGAGCGGGACCGGGCAGATTCACCTTGAGACAACCTGCGAAAAACTTCAGAGAAAGTTCGGCGTTGAGGCGGTTTTGAACCCCGTTAAGGTCCCATACCGTGAGACTATTAAGAAACCTGCAAAGCAGATCGTTTACCGCCACAAGAAACAGTCGGGAGGAAGAGGTCAATTTGCTGAGGTGCACTTCGATGTGACACCGCTCGAGAAGGGGGCAGGTTTTGTCTTCGATGAGGCCCTCGTTGGAATGAATGTTCCCCGAAACTTTGTGCCGGCCGTTGAAAAAGGTATCCAGGAGGCCCTTCTGAGCGGAACCCTGGGCGGATATCCAGTGGTGGACATAAAGGTGAGGTTTTTCGACGGCAAGAGCCATGAGGTGGATTCCTCTGAAATGGCATTCAAGATCGCTGCCAGCATGTGTTTCAAGAAGGCCGTACAGGAGGCCCAGCCGACTCTCCTTGAGCCCATCATGAAGATGGATATAAACGTGCCTGACGATTCCATGGGAGATGTTATCGGAGATCTTAACGGTCGGCGAGGCAGAGTTCTAGGCATGGACTCAGAGGGTAGATATCAGATAATAAAGGCACAAGCCCCCATGTCGGAGGTCCTGAAATACGCGCTTGACCTCAATTCGATGACAGGCGGAAGGGGTACTTTCCAGATGGAGTTCAGCCATTATGAAGAGGTGCCGGCGCAACTCGCCGAAAAGGTAATAGCCGCTACCCGAGCGAAGGAATAATGCCGTGGCTTTCCCCACGTCGGGAAGAGCTTTTAATGCGGGAGTCCTCACCATAAGCGACAAGGGCTCCCGCGGCCTGAGAAAAGATGAAAGCGGAGATCTTCTCGAAGGCATCCTCAACGAAAACGGTTTTTCCGTAATCCTGCGAAAAATAGTCCCTGACAGAATTGAAAGCATCGCTGATGTTCTTATTGCATGGGCTGACAATGATCGCCCGCAACTTATTGTGACAACAGGAGGCACCGGCCTGAGCCCGACGGATGTTACGCCCCAGGCCATGCGCCAGGTTATTGAATTTGAGGTCCCCGGGATGGCGGAGGCAATGAGGGCTGAAAGCCTCAAAAAAACACCTCATGCCATGATCTCAAGGGCTCTCGTTGGTGTCAGGAAGGCTACCCTGATAATAAATCTTCCCGGCAGTCCTTCAGGAGCGGAAGATAATTTGCGGGTGGTACTGCCGGCCCTGTCCCACGCCCTTTCCAAGCTCTGCGGAGACACAGCCGACTGCGCGACAGTGGGCTCAAAGAGCCACTAATGGCCATGCCCGAATGGAGCACAGCGAAATATGAAAATCACCCCCCACACCGTATCAGCCAAATAATTGGGGGAATGGCTTTGCGCAGACCAGAAATCAGCTTCTGGAGGAGGGATAGAGGAAAGGGGCATTTTCAGATAAAAAGTCATACCGGATCAACTACCGCATGAAGAAAAAACTCTTGGCCCTTGAGTTAGTGCCCATCCGTAAATGGCTATTTTCACCGATTTCGGCGTTGGGCTCAAATTCTAATCCTCGAAATACGTCCATGTATTCCTGTGGTTAAAATTATCGCCCGCCTTGAACTCGATATAACTATCTCATTTCCGGATGGACACGAGATAGCTATATCTACTCAGCAGCCTCGCTTTCGATGAGTTCTTGCACCTCTTTCTCGGAGTAACCTATCTCGCTAAGTAATTCTTTCGTATTAGATCCCCTCGGCCCTGCCTGAGGCTCGGCCCTGCCCGGGGTCCGCGAGAGCCTGGGGGCGGGAGCGGGCTGGAGAACTCCATCCAGATTGATCAAAAGTTTTCTTTGAGCATTGTGGGGGTGGCCCGCAGCCTCGTCAATACCAAGGACAGGGGCGACACATGCGTCGGTTCCTTCAAATATCCCTGTCCACTGATCCCTCGTCTTTGTCCTGAAGACCTCGGCAAAACGGAGCTTCATTTGAGGCCATTTGTCCATCTCATACTGGTGAGGCATGGAGGCTGGGTCAATGCCCAGTCCCTTGATAAGTTCAGCGTAAAATCTCTGCTCGATCGCCCCCACCGCCATAAACCCGTCGTCCGAGGTTTCGTATGTCTCATAGAAAGGCGCCCCGGAGTCAAGGAGATTTGTCCCTATCTCAAGGGTCATGAGATTGTGGGCCAGGAGCCCGTAAAAGAGTGTTGAAAGGTTTGACGCCCCATCCACCATTGCAGCGTCAACCACCTGCCCCTTGCCTGACCTCCCGCACTCAATCAAGGCAAGAAGTATTCCCATCGCGCAGAGCATCCCTCCACCGGCGAAATCCCCGAGAAGATTGCACGGAGGAAGCGGCCTTTCCCCGGCTCTTCTAAAGAGGGAAAGTGCGCCGGAAACAGCTATGTAGTTAATGTCATGGCCGGCCATAGGTGCGTAAGGGCCTTTCTGACCCCAGCCGGTAAGACGCGCATAGATGAGCGAAGGATTGAGAGACAGGGCATCCTCGGGACCAAGGCTCAGAGATTCCATGACTCCGGGCCTGTAAGGTTCAATAAGCACCTGGGATGAAGCTATAAGCCTCCTGACAATTTCAACCCCGTCATCATTTTTCAGATTTACTCGGATGGACCTTTTTCCCCTGTCAAAGGGATTTTTCTCCATGACATTCGGTATCTCGGGCTGACCTTTTGAAAGACGGTCAACTATGACGACATCCGCTCCGAAGTCTGAAAGTATCATTCCGCAGTAAGGCGACGGCGCAAGACCCGCCATCTCGATTACTTTTATTCCATCAAGCGGCCTCATCAGTTCCTCCCAAATTTATAAAGACAGCGGCGCTCATTCTTGATGATCTACCCTTTCTGGATCTTCGCCCAGGCATCCTTTAGGGTTACAGTCCTGTTAAAGACGGGTTTTTCAGGGGATGAATCCTTTGAATCAACACAGAAATAACCAAGTCTTTCAAACTGATAGCGATCACCCTGGTTTGCCTTCTCGAGGGACGGCTCAAGATAGCAGGGATCGAGCACCTCCAGGGAGGCAGGGTTTAGCAGGGACGCAAAATCCTCGCCTTCCTTTGACTCTGAAGGATCAGGCCTTACAAAGAGGTGTTCATAGAGTCTCACCTTGGCCTTCAACGCGTGAGGGGCTGAAACCCAATGCAGGGTTGCCTTTACCTTGCGCCCATCGGGCGAATCTCCGCCTCTCGTAGCCGGGTCGTACGTGCATCTAAGCTCGATAACCTCGCCGGTCTTCTCATCCTTGATTACACCGGTGCATCTTACAAAATAGGCATAGCGGAGCCTGACCTCTCTACCGGGCGCCAGGCGGAAAAACTTCTTCGGGGGATCCTCCATGAAATCCTCCCGCTCAATGTATATGGCCCTGGAAAAAGGCACTCGCCTGATTCCCATCTGAGGATCCTCGGGATTATTGAGGGCCTCAAGCTCCTCCATTTGGTCTTCCGGATAGTTTTCAATGACAACCCTGAGCGGTCTTATCACGGCCATTACCCTAGGCGCGCGTCTGTTGAGATCTTCCCTGACACAATGCTCGAGCAGGGCTATATCCACCATGCTGTCTCTCTTTGCAACCCCTATCCGGTCGCAGAAATCCCTTATGGCCTCGGGAGTATATCCTCTGCGTCTTAAGCCCGAAATGGTCGGCATGCGGGGATCGTCCCATCCTGTAACATGGCCTTCCTCCACAAGTTTTAGAAGCTTTCTCTTGCTCATGAGGGTGTAGCTAAGGTTGAGTCTCGCAAACTCTATCTGGCGCGGATGGTATATCTCAAGCTCATCCAGGAACCAGTCGTAAAGGGGTCTATGATCCTCAAATTCCATGGTGCAGATGGAGTGGGTTATACCTTCAATGGAATCACTTTGGCCGTGGGCGAAATCATACATGGGATATATGCACCATTTATCCCCCGTCCTGTGGTGTGTCTGCCGGAGCACCCTGTACATGACCGGGTCTCTCAGATTCAGGTTCGGAGAGGCCATATCAATCTTGGCCCTCAAGACCCTGCTTCCATCAGGAAATTCTCCTTCCCTCATCCTTTTGAAAAGATCAAGGTTCTCATCCACGCTCCTTCCGCGAAATGGGCTTTCCCTCCCGGCCTCGGTCAGGGTGCCCCGGTACTGTCTTATCTCATCCGCATTGAGATCATCCACATAGGCCCTGCCCTTCCTTATAAGAAAAACTGCAAACTCATAGAGTTTTTCAAAGTAGTCGGATGCGTAGAACTCACGATCCTCCCAGTCAAACCCCAGCCAGCGCACATCCTCTTGTATGGATTGGACATACTCAACCTCTTCCTTGGTAGGATTTGTGTCGTCAAAACGCAGATTGCATTTCCCCGAGTATTCCCTCGCAAGTCCAAAATTAAGGCAGATGGACTTGGCGTGTCCGATGTGAAGGTAGCCGTTAGGTTCAGGAGGAAATCTTGTATGCACCGCAGTCCCTGGCTTGTTGGTCCCGAGGTCGTCTTCGATTATCGCATGAATAAAGCTCTTCGTAGGCTTTTGTTCCATAATATTCAACCCGTCTTATTTTATTTTGAGATAACTGCTCAGGTTGTCAGGGAACATTGAACCCTTAAACTTTGAAACTGAGTAGTTACATTTTGCGTAAACGCTCATGACAGAAATATTTTGTCGCCCCCGCTAATGAGAATCCTCCTCCGGCTCTGCACTTTGCGAGGTCGAGGATTTCCCTCCCCCCGCGCGGGGGAGGGTCGGGGTGGGGGGTGTATTTTCACGGTAAAATTTCCCGCTCCAACTATGGTCGGCCTTTACAACCCTTTAACGCTGAATACCACGGAGCCGTATCCGACCACCCATCTGCCCCTTCCTTCAGGGAAATCATCACCGCTGTTCCTGTAATGAAGCACCCGGCCTTCCTTTGCGCCCAGGAGACCAGCAAATCTCATAAGCGTAGCAACGGGGCCTATGCCGCACAAGTTCTGGGACTGGGTATTCCAGGCGCCCGTTAAACCCTTTATATCCATCTTCCTTATTTTCAGGAGGGTTTCCCTGTCCATTTCAGTCACCAGCTCATAAGAGGGGTCATGATACATATCGCTGCTTGCGATTACAACAATCTTCCTCTTTCTTGAGAGTTCAACAAGGGCCTCTGCAAGGGATAAGCTCGTCTCATCAGTGTGATCCCCCATTACAGCGGCGACAAGACGCGCAGCGGGAAAAAGATTCTGAATGAAGGGGATCTGGTTTTCCACCGAATGCTCACCGACATGAGGTGCATTACTTAGAAACACACGAGATGAACTCCTGACAAGCAAGTCTGCCGCACCCTTGTCAAGTAAGATATCCCCCAGCGGGGTACTGAAGCTATCCCCCTCCATGAGGGCTACTCCCTTAAAGCGTAAATGATGTGAGGGGCCGATGACCACAAATAGTTCAGGGGGGTTCCGCAGATTATCTTTGATCGCCCGGAAGGAAAAGGCAGCAACTTTTCCCGAATAGACATATCCGGCATGAGGAGAGACAGCCCCGACAATGCGCCCTTCAATTCCTTCAGAGAATGCATCCTTGCCGAACGAAGCTATCATTTCGCTAAGTTTCCCCCGGTCCGAAGGAAACCAGCGACCGGCCCCCGAGGCCGCCATCTGCGATTGGGCAGCGGCAGGCAGAAATATGAAAATGAGAACAAAAACCCTGAGTGCAATATAAATCGTTCTCATCACCAGGCACTTCTCCGTTCATTAATATGAAAATGCAGCCCATCTATTGACTATTTTACTCTTTCGTTGCGCCCTGCAGGAATATAAGCGCAGTGGATTATATTATACTGATAACTCCCGCCTCCCTCAACAGTTGATATATTGAACCTGCGAACACCCCCCGCTCAGAGGCCAGAGATCACAAAAAGGCACCGGCCCGTTGGATACCTTTTAGGTGCGGTTTCAAGCGCGCATTCGCCACCCCGGCCGGGGTGAGGACGGGGAATAATTTTTTATACCCTGGGAAGACAAGATATTGCCGTCATGGGTGTTTGGTGTTATTAGATCAACAAAAAATTATGGACTTAATATGCAGGGGTGAGATTAACATGAACGTTCGAATCCGTGGAAAGCTCTTCATAAGTCATCTTCTGGCAGTTTTTCTGGTCTCCGGAAGTATAGGCACTTACTTCTATCTAAGCGCTTCGGAAAGCCTTACCGGGAGTCTCCAGGGAAGGCTAATGAGCGGTTCCGCTTTGATAAGCCAGGTTCTTGACGCAAATGAGCTGGAAGACATAAGAGGGACATCCGACACAAAGAAACCCGTATATGAAAGGTACCTGGCGCTCCTCCGTGACTTCAGGAAAACCAACCCTGACATCGCCTTTCTCTATATCATGAGGCTCGAAGAGGAGAAGGCCATCTTTGTTGTTGATTCTGATGAAAGCGAGTCACAGGCGCCTCCGGGAAAGGTTTACACCGTGAAGGTTCCGACCCTTCTTGAAGGATTTGCCAAACCAACCTCCGACGACAGGATTTATGCCGATGAGTGGGGCTCCTTCATGTCCGGTTACTCTCCCATAAAAAACGGGAGGGGCAGATATCTGGTAGGAATGGACATGCGCGCCGATGAGGTTCAAAAAAAGATGCAGCACCTCAGAATATCAGGCCTAATCTCCCTTGTTGCCTCCATTATACTCGCTGTTGTTTTCTCTCATCTATTGTCCGCAAATTTCGTAAAAAGGATAAGGTCACTCGTGGACAACTGCCGGGCCCTGGCCTCGGGAAGGCCGATTGCGACCATCAACTCAGGCTCTGCAGATGAACTGGACGGGCTCATCAATGACTTTAATTCAATGGCCTCGCAGCTAGACGAGAGCAGGGTTGAAAACCGGAAGGCAAACGAGGCACTTCAAAAGGCAAACGATGATCTTGAGATAAGGGTCAAGGAGCGGACATCTGAGTTGACAAGCGTAAATACAAAACTTACAGAAAAAATCTCCGAAAGAATAAAGACAGAGAAAGAAAAAGAGGGCCTTATCGCGGAACTGACAAGGACCCTGTCGCAGGTCAAGACCCTGAGCGGCCTTCTGCCCATCTGCTGCTCATGCAAGAAGATAAGGGACGATACGGGTTACTGGAATCAGATTGAGGCTTATATCAGAGACCATTCAGGGGCAGAGTTCACACACAGTATATGCCCGGAATGCAAGGCCAGGTTATATCCTCAGTTTTCCTGAGCCTGGCCTGACATACTTTTTAGAAAAGACCGTCCGCTTCTTCGCGCTCACGGTTTGTCAATTTGGCATACCCATATCTCTTTATTAGCCACAATACCTGTGCGGCTGAAGCCGCACCTACCAGGAACTTTGGGGGTCATCCCCTTATTATTCTTGAGGATGCCGCAGCCACAGCATAAGGGCATTTTCCCTTAAACCCGGAAACAGCGCATTCCTGAAAAAGGCCGCTCACTCAGGCCCGAAAGCCCGACTTACTCTTTTTTCCTCTCCGCGTAGGTAAGAACCATGCCGCCGTCGAAGAGAAGGTCTCCGCCTACCAGATACCTTCCAAACCTTGAGAAACCCATTATGAAGAGATTTGCCACATCTATTGGGTCCATCATATCCTTTACACGCGAAAAACCCATCATCACATCCCTTACAACCTCATCATGGGTTATGCCCCTTTGCTCTGCCTGAGCCGGGATTTGCTTTAATGTGAGGGCGGTTTTCACAAAACCCGTGCTGACCGTAAATCCCCTTATCTTTCCACCTCCCTCCGCAGAGATGCTCTGGGCAAGGGCCCTCAGCGCGAACTTGGCTATGTTATAGCTTGGCTTATTGAGCGTGCAGATATGTGCGTGAACAGATGCCATATTGCCTATGGCCCCTGTCCCGTCGCCGCTCTTTTTGATGTGCGGGATGCTCAATTTTGAAAGATAAAAAGGGGCCCTTACCATAAGCCGCTGCATATAGTCGAACTTCTCCATGGGAAAGTTCTCTATAGAGTCAATGTGCTGGATGCCTGCGATGTTAGCAAGATACTTTATACTGCCGTTCCGCGCAGCCTCGCCTACCGCATTGACTATGTCATCATCCTTTGTCAGATCGGTCTTCACAAAGACCATTCTGCCGCCCATTTCCTCTGCAAGCCCTTTGGTCTTTCTGCCTTCCTCTTCATTAAAATCAAGGCCCACAACTGTCAGGCCGTTTGCCGCGGCAGCCACTGCCGTCGCCCTGCCTATCCCGGTACCGGCACCGCTTACAATACAGACGTTTTCCTTTGTAAAATGCTCATCTTCAAGAAAAAGAATGTCTTTTCTCTCAATCACAGGCTCTCTAATGTCCATTGCATCTTACTCCTTTCAAAACAGGAATCATTGCCGTCAATCATCTGTTGAATCCCATCAGAACCCGGTACATCCGCCAATCCCTTCTCAGGAGTCCCCTTTCGTGTCTCATCACAGGGCCGATGGATATCGAAACCGGAAACTCTCCGAGAGTTAAACTCCGATCTTTTGCCCTCTTAGCCGCTCGGCCGGGAAACGACTCAGTCAAGTGGAGCCGATCCAGGACATAAGCGTAACCTTACAGCCACATTTATAAAAGGATATTTGAAATTTGATTAGCCTATAGTCGCTGAAACCAAAAAGCAAGGTCATTCACGATGCTCGTCCTTCTACTGCAAGTTGATCCAGGTGAGAAGGTGACAGCGAATTTTCCCGTCGGTCCAGTGAAAATGGGATTGACATGAACATGACAGGAGGCCTTGCTCACTCGAAACTGCTTCTCTATCCTTGAGCGATCCAAAGAGGCTGCGACAATCTGCTCAGTAGCCGACGAGTTACTGTCGATGACGATTATGCTTTTACCCATAAATTAAGTCTCTGGCATGATAATAATGCTTTTGCGCCATGGGATTTCAGGAGAGTATGACGGTCTTCCTGATTGTCTTAAAAAAGACGCTGATGCGGCATGGTGGCCCCCTGCCGCACAGGTCATGCCGAACCGAGGTTCTATGGAAAGTAGAAAAAATTGACAAAGCGTATCGATCGAGTTACTGTAAACCAATGGAGGTATCGATGAACACGGTAACCGTTTCTAGTAAATATCAGGTGGTCATACCCAAAGAAATTAGGGAAGATGTTGGCTTGAAAGTTGGAACAATTATGGAGATCGTCACATACGGCAATCGCATTGAATTGATTCCAATTCAACCCATATCGACATTAAAAGGAATTTTCAAGGGAATCAATACCGAAATGTCCAGGGACGAAGATAGACTATGAATGTCATTGATTCATCCTGTTGGCTTGAATATTTTGCCGGGACTCATGTCGGTGATATGGTATCGGCAGCCATTGAAAAAACGACTTTTCTCTTTGTTCCAACAATCACTCTTTATGAAGTATTTAAGAAGCTTCTCCTTGAACTGGATGAAGACAAAGCACTTTTCGCAGTGGCGCACATGAAACAAGGAAATGTGGTAAAGCTGGATTCAGATTTAGCCATTTATGCAGCAAAGCTTGCTACACAATATAGAATTCCACTGGCCGACAGCATCATTTATGCAACCACCAGAAAATTCAACTGTCTACTGTGGACTCAAGACAAACATTTTCAAGGGTTACCTTCTGTCAAATATTTTGAAAAAGAATAATAATTATCAACAGAATGATCCGACAAGGTTTGGCTAACACTGTGGATTGGCTGTTGAAACATTAACCCGTTCGGTACGTACGTGGATATCGTTCTTGATCTGGAGGAGGCACACTGTCAGATGCTTATGCAGAAGCATCATTAACTGGGGGCTCTACCCAAGATCGGAGAGACACTGATAGAATATCTTGATATTCCGGTCATAATAGTCAAAATGTCCATAAAAAAGGGGGTGACCATGAAAAAAAGCATATCAGTGGCTGACGCGAAAGCCACATTCTCAGAATGCATTCGGTAAGTAGAGGCGGGATATTCTCTGCTCATCACCAGGCACGGAAAACCGGTTGCTGCCCTCGTGCGACCGGTGGATTTGGAACATCTCGAACGTCTAAGAAAAGCGGGGCCGCAAAGCGGCCTTGCAAGCATTTGCCATTTCTGAACTCTTACGGCCCCGGCCGGCAAGGAACTACGCCAATTGGCTCATGAAGGTTGCGCGCGAAGAGCAATTCACCCGTTCCAGTTGGCCCAGGTTCCATTGGAGGCCCATTACCCGGGCAGTCCCCTGAAGTAAACGCTCATGACAAAAGAATTTTGTCGCCCCCGCAAATGAAAATCCTCCTGCGGCTTTACACTTTGCGAGGTCGAGGATTTCCCTCCCCCCGCGCGGGGGAGGGTCGGGGTGGGGGGTGTATTTTCACGGTAAATTATGCTATGACTTTATGAGAAATACGGACTGATTTTCTATAGACAATCTCTGCCTCGTATAATTATTGTCGCAACACTCGATAATTGTAAGGAAAAACTGACTGCCTTCCTGCTCAATTTCAAGAATAACGGTAAATAGATCCTCCATCCTGCTCAAGGGGAAAGGGATACCTCGGTCGCTTTTTTCGTTTATATGTCTGTGTGAGCGCACCGAAAACCATATCTCCGTTCCGAATTCGGCGGCCGCTTTTTTCAGGCCCTCCAGCAGAGATTTTTCACAGTCCTCGAAATTTAGTCCATCTATGATAACTGCCTCAGGCTTAAATTCAAGTCTTTGAGTTAAGTTCTCAAGGTTTATGCGGAATCTTTCCGTATCAAAGCTCTGTTTAAGAAAAGCAAGGATTATTCTGTTCTTTTCCAGAATTTCCGCTGAGAGTGCCGCATCACCTTTGTTGCCTGCTGCATCCCTAATCTGATTGAATATCAATTCGTAGTGGGTCTTTACCTTGTCAGGGGTCTCACCTAGGGAGACATGCACTATCTTCTCCCCCCTCATCATCTTGCCCAGGGCAAGCGATATCAGGCAGGCCGTCTTACCCGCGCCCGCCCTGGCAAGCACAGCACCCAGGTTGCCCTTCCCCAGGCCGCCCTTACTTGACTTATCAAGGAGACTCAGAGGCGCTATCCTCTCAAATACGTCTGTCATTTTTCCCCCCCCTGGTTTTTTCCAATTGTTTCTTCTTCAGTTCTTCGGCCATGGAGTCAGGGAGCTTCGCATACCTTGAAAACTCCATTGTGAACTCGCCCTTTCCCTGTGTCATTGACCTCAGGACCGTAGCGTAGCCGAACATCTCGGCAAGCGGCACCTCAGCCTCAACGGTGTTGAAATTACCGTCCTCGGTAGAACTCAGGATAAGCCCTCTTCTCTGGTTTATTGACGCAAGAACTCCTCCCTGAAATTCCGAAGGGGTCTCGACCGCTAGCTTCATTATCGGCTCAAGAATAACAGGCCTGGCCTTCATGTATGCCTGTCTGAATGCGCCTACAGCGGCCTGGCTGAAGGCGAGTTCGGATGAATCCACACTGTGCGACTGTCCGTCGTTTACGGCAATTCTCATTCCTATCACCGGGAATCCGATAAGACCGCCCTTCTTGAGGCATGATTGAAAACCCTTGTCAACCGCCGGTATGTACTCGGTCGGAATGGCGCCCCCCTTTACCTCATTGACGAATTCGTATTTTCCTTCTTCCCCTGGTTGCATGTAGCCGGCCACTCTTCCATACTGGCCGGCGCCACCGGTCTGCTTCTTATGTACATAATCGAAGTCGGCCCGCTGGGTTATAGCCTCCCTGTAGGCAACCTGAGGCATGCCTGTCACCACCTCCGCGTTGAATTCGCGTTTCATCCTTTCCACATAGACGTCCAGATGAAGTTCCCCCATCCCTGAGATGATGGTCTCTCCGGACTCAGGATCCATATGAGACTTGAAAGTAGGATCCTCCTTCGTGAATCGGTTTATGGCCTTACCCATGTTGCCCTGATGCTTGCTGTCCTTCGGAGAGATGGAGAGGGAGATGACAGGCTCCGGGATAAACATGCTCGACATGCTGTAATTGCTTCTTCCGTCCGTGAGGGTATCCCCTGAGTAGCAGTCAACTCCGAACAGGGCGACAATGTCACCTGCGTATCCCTTTGTAATATCCTCCATCTCATCAGCGTGCATCCTGACAATCCTTCCCACCCTGATGCTCTTGCCGCTCCTTGATATTATCAGTTCATCTCCTTTTCCTACAGAACCCTGATAGATCCTTATGTATGTAAGTTGACCGTAAGGCGTTACCTCCAACTTAAAGGCAAGGGCAACAGTGGAAGCTGAAGGATCGGATGTGAGTTCTATCTCCTTTTCACCCTGATCCAGGTCGAGACAGTAATTCTTGACTTCCTGCGGAGAAGGGAGCAATCGCACGACACCGTCAAGCAGGAGCTGAATCCCAATGTTCTTGTAGGCCGAGCCCAGAAAGACCAGGGTCAGCTTTCTTGAAAGAGTTGCCTTCCTCAGAGCGTCATAGAGCAAATCCTCAGTGACCCTGTCCTCAAATACCGCCTCCATAAGCTCATCGGAGAACATGGATGCCGCATCCAGAAGCTCCTCCCGTTTCCCGGCCGCATCGGCCACAAGCTCCGAGGGTATCGGGGACTCCTTCATGTCATCTCCATAAGGCCCTTCAAAGGTGATAGCCTTCATGGATACAAGGTCCACAACCCCCCTAAAATCCCCTTCAAGTCCGATTGGTATCTGCATTAGTACCGCGTTGTGATTGAGCCTTTCCTGGAGTTGAGCGACCACCTTGAAGGGATTTGCCCCCGAGCGGTCGCACTTGTTAATGAAGGCCAAGCGGGGAACCCTGTAGCGATTCATCTGCCTGTCCACTGTGATGGACTGAGACTGAACTCCTCCTACGGCGCATAAAACCAGTATAGCTCCGTCAAGCACCCTCAGCGCCCTCTCCACTTCGATTGTAAAGTCAACGTGGCCGGGGGTGTCTATTATATTGATCTTGTAGCCTTTCCAGGCGCAATGAGTCGCTGCGGAAGAGATGGTGATACCCCTTTCCTTCTCAAGCTCCATAGAGTCCATCTTTGCCCCTACGCCGTCTTTTCCCTTGACCTCGTGAATGGCATGGATCCGCTTCGTATAGTAAAGAATCCTTTCCGTAAGCGTGGTTTTCCCCGAGTCAATGTGAGCGCTTATGCCTATATTTCTGAGATTTTTCATTCCTGTATCCATCAATTTGTCCTGGTCCTTAAAGTAAAAAAGAGGGGCCCAAAAAAGGGTCCCTCTTTTTCTTATACAGCAAATTAGGCCGTTTTAGAAGGGATAAGATTCCAGCTCTATTATCCTGTCCGCTACAAGTCTTTTTTCGTTAATGGCATCAATGGGTTGATATCTGGCAAGCTTTTTAACGCCTGCAAGCTGCGTCCTCAGCATATCTCCTGATTCCACGTGGGAGATCACCTGTTTGGCCCAGCTCTCTATGCGCGGCATTGTATCGTCCACATAGGCCTTTACCGCCGCGATATGATATTTCGCCTTTTCCTCGCCTTCTTTCTCAATGAGCTTCAGGGTCCTCAGAAGCCCGCTTTCCATGGCGAATATCTCTATCACCATGTCGGCTATCTTGCCCATGACCTCCTGCTCCTTTACAAGACCCGGACCGAATTTCTGTGCTGCGACTCCGGCTACCATGAGGGCTAGTTTCTTGCTCATTTTAATCACGTGCTGCTGAAGTGCAAGTGGCGTATCCGGAAGCTGCACCGAAAGAGGGGAATAGGTCATAAGTTCCCCTGCCACGGCCTGGGCCGCGGGAAGAAGCGCCAACTGTCCCTTAAGGGCTCTCTGAAGCATGGTCCCGGGAACGAGCATCCTGTTTATCTCGTTGGTGCCTTCCCATATCCTGTTTATGCGTGCGTCCCTGTAATATCTTTCGGCAGGATATTCAGAACAGTAACCATACCCTCCAAGTATCTGAACATACTCATCCGTGCAGAAATCCAGGCACTCTGATCCATAGACCTTGGAAATTGAACACTCAGGGGCGTATTCCTCTATGGCCTTTGCGGTCTCCGCGCCGCTCTTTTTGGCCTTCTCATCAAGCGTGCCTAGCTTGTCGTCAAACATTCCGGCAAGTCTGTACATCATGCTTTCGCTCATATAGGTGCGAATAGCCATATCGGCAATCTTCTGTTTGATCATGCCAAATGAGCTTATCGGGACCTTGAACTGAACACGGCCTTTCGCATACTTTACCGCCCCGGTGACACAGCCCTTGCAGCCGCCCATGGTCATGGCGCCCAGCTTCCACCTTCCGATATTGAGGATGTTGAATGCGATCTTATGGCCCTTGCCTACCTCGTACATGAGGTTTTCAACAGGCACCTTCGCGTCCTCGAATATGACAGGCCTTGTGGATGACCCGTGGGCACCCATCTTCTTTTCTTCGGCTCCGGTTGAGACACCGGGAAAGGTCTTTTCCACTATGAACCCGGTAAAGTGCTGGCCATCCACCTTTGCATAAACGACAAAGCTGCTCGCCCATCCGGCGTTGGTGATGAACATCTTTTCGCCGTTCAGGATATAATATTTTCCGTCCGGGGAAAGAACAGCCTTTGTCCGGGCGTTAAGGGCGTCAGATCCTGCCCCTGATTCGGTAAGGCAGTATGCGGCACACCAATCACCTCCGGCCAGTTTTGGCAGATATTTCTTTTTCTGTTCCTCATTTCCGAAATAGACGATCGGAAGGGTGCCGATTCCTGTGTGTGCTCCGTAAACCACTGAAAAAGAGCCGGCCGTGCCCATCGCCTCTCCGACAACCGTTGTGCTCACCTTGTCAAGACCCATGCCGCCGTATTCTTCCGGTACATCGGTTCCTAGAAGTCCCAGCTCGCCTGCCTTTTTAAGAAGATCCAAGACAAGCTCATGGTTCTTCTCTTCAAGGCGATCAATGACCGGATTGATCTCCTTTGATATGAAATCCTTCGCGGTTTCAAGGATCATCTTGTGTTCTTCAGTAAAATCCTCGGGAGTAAAAACATCCCCGTGCCCCACATCGCCGATCAGGAATTCACCGCCGGCGAAAATCTTTCTCTCTGCCATGACACTATCTCCTTTTTTCAGAAAGCCTTAATAATCCTCTACCTCGAAGAGCGCAGCCGCGCCCATGCCGAAACCGATGCACATGGATACAAGCCCCCATCTGGCCTTGCGCTCCCGCATTTCATATATCAACTGGGTGGTCAGCTTGGCGCCTGTGCAGCCCAGGGGATGGCCCAGGGCAACAGCACCTCCGTTTACGTTCGTCTTCTCCTCATTGATACCCAGGGTCTTTATGCAGTAAATGGCCTGAGCGGCGAATGCCTCATTAAGCTCTATGAGATCAACCTGATCAATGGTCATTCCCGCCAGCTTCAGCACCCTCGGGATCGCCACGGCGGGCCCCACTCCCATGTACTCCGGCTCACAGCCTTCAACTGCGTGGTAACGGAAGGTCGCCATGGGCTTCAGCCCAAGCTCTCTGGCTTTCTCCTTGGACATGAGCAGCACCGCGCCGGCCCCGTCGCTTGTCTGGGAGGAGTTGGCGGCCGTAACACTGCCTGTAGGCTTAAAGGCGGGCTTCAAAGTTGAAATGCTCTCCTTGGTCACGCCGAAACGCACACCCTCATCCGTATCAAAGACTACCTCGTCGAAACCGAACTTGCCGTTCGGAAGCCTTTTTTGAACCTTTATCTTGAGGGGCACGATCTGGGATTTGAATCTTCCGGTCTTAATTGCCACTTCGGCCTTCTGCTGGCTCTTCGCACCGAACGCATCCTGCTCGTCCCTTGTGATACCATATCGTTCAGCCACATTTTCAGCGGTAAGGCCCATGCCGGTAAAGGCCCCGGGTCTCACATCAACCAGGGCCGGGTTGGGATACATCATACTCCCGCCCATGGGAATCTGGCTCATACTCTCCACCCCGGCAGCAACGACCACATCGGAGAATCCGCACATGATCTTTTCAGCACCGATGGCTATCGCCTGGAGTCCGGAGGAACAGAACCTGTTTACGGTCATTCCAGGTATTCTGTCAGGCCAGCCCATGGACATAACAAGCACGCGCCCCAGATTAAGTCCCTGTACCGCCTCCGGAAAGGTGCAGCCAACTATGACGTCATCTATAATATTGGGATCAAGCCCCCCAGTCCTCTTAAGAAGGTCTCCCAGAACGGCGCAACCCATCTCCTCAGGCCGAGTGTTCTTAAGCATTCCTCGAGGGGCTTTACCTATCGCCGTTCTGCATGCGGCGACAATTACGGCTTCTTTCATGATCACTTCCTCCCTCTATCAATTCCTAAGCGGTTTTCCTGTTGTTAACATGTGCTGCATCCTGGCCTGGGTCTTGGGATCAGCGCACAGACTCAGAAACGCCTCCCTCTCAAGGTCAAGCAGATACTGCTCACTAACCATGGTATCAGCCTGGACATTTCCTCCGCAGAGCACGTAAGCTACCTTTGTGGATACGGTCACGTCATGATCCGTAATAAAATTGGATTGGCGCATGGTCCACAGCCCCAGTTTTATCATGGCAAAGGTGTTCTCCCCTGCTACACGGATGGCGGTTAGAGGTCTTGGGGGCCTGTAGCCCTCAATGTTCATGGCGAGAACCGTGTTCTTTGCGTCCTGGATGAGATAGTCCCTGTTGACCGTCATCAAGTCCGTCTTCTTCAGATACCCAAGCTTCACGGCCTCCGGGCCTGAAGTTGCGACCTTGGCGGTTGCTATCGTCTCAAAGGCCCTTGCCACAAAAGGCATAAGTTCTATCTGCTTGGGATAAAGCCCGCCCTTGGGCACTTCAAAAAGATGCTCCGTATTTCTGACAAGCAGTTCCTTTGTGCCTCCTCCGGCAGGCAGGAGCCCCACTCCCACCTCGACCAGACCCATGTAAGTTTCAGCGGCATAGCGCACGCGGTCGGCCGCAAGACAGATCTCGCATCCTCCGCCAAGTGCCATTCCGGCGGGAGCCGCTACAACCGGCTTATCCAGATATTTGAGCTTCATAAGGGCATCCTGGAGGGATTTGATTGCCCACTCCAGATCATCCCATTCCTCTTCCTGAGCTGTAAAGAGAACAAGGGCAAGGTTCGCGCCCACGGAAAAGTTATCCGCGTGATTGGCTATCACAAGTCCGTTGAAATCCTTGCTCACGATCTCAGCCGACTTATGAATCATGCTGATTATGTCTTCTCCGAGGGAATTCATCTTTGTATGGAATTCAAGGCATGCAACGCCGTCGCCAAGGTCAAGCAAAGTTGCTCCTGTATTGGAAGCGATGGTCTTATTGCGCTCCTTGAGGGAGGGTAGAAGGATTACTCCGGGCTTTTCGGGTAGTTCTTTGTAGCTCTTTGATGCTATGTCATAGTAGAAGTTCTTTCCGGCCTCCTTTTTGTAGAAGGAATCCTTCCCGGATGAAAGCATCTCATCTACCCAGGCCGGAATGACGTAGCCTGCCTCCTTCATCTTTGCCACGGATTTTTTGACCCCCAGGGCATCCCATCCCTCAAAGGGACCGAGCTTCCATGCAAAGCCCCACTTCATTGCATTATCAATGTTGACGATGTCATCTGCGATCTCAGGTATCCTGTTGGCCGAATAGACAAGTGTCTCAGACGTGGTCCGGAAGGTGTATTGACCTCCCACATCGGCCGCGTAATAAAGTGACTTTATCTTTTCCTTAAGGCCGGGGAGGTTTTTTGCGGCCTCAAGGGACGCCATCTTTACCTTTTCCTGTGGCCGGTACTGAAGTGTCTTGTAGTCGAGGGTAAGCACTGCCTTCTTACCCTTTTCATCTTTTGTCTTCTTGTAGAAACCCTGTTTGGTCTTGTCTCCCAGCAGCTTCTTGCCAACCATCTCCTTTACAAAAGCAGGAGGAGTGAACATCTCCCTTTTCTCATCAGACTGCGTCCCCTGATAGACATTGTCTGCAACATGCAGAAGCGTATCCAGGCCCACCAGGTCGGCCGTCCTGAAAGAGGCGCTCCTGGGATGCCCTATGACCGGACCTGTAAGCTGATCAACCGCCTCTATGGATAGGCCCATCTCCTCCATGGCCCTGATCCCGTAAAGCATGCTGAAGGTGCCTATCCTGTTTGCTACGAAGTTCGGGGTGTCCTTCGCATAGACAATGCCCTTTCCAACAATCCTTTCGCAGGCCGCAACCAGGGTTTCGATGACACCAGGCATGGTGTCAGGACCTGGAACAATTTCAAGGAGCTTCATATACCTTGGCGGATTAAAAAAATGCGTGATGGCAAAGTGCCTGCGGAATGTCTCGCTTCTTCCCTCGCACAGGGCCTTTGCCGGTATCCCCGATGTGTTGGAAGTTATAAAGGTGCCGGGCTTTAAGACCTTTTCCACCTTTTCAAATAGAGACCTTTTTATATCAAGCCTCTCCACAACCACCTCAATAATCCAGTCAACGCCGCTCAACCATGAAAGATTGTCATCTATATTGCCTGTCTTTATGAGGGCTGAGTTTTCGGGAACATAAAAGGCTGCAGGCTTAGCCCCCAGGGCAGCCTTGAGCCCGTTGGCGGCGAATCTGTTCCTGAAGTCTCGATCCTCGACACTGATTCCCTTCTTCTTGTCTTCATCACTCAACTGGGGCGGTACGATATCCAGCAGATAGGTCTCAATCCCCACATTGGCCAACTGGGCTGCTATGGTGGCTCCCATTACACCAGCGCCCACAACGCCGGCCTTCTTGATCGTCTTTTCCATACGTGGCCTCCTCACTCTTCGTTGGCTTCAAGATGTCCGCCTGTCCTTATGCTCGATACGGATAAGCAAGGCTCAAACCCAAGGCAATGTCAATCATGAATGAATTGTCATTCATTTTTCGAGAGTAGCACAGCGAATTTCTCATGTCAATAATTTTTCGGAGAGAAACAAAAACCCCCGCCTGCTTACAGGAGGGGGAGCCGGTCAAAGGAGATACAGTGCTAGGCTTCCTTTTTTCCGCTGGATTCAAGGGCCATCGCGATCCTGTTTTTGAGTTCAGTAAGATCAAAAGATTTGATGACATAATGATCCGCTGCAATGGACTTCATGTCTTCTTTGAAGGTATCATAGGCTGTACATAAAATCACGGGGAGGTCATAAAATTTGTTTCTTATTTCTTGAAGGAGATCGAGACCGTTATAGCCCACCATCTTTATATCAAGAACTACCAGATCAGGTTTCTCCTCTTCAATTTTCTCAAGCAGCTTAAAGCCGTTTTCAGCCGTGGTTACCTCGTACCCGGCCTCTGTCAATTCCTCGGAGTAGAGGTATCGTATATGTTGTTCGTCATCAACGATAAGTATCTTGGCCATGTTCTCCTACCTCCTGAAAGATCGCTTTTTCAATGGTTCGGATAGCGCTTCCTGTAAAGAATCACTTTTTAAGATGATACATGAAAGCCGTACCTGCATCAAACATTTTTCTTGAAAAATAGTAAGCAGGCCATCCCATTTACCCCAGAGGCTTCCGAAGGGTTCTATATGAAAATACATCGTCATACCGGCGTAAAACGGTATCCAGTCTCTTACAACTGGATTCCGGACCGTGTCCGGAATGACGTGCGGCATTTTCATTCTTCGTTGTGCCCCACTCGGGCATGACCGTTAGTTGCGGACTTTATCCGAGTCTCAGCAGACCTGTCATGAAGTCAGTTTTCTATATATCTCCGGAACCTTGAGAGGCAAACAGGAGATATCGTCAATGAACAGATAATTTACATCCCCGTACATGTGTTTGATGTAGCTGTGCTCCGCCTTGTCAATGGTGATGCAAAAGGGATGTATGCCTTTACGCTTTGCCTCTATGAGGGCCTGTCTTGTATCCTCGATACCGTATGCGCCCCTGTAGCCGTCATAGTCATCGGGTTTTCCGTCGCTCAAGGTGATGAGGAGTTTTGTGCGGGCCTCTGTGTCAGATAAAAGAGACGTAAGATATCTGATAGGCGGCCCAAGACGCGTGTATTCATAAGCCTTTATATTCATTATTCGCCCCTTGACGCTTTTGTCGTAATTATCTCCAAGGGCTTTTATGCGGTAGAGTTCACATCTGAGGCGTGTGTTTCCTGAAAAACCGTATATGGCAAAGCGGTCATTCAACACTGAAAGGGCCTCACACAGAATCAAAAGCATGTCCCGCTCCATGCGGTTTATCCACCCGTTTGTTGAGCCGCTCAGATCAATAAGAAAAACAGCCGCTATATCCCGCCTGTCCCTCTTAAGTCTCATGAAGAGCTGATCGGACGGATGTACCCCGGCTTTGAGATCCGCTATTGAAGCCACTGCCTCATCCAGGTCTATCTCATCGCCTTCTTTTTGTCTGCGCAAGAGTATCTGCTCCTGCCTCATCAGCTCGAATTGCCTTCTTATCCTCCGCACCAGACTCGCATAGTTTGAGAGAATCTCATCTGCGCCTTCCACCTCGCCCGAAGATATCTCAGTCTCCCTCAACAGAGCCCATCTCTTCCTGTAACCATTCCTGCGATAGTCCCATTCATCAAGGACATGCACCCCCTTTCCATTTTCAGAAAGAAGATTTGCGGGCCCCAGCGACACATCGCAGAGGTGGGAGAAGTGATGCCCTGACATCTCGTCAGTCACCACCAGATATGAACTGGGAATACTCCCAAGGTCTTCAAATATCTCCTCTATGACCTTACCGAGGGCTTCAGGGACAGGAACTGCTCTGCCATTTATATTAATTTCGTCAGGAATTTCCTGTCTCGCCTGAGAGCGGAGCCCTGATCGGCTGGATTTTCCGGATGGAGGAACAGAGATGCGCACCTCCTCTTCAGGCCCAAGATCACATATGAGTTTTTCAAGTTCCTTTCTAAACTCAACGCGTGTTGACTCGCGCCTTCTGAGCCTCTCTCTTTGAGCCTCCTCAGGCCTCAACTCGCCAGAGTAGAGCAAGGCGGCGACCGGCATGTATGGTCCTTCAAGGACACTAAAAATCCTGTATAAATCCGACGTCAAACGTGCGGTATCCTCGACCCGTGAATCATTTTCAAAAAAACTTTTCAGCTTATCAGTTATAACTCTGGGGCACTTGGCTTCCTTAAGCCCAAGCCACCAGCGGGCCGCCTGATCAATCGTATTGCTCATCTCTGATGCGTTAAGAATATCCGGCCTGACCGCGAGAATATCTCTTTTGAGAATAGCCAATCTTCTGTATAGACCCGGAAGATTATGGATCATCCATGCCTCGATCCGCACGGTCTCAACAAGACCGAATATATCGGCCGCCAGATCAGAATTTGGGAAAAGACCGAAAAACCTTCTAAGATCCGACAATACCTCCCCTTCCTCCCGGCATGAATACCTCTGCCTGAGTGCATCGGCGACAGGTGCGATACTTGAAAGATCAAGGCGATAAGTCCCCAGAGCGATCTGCGCGTAGCTGCAAGTAGCCATAGCCTTATAAAGCAGCCTCGCCTTGTCTGAGGCAGAAAAGATTGTAAGCCTCTCCGGGAGGTAGATGAATGATGTATCCGTGTAGTGACTATTTGATTCCTTTATCGAAACATGCTCTTTACCCAGGGAGTTCAGATAGGTCTCAAGGACAGAGCCCAGTTCCCGCAATGATATTCCTTTCCCCCAATAGCGATTGAAAAGGGGATGATCCTTCCCGAACCTTATGAAATCCCTTGCCGGCATAAGCCCCTGGGAGTCATAGAGATCCAGGACCGCCCTTGTCCATAGATCTAGCTGACCTGCTTCTATCAAGGGCCCTATGCTATCAAGCGATTGCAAGAGATGGAATGCCAGCTCAGGCTTGACAGCAGACAGGGTAGTTGCGGCTTCCATGACCGCATCTGCCCTTTCAGCTCCAAGATCATCCAGAGCCTTATCAATTCCCTCTTCTTCCAGATCTCCTTCAAAATATATCCTTCTATCCGTATAGAAAGGCACAGGGAAAAGAGAAAGTATCTTAAGGCTGTATTCGCTCATAGAGTCCCCGGCGTCAGTATGGCGGACTAAAATACGGCGGCAACCATCTCACTTATGGCAGCCTCCATCTCTTTGTCATCGCTGAGGGTGCCGGTTATGGCATACCTGCAGGCGTCGGCAGGGCTAATTCCGGATGCGGCAAGTTTTCCGGCGTGGATTAGGAGCCTGGTACTTGCGCCCTCCACAAGCCCCTTTTCCTTAAGATTGCGGGTCATCCTCCCCACCTTTACCAGAGCCGCCGCCGTGTCGTCCGAAACACCCGCTTCTTTGGAAACAATTTTTTTCTCCAAATCTTCCTCCGGGTATGAAAACTCGAGAGAGACAAACCTCTGCCGGGTGCTTGGCTTTAAGTCCTTCATCACGCTCTGGTAGCCTGGATTGTAGGATATGATCAGCATGAATTCAGGGGCCGCCTCTACAATTTTCCCGAGCTTTTCCACAGGAAGGATGCGCCTGTCATCGGAAAGGGGATGAATTACTACGGTTGTATCCTTTCTGGCCTCGACAATCTCATCCAGATAACAAAGAGCGCCGCTTCTTACGGCCCTTGTGAGGGGTCCGTCCACCCAGACTGTGTCGCCTCCTTTTATCTGATACCGTCCCACAAGGTCGGCTGCCGTAAGATCATCATGGCAAGCGACGGTCACAAGCGGTCTTGCCAGCCTCCAGGCCATATATTCCACAAACCGGGTCTTGCCGCAGCCAGTTGGACCTTTGAGAAGCACAGGGAGTCTATTTTCCCATGCCCTGGTAAAAACGTTTATCTCATCTCCGGTAGAGACATAAAAAGGCTCTTGCCTAATGAAGTATTCTTCAATATCCTTGTCCTTGATATACAATAGATTTTCTCCTTAGGAGTCGTCACAAAATAACTATTGCAATCTAACTAATCCATGATATACTGGGTTCATGGATACAGATATGATCAACCAGCGATATACTTTAGTATCACCATTTTTGGATGAGCGCCAGCGACGA
>Ga0210044_10000992_pt1 | contig 43197 bp, 37 predicted proteins | sample CryGey13umfilter_2_FD_183959 | JGI IMG/M metagenome (GOLD analysis project Ga0210044, IMG submission 183959) | Groundwater microbial communities from aquifer in Utah, USA - Crystal Geyser 4/9/14 3 um filter (SPAdes) (version 2) | ecosystem: Environmental > Aquatic > Deep subsurface >... | reverse complement strand
CCCGCCAGTCGGTCTGGACCAGCAGCAGGCACCCATCCGGGACCGACCCGCTGCTTCGCTGGAGTTGCTGCAGGTGCTCCACGGTGATGGGCTCACGCGTCGGCGACAGGCGCAGCACCACCGCCGGGACCTGCTGCCACGAACGTGACAGGGGCCGGCCCAGCAGCTGCAGCGGCCTGCGGTTCAGCCCGGTGAGCCCCTTGATGGCCCACGCTCCAGGGGGGCGGTGCGCCAGCAGGCGGTTCCCGTCGACGGCGAGATACGCCCACCACGCGTCGGCGTCCTGTCCCAGGGGCTGGCCGAAGAGCTGCACGAGGAAGGTCATGACCTCGGCCCGGGTGTAGTTCGTGCCGGACTTGAGCTGCCACATCAGCTCCTCGATTCCGGTGCGCTGCCCGAGCCGTACCAGCGCCATGCCGATCATGCGGCGGACGCGCTGGTCCTTCTCGCGCGCCAGCGCGGACCGCAGATCTCGGATGGCGTTGCTGGCGCCCATGCTGCCCAGCGCCTCGGCGCAGCGCGCGCGGACCCACAGGTTGTCGTCCTTGGCCATCCGTTGCACCAGCAGCGAAACCGTCTGCAGACTCCCACGCTGGCCCAGCACCTGGGCCGCGGTCTCACGCACCAGAGGGTCCTTGCTGTGGACCAGCAGGTGGCTCATGGACCCCGTGAGCACGGGAGTCTTGCGCGCCCGGGCCCGGGCCCGGGGCGACGGCAGGCTGACGGCCACGATCAGGCACAGCGCAAGACATGAGCGATGGATCATGACAGGGCTCCTTCGGGTTCCTCGGTGATGGTCCAGCGTTCGTACGGCGGCGAGTCGGGGCCGTCCAGCTCGGCGAGGAAGCGGGAGAGTCTCAGCATGTGGCGTGAACCCTGCGCTGGCTCCTCGAACAGCGGATGGCACAGGTACAGCTGCTTCTCGGCGCGGGTCACCGCCACGTGGAACAGCCGGCGCTCCTCCTCCTCCTCGGCCTCGGTTCGAATCGCCAGCGCCTGGGGGAATCGACCGTCGGCCAGCCACAGGATGAACACCACCTGCCACTCGAGCCCCTTGGCCTGGTGCACGGTGGTCAGGGTCAGGGTCTCGTCGGGCAGCTCCCCCGGACCCACGGCCTCGGCCGCGACGTTGGCCACCAGCGCCAGGTCGCTGAGGAACTGTTCCAGGTCCGGAAATCGCCCGGCGAACTGCGCGAACTGCTTCAGGTCGGCCACACGAACGTCGGGGTTGGGGAATGCGGTGCTGGCGTACTCCGCGTAGTGACCGTCGAGCACCAGCTCGATCATCTCCTGCACGGAGGGACCCTCGCCCTGTACTTGGGGTCCGGTGGGTGGAGCAGACAGCTGGTGGAACAGCCGGGCCAGGCGGCCGATTGAAGCCCGCGCCGACCCCGGCAGGCGCTGCAGCAGCGCGTCCGAGGCGAGCAGCTCCGCGGCCGGTATCGCGGCGCCTCCGCCGGTGCGCCGGTCAGCGGCCTCCTGAACCGCCTGCACCACGCTGCTCGCGGTGCGGGCCCCAACACCCGGCCACAGCCGCAGCACGCGGTGCCAGGCCAGCTCGTCGGTGCTGTTGTGCGTCAGGCGCAGGTAGGCCGTCACGTCCTTGACGTGCGCCTGCTCGAAGAACCGCAGGCCCGATCGCACGGCGAACGGAATGTCACGCCGTGAGAGCTCGACCTGCAGCTCGAGGCTGTGTGCGTGGGCGCGGTACAGCACGCCGATGCGGCTCAGCGGTACGGCCTCCTCCTGGCTCAGCTCCAGCACCCGCTGGGCGACGAACTCCGCCTGCTGGTACACGTCGTGCAGTGGGATCAGCGCGGGCATCATGTCCGGTCCGTGCACCGCGCGCAGCTGCTTGGGGTGCTGGTGTCGATTGCGTGCGATGGATCGGTTGGCCAGCGCCAGCACCTCGGGAGTGGAGCGATAGTTGATCTCCAGCCGGTGCACCTGGGCCTCGGGGTAGCGCCGGGGGAACTCGAGGATGTTGCGAAAGTCGGCGCCGCGGAAGGAGTAGATGCTCTGCGCGTCGTCGCCCACCACGGTGAGGTTGTGGTGCTGTGCCACGCACAGATCGATGATCTCGCCCTGCAACCCGCTGGTGTCCTGGTACTCGTCCACCAGCACCTGACGGAACTGGCTCGTGAGCTGTTCGGCGGGGCCGGGGTGCTCGACGAGCAGCACCTTGAACAGCAGCAGCAGATCATCGTAGTCCACCAGGCCGAGCTGGAGCTTGCGGCGGGTGAACCGGTCGATCACCCGGCGGATGTCGTCCAGCAGGGGCAGAAACCTCGGCGCATGGATCGCGGCCGCCTGCTCCAGGCCCAGCTGACCGTCCACCGCCCGGGACAGCAGGTGCATCAGCAGCGGGGCCTTGGGGAACGCACGCTTGCGCAGCAGCTTGCCCTCCTCGGTGATGCACAGCGCCATCAGGTCTCGAGCGTCCTCGCCGTCGAGGATGGCGTAGTTGTGGGGAAGTCCCACGCGGTCCGCGTGATGCCGCAGGGCGAGGTTGGCCACGTGGTGGAACGTGCCGGCCCACGGCAGCCGGATCCGCTGGCCCAGCAGCTGCTCCACGCGGCGCACCATCTCCTTGGCCGCGCGGTTGGTGAAGGTCCAGAGCAACAGGTGATCGGGGCTCAACCCCTGGCCCAGCAGGTGGGCGGCCCGATAGGTCAGCGTGCGGGTCTTGCCCGTGCCGGCCCCGGCGATCACGAGCAGCGGGCCGGCGGGTGCCAGCACCACGGTGCGTTGCTGCTCGTTCAGATCGGCTTCGAGATTGAGCTTGGTGCTGCGGGCCCCACGCTGCGATCGGAGGACGTAGTGGGTCACTGCCTCAGTCGGAGATGATGTGCAGCGGGATCTGGCGATCGACGCAGGTGCTGGCGGCTCGCAGAAACAGACGCCAGGTGACCCGCAGCTGCTGCTCGATCACCTCCACGTCGATGTCCCCCTCCTCCTCGCTCTCCTCCTCGTCGATATCGAGTTCCTCTCGGAGTTCCTCCAGGGCATCGATCAGCGAGAAGGCGCTGCCCACCGCCAGGTCGCCCATCTCCACCATGCCCTCGAACTCCACCGGGAGGTAGATGTTGCAGGCTAGATCGTGGGCGTCGAGCCGATCCATGAAATCGGTCAGCTGGTCCTCGGTCAGCGACTCCTCGAAGTCGGAGTCGTCTTCACCGGTGGGCAGCTCGTCCACGCCGAGCTCGACCAGCTCGCGCTTGAGCTTGGCGAATTGCTTGGAGTTGAGTGTATCTTCCAGAAACAGGAGCCTCAGCTCGGCCATGTTGTCCTCCGAACCCAATGACCAAGTAAACTGTGACGACGGGTGTGTCAACGCCCGATTCGTATGGTGGGCCCCGACCACCGATGTTACACAAGACAATGCCTGAAAAGCGGGAAGAGTTGCAAGACCTGGAGCAGGCCCGGGGAAGCGCCCGGACCCGGATCTGTCAGCGATACGTGGAGCAGGCCCTTCAGGAGGTGCGACAGGGGTCCGACGCCGCGCCCGCCAGTGAGCTGCTGGGGCACCTGGCCGAGACGTACGACCACCTGCTGCGGGCGCTGTTCCGGTCGGCCGAGATCGGGTCGGCGACGATGGTCAGCCTGGTGGCGCTGGGAGGGTATGGTCGCAAGGAGCTGTTCCCCCACTCCGATCTGGACCTGCTGGTGCTCCACGATGGAACGGCCGAGGCCGCGGCGGGGCGCGTGGTGGAGCAGCTGGTCTACCCGCTGTGGGACGCGCGGCTCACGGTGGGCCATGCCGTGCGCAGCATCGACGAGACCCTGGATTTGGCGCTTGAGGACCTGACGGCGCGTACCAGCCTGCTCGACGCGCGGCTGCTGTGCGGGGACGAGGGGCCGTTCCATGCGCTCGAGGCGGGTGGCCTGCGGCGGTTCTTCGGGCCCCAGCGGGTCCAGGAGTTCGTGGTCGCGCTGCATGAAGAGCGGGCGCGCCGACACCGGCGGTTTGGCGAGACCGAGTATCTGCTGGAGCCCAACGTCAAGCAGGCCAAGGGTGGGTTGCGGGACCTCAACACCGCGCTGTGGGCGGCGAAGGCGCGCTTCGGCGCCACCCGGCTCGATCAGTTGGCGCAGCTCGGGGCTGGCACCCAGCGCCAGCTTCGCGGGCTGCAGGAGGCACAGCAGTTCCTGCAGCGGTTGCGGCTGGCGATGCACCTGCACAGCGGGCGGTCCCAGGATCACCTGTCGTTCGAGCTCCAGGAGGCGCTGGCGCCGGGGCTGTTTCCCGAGGTGGATGTGCCCGGCGTCAAGCGGCTGTCGTCGGCCGTGGCGCCTGCGGTCGAGCGGCTGATGCACGCCTTCTACCGCCACGCCCACACGGTGGTGCTGGAGACCGGAGGTGTGCTGGAGCGGTGCCGCCTGGCGGGCCGGGAGGAGGCGATTCAGGGCCGGCCGGTGAGCGATGCTGCGGATGAACATTTCGTGCTGGCTGGCCGTCGTATCCACAGCGTGCGGCCGGAACGGTTCTGGGAGCAACCGGCCGAGATCGTCCGGGCGTTCCAGCTCACGCTGGAGCACGAGACGTCGCTCGATCGTGCGACACGGGATGTGATCGCCGAGGCGGTGGCCGACGTCCCCGGCTCCGGGCTGATGGCCGACGAGGAGGCCGCGCGGCTGTGGGTCGAGATCCTCGCCAGCCCGGAGCGCGCCGCCGGGGGGACGGTGCTGGAGGAGATGCACCACCTGGGTGTGGTGAGCGCCATGGTCCCGGAGTTCGAGCCGTGCACCGGGAGGATCCAGCATGACCTGTATCATGTGTACACCGTGGATCTGCACTCGCTGTATGTGGTGGCGCTGCTCAAGGCGTGGCGCCGGGGCGAGCAGGCCGAGGGTCACCCCACGGCGGTGGAGCTGATGCGTCGCCTGACGCGGCTGGAGAGCCTGATGCTTGCCGGTTTGCTGCACGACGTGGCAAAACCGCTGGGTCATGGCCACGCGGGCAAGGGCGCCCGCATCGCCAGGGGCGTCGCCGCCCGCCTGGGGCTCGCCGCGCCGCAGATGGAGGAGGTGTTCTTCCTCGTGGAGCAGCACCTGCTGATGGCCCACCTGTCGCAGCGACGGGATCTGAGCGATCCGGCGGTGATCGGATCCTTTGCGACCCAGGTGGGCAGCGTGGATCGCCTGCGCCGGCTGTACCTGCTGACCTGCGCGGACACGGCGATGACCGCGCCGGGCAACCTCACCGAATGGAAGGCGCGGCTGCTGGACGAGCTGTACATCAAGACCTACCTGTTCCTGACCCATGAACGGGAACAGCTCGATCTGCAGAACGAGCGGCTGCTGGTGGATCGCCGCGCCCAGCTGGAGCTGGCGCTGGATCGGATGTGGGGTGAGAGCGGCGCGGCGCTGGTGCGACGTGTGCCGCGGGAGCTGCTGATGCTGGGCCAGGTCGAGGATCTCACGCACTACCTCACGGTGGCGATGCAGCTCGATGGGGCGGTGGTCCGGGTGGCCACCCGTGCGCGGAGCGGGGGAGCCACTCTGGAGTGCGGAGTGGAGCACGCCCGTGGGCGTGCACAGGGGGAGACCAGCGAGGTCACGGTGTGCTGCACCGACTCCCCGGGCCGCCTGGCCGCCATCACGGGCGTGATGCTGATGCACCGCATCGAGGTGTTGGCGGCCCAGGTGTTCACGTTGGTCGAGGCAGAGCCGGCAGAATGCGATTCCGGCGGGGGAGCGGGGCAACCTGCACGGCTCGTGCTGGACGTGTTCACCGTGCAGCCCCCCATGGAGACCCCCGATCTGTGGCCGCAGTTCACGCATGACCTGACACGGGCGCTTCAGGGTGAGCTGGCGCTGGCCGAGGAGGTCCTCGGGCGGACCCGGCCGTCGACGCTGAAGCGGAAAGTGGTGCCCCGTGTGGCGATCGAGGTCACGGTGGACAACCAGGCCTCCGATCGGTACACGGTGGTGGAGGTCCAGTCGCCAGACTGGCTGGGGGTGCTGCATGCCATCACTCGAACCCTGAGCCGCGCGGGGCTGCAGATCCACCTGTCCAAGGTCATTTCCGAGGCAGGGCGCGTGGTGGACATTTTCTATGTGAGCGACGGCGACGCTGGCGGTAAAGTGCTGGACCAGCTGGCGCTGGACCGATGGCGTGGCGAGATCGCCGCGGCCATCGTGATGCTGGACCCCTGTCGTGGAGGGACCGGCCGCAACGCGTGAGGAGATGATGCGCAGACCAGGCAAACGCGGGTGGATCTTGATCCTGGCGCTGCTCGGGTCGTCGGCGGGGGTGCTGGCGACCCGGGCAGACTTCGAGCGCGGAGAGACGCTGCTGAAGCAGGGCGACGTGGAGGGGGCGCTCAAGGCTTTCAGCGCGGCGATCCGTTCCGCTCCGGCAGATCCGCGGGGCTACTACCAGCGCGGCGTGTGCCACGAGCGAAAGAAGGACGTGCCCGCGGCGATGGTGGACTATCGTGCGGCGCTCAAGCTCAAGGCCGACTTTGCCGAGGCCAACAACAATTTGGGGGCGTTGCTGCACGAGGCGGGGAAGACGGCCGAGGCGAAGCAGTACCTGCAGCGTGCGGTGCGCGCCAGAGCGGACTACGGCGAGGCCTGGTTCAACCTGGGCCTGGCGCTGTCCGATCTGGGTCAGACCGCCATGGCGGTGAAGGCCTACCAGCGCGCGGCCCGGCTGCGCCCGCGTGACGCCGATGTGTGGATCAACCTCGGGGCGTCCATGCGACGAGCGGGAGATCTGGACGGGGCGATCCGGCAGCTGAAGATGGCGGTCCAGCTGGCGCCGAAGGACGCCATGGCCCGGTTCAACTACGGCAGCCTGCTGATGGAGCGCAAGCGTGATCTGGAAGCACTGCCGCACCTGGCGGAGGCGGTGAAGCTGGATGTGATCTACCTGCGCGCATGGCACCGGCTGGCGCTGGTCCAGGCCCGGTTGAAGCAGTACCCACAGGCCGTGGACAGCATGAAGCAGGCGGGCCGTCTGGCCCCGAAATCAGCAGAGGTCCTCTGTGATCTCGGCAAGATACTCAAGAAGTGGGACAAGATTCCGCAGGCCCTCAAGCAGTACCGCGCGGCGCTGAAGCTGGACCCGGGGTACAGCAAGGCCTACCTGTTGATGGGGCTGGCGCACGCCGGGCGCGGTGATTGCCGGGCCGCGCGCAAGGCGTTTCAGGCGTTCGTGCGCGCCCGTCGCGACCTCCCGCCCGGGACCCTGGACAAGCTCACGAAACAGTGCAAGAGGCAATGACGCCCACGGAATCCTTGGCAACCTGAAACGGGACCACTATACTTCGCCCGACTCGTCGGCTGATGGCCACCAGAGAACAGCTACTAGAGATTCTATCGGAGTACGAGGCCGCCCCACCGGCCGAGCTCCAGCGCATCGTGCACCTCCACGAGGAACAGGGGGGCTCGCTGGCGGAGCTTCTGCTGCAGCAGGAGGTGGTCGACGAGGAGGATCTGTTCTTCCTCATGTCGCGTCGCCTGGCCGTGCCGGCCATCCCGGCGGAGAGACTGCGGTACCTCACGCTGTCGCCGGACATCCGACGCCGGGTGCCGCCCTCCCTGGCCCGGGAGTGTGTGCTGGTTCCGGTGGACCTGGATACGATCAACGGTCGACTGTCCGTCGCCATGTTCGATCCCACGGATCAGACCGCGCTGGACAAGCTGCGACGGGTGAGCCGGGTGACCGAGATCCGGGCGTACCTCGCCCGCCGTGGGGCGATCCTCGAGGCGCTGGAGACCGTGTACAGCGAGGACGACGAGCGTGTCTCGGACAACGAGGAGCTGCCGCTGCTGGGCAGCGGCGCGACAGCAGGCAAGGGCGCGGCCCAGGCGGCTGAGCATGACTCGACGGCAGCGAAGGTGGAGCTGGATCCGTCGATGGCGATGGAGATCCAGGCGTTCGAGGAGGTGGGGTACGTGGCTCCTCCCTCCGTCCGCCCGGCCAGCCCGCAGTTCCCTGGTCCCGTGGCCAGAACCAGCGCTCCCCCTCCCGTTCCGGCACAGGCGCCCCGGCGTGAGCTCCAGGCACGGTCGTTGCTCCATGAACGGGAGCAGACGGGCCGGTTCGTCGTGCCGCCCGACATTCCGTCGGACGAGGACCAGACCGGCGAGACCGAAGTCGGGGAACGCAACGTGGAGCTGGACATCGCGGAGAATGTCGAGCCGGGGCGTGTGAGGCCCAAGCCCGAGGAGGCAGAGCTGGGGCAGATCCGTTCCATCGCGCTGGTCGAGGAGTCGCTGGAGCCGCTCGAGGTGCTGGAGCCGCTGGAAAACGAGATCACCCGGGTCCGCGCACATCCCGATCTGACGCGGGCCGGAGAGGCGCAGGACCTGGATCAGCTGCTGTCGGAGCTGCTGGAGTCCGGGGGCGTCCTGGTGGCCATGCTCGAGGAGCGGATCGAGCCCACGTCAGGCAGCTGCAAGGAGTATGGGCGGCTGAGCCGTCTGGTGGCCCGGGAGCTGGGGATGGACGAGATCGCCGTGTCCCGCGTCTCTCTGGCGGCGTATCTCTATGGGCTCGATCTGGCCCTGAAGCGCGAGGTCGGCAGCCAGGAGCCGGTGGACGTGGCGCAGGCGTTCAGCCACCAGGCCGTGGCGTTCGGCGGGCTGGGTCCGAGCCTTCGCAGCCTCGGGGCCCGGGCGCTGGGACTGCGCGAGGACGGCCCGGAGCCCATGGGCGTCCGTCTGATCCGGATGATCGTCGACTATCTCGAGCTGCGTGCCGAGTCGGACCAGGCGGCGTCCGACCACGAGACCCTGGTGCAGCTGCTGCGCACCGGGGGAGGAGAGCCAGCCATCGTCGACGCTCTCGCCCGGGCGGTGTCCAGCGAGGCCACGCCGCGACTGCAGCTGAACACCACGCTCTCTGTCGATTGATTCGCACGAAAGGGTGCATGATGCTCGAGACCAAGAGCCTGTCAGAGGCGTTGACCTTCGACGATGTGCTGTTGCTGCCGCGGTACAGCACGGTGCTGCCGTCGGACGTGGATCTTCGTGTGGAGCTTGCCCGTTCGATCACGCTCAACATCCCGCTGGTGTCGGCGGCGATGGACACGGTGACCCGGGCCGAGACCGCGATCTGCATGGCCCGGGAAGGCGGGCTTGGCATCATCCACCGCAACCTGTCGCCGGCCGATCAGGGGCGAGAGGTGCTGCAGGTGAAGCGCGCAGAGACCGGGATGGTGGTGGACCCCCTGACGATCTCGCCCGACGAGCGGCTGGGTGCGGCGATGGAGCTGATGCGCACGCACAACTTCTCCGGGCTCCCGGTGGTGAAGGACCGGCATCCGGTGGGGATCCTCACCAACCGCGACGTGCGCTTCGAGCGGAACCTCGATCAGCACGTGGGCGACGTGATGACCCGTGAGCTGGTGGTAGCGCTGGAGGGCGTCGATCTGGAGACGGCCAAGGGCCTGCTGCACAAGAACCGGATCGAGAAGCTGCTGGTGGTGGATCGCCAGGGCCTGCTCAAGGGGCTGATCACGATCAAGGACATCGAGAAGGCTGACAGCCATCCGCTGGCGGTGAAGGACACGCTGGGCCGTCTGCGGGTGGGGGCCGCGGTGGGGGTGGGTCCGGATCGTGAGGAGCGCGTGGCGGCGCTGGCGGAGGCGGGGTGTGACGTGGTCGTGGTGGACACGGCTCACGGCCACTCACAGATGGTGATCGACGCGGTGGCCGACATCCGTCGCGGCTATCCGGACATCGTGCTGGTGGCGGGCAACGTGGCCACGGCCGAGGCGTGCCAGGCCCTGGCCAGGGCCGGCGCCGACGTGGTGAAGGTTGGAATCGGTCCCGGTTCGATCTGCACCACACGCATCGTCAGCGGCGTCGGCGTGCCCCAGGTGACGGCCATCGCCGAGTGCGCGCGGGTGGCCCAGGGGCTCGGGGTCTCGCTCATCGCCGACGGTGGGATCAAGTACTCGGGAGACGTGGCCAAGGCCATCGCCGCGGGCGCGCACGTGGTGATGATCGGCAGCCTGTTTGCCGGAACGGACGAGGCTCCGGGCGAGACGGTGCTGTTTCAGGGCCGCAGCTACAAGATGTACCGCGGGATGGGGAGCCTGGGTGCGATGCGGCAGGGCAGCCGGGATCGCTACTTCCAGGCCAACGTGACCCAGGAGGCGAAGCTGGTGCCGGAGGGGATCGAGGGCCGAGTGCCGCATCGAGGGCCGCTCTCCACCACGGTCTATCAGCTGGTGGGCGGGCTGCGTTCCGCCATGGGCTACGTCGGGTGTGAGGACCTGCGCCAGCTGCGACTGGACAGCCGCTTCGTGCGGATCACCGCATCGGGACAGCGAGAGAGCCACGTCCACGACGTGATCATCGTCAAGGAGGCTCCCAACTACCGGCTGGAGTAGGCGGATCAGTCCACGAACAGATCGACGTGCTGGAAGCGTTGCACGTCCACCAGACCGTGATCGGTGAGCTTGAGCTGCGGAATCACGGGTAGCGCGAGGAAGGATAGCGCCATGTAGGGGTCCTTCTGGCGCGCCCCGGCGGCGTGGACGGTCTCCAGCAACTGCTGCTGCTGCTGATGCACCTGCTCCAGCGGCAAGCGGGACATCAGCCCGGCCACCGACAGCGGCAGCTCGGCCACCACCTCGCCGTCCCGGGCGAAGACCAGGCCGCCGCCGAGCTTGTTGAGCTGGATCACGGCGGCCATCATGTCCTGGTCGTTGGTCCCGACCACGATGATGTTGTGGGAGTCGTGGGCGATGGTGCTGGCCATGGCGCCGTGGCGCAGGCCGAAGCCGCGCACGAAGCCGAAGCCCATCTTTCCCGAAGCCTGGTGGCGCTCGATCACGGTGAGCTTGAGGATGTCGCGCTCGGGGTCCGATTGCGCCAGACCCTGCTCCACGCGCGCCGGCTCCACCGACTGCCCGGTGAGCAGCTGGTCGTCGCACAGATCGATCACGCGGATCTGATCGGTGCGGGCCGGAATGCGGAGCTCGTCACCCTCGAGCCACTTGATGTTCACCGAGCCGCGCAGCGCCATGCGTGGGCGATCCGCCAGGTTCCAGCCCGGACGCCCGTCGGACGCCACCAGCTCGCCGTTCTTGAACACCTTCTTCACCCGGATCTCGGTCAGCGACTCGAAGGCCACCATGTCCGCGAAGTAGCCCGGCGCGATGGCGCCGTGATCGTTCAGCATGAAGTACCGGGCCGTGTTGAGCGTCGCCATCTGGATCGCGGTGACCGGTGGCAGCCCGCACGCGATGGCGCGGCGCACCACGTGGTCCATGTGTCCTTCCTCCACCATGTCGGACAGGTGACGGTCGTCGGTGACGAAGAAGCAGCGGTGGCTGTTTTCGGGCGTGATGAGCGGCAGTAGATCCTCGAGGTTCTTGGCCGCAGTACCCTCGCGGATCATGATGTGCAGGCCCGCGCGCAGCTTCTCCTGTGCCTCCTCCACCGTGGTGCACTCGTGATCCGACGCCACCCCGGAGGCGGCGTAGGCGTACAGATCCTTGCCCGACAGGCCGGGCGCGTGACCATCGATCCGTTTGCGATGGATGATCTTGAGCTTGTCGAGCAGATCCGGATCGCACTGCAGCAGGCCCGGGTAGTTCATCACCTCGGCCAGCCCCAGCACCCACTTCTCCTTGAAGAAGGGGTAGATGTCGAAGGCCCGCAGCTCGGAGCCCGACGTCTCGAGGCGTGTGGCCGGGACGCAGGACGGCAGCATGATGAACACGTTGAGCGGGTTGTACTTGCTGGACTCGAGGATGTACCGGATCCCGTCGTAGCCCATGACGTTGGCGATCTCGTGCGGATCACACACGACGGAGGTCGTGCCCCGAGGCACCACGGCGCGAGCCAGCTGCGGGACCTCGATCATCGTGCTCTCGAGGTGGACGTGGCCGTCGATGAATCCGGGCGCGAGGTACAGTCCGTCGAGGTCGATGGACTGCTCCGCCTCGTAGTCGCCGAACCCCACCACGTAACCGTGCCAGATCGCCACATCGGCCGGATAGATCTCGCCGGAGAAGACGTTGATCAGCTGGGCGTTGCGCAGCAGGAGGTGGCACGGGATGACACCGCGGGCGGCCCGGATCAGGTCGGGGGAGATCTTCTTCGTCGTCATTGTGCGTCCTGCTTCTGGATTGCGATGACACAGCGGGCGATCTGCTGTTCGGCGCGGGCGACCAGGTCGTCGGAGCCCTGCTGGTGCGCCAGCGCCAGGGCCTCCCGGGCCCGCCTCAGCGCCTGGGACCGACGTTCACACTGTAGCAGCACGATGCTCAGGCGGAGGGTGGCCGCCAGGCGAAGCGAGGCGTTCGTCAGCCGCGAGTCCCGCAGCACCTGCTGCAGCGCGTACCGCGCGTCGGCCAGCCGACCGATCCCGTGCCACACCTCGGCCTGCCACACCTCGGGCTGCACCTGGTACCGCACGTGCCTCGGGAGGGTCCGGAGCAGGCGCTGGGCCCGTCGCCACTGCCGCCGAGCGAGGGCCTGCTGGATCGCCGGAACAGGCGGCCGCGGTGTGCGGGTCGCTCTCGGTGCGGCCGGCGCCGGCGTTCGTATCGGCGTCTGGCGCGGGCGCGGGCGTGAGGTGAAGGTTCGTCGGAGCAACGGGCTGGGCGCGGGCACCGTGCTTCGCTCCGGTCTCTCCGTGCCTGCGGTGAACGTGCGGAGCAGGTAGCCTGCCAGCACACCGATGGCGATGGCCAGGAGCACGGCGGCGGCCATCAGCGGGGTGATGATGTGTCGACGGCCGGGAAAGATCGTGGCAGCCACGCTGGGCGGCGAGCTGCCCGGGCGCTGGGTGGCCTCCATCGGGTGCGGTGGTTGCGCCAGGGGCCAGGGGTCCGAGATCACCGGTTCTGGCCCGGAGACGCCGGGGGCGAAGACCACGCTCGGCCCGGTGCTGAAGGTGTCTCGATCGAGGGGATGCGCGTGGGGCGGCTCGCGTCGCGTCGCGGCCACCAGACGATCATAATGTGCGATCTCGATCGACTCGCGGGTGTCGGGGCGGTCCGGCGATGCGAGCGAGGGGAGGGGCACCACGGGGGTGAGGCCCGGAAGCGGAGGCGGAAACAGCGGCCGGTCGAAGCCGAGGTCGTCGGCCGGCTCGGGATCGGGCGGGGTGTTGGGCAGCGCGTCCCGGCGGACGAAGGGACGCGTTCGGTCGTCGTCGGCGATCGAGATACGCCGGGTGTCATCCCCGCCCGGCGAACGGCGGCCGCCGATGTTCGACCGCGTCGCGCACGGAGGGGGGGAGCCAGTCTGGAGTGGGGAGTGAAGCACGCCCGTGGGTGCGCGCGGAGGGGGGGAGCCAGTCTGGAGTGGGGAGTGAAGCGCGCCCGTGGGCGCGTGCACGGTCGGCCGGGGGGTCGGTGGTGTGTCGCTGGAGGTCATGGGCGTGCCAGACGGCGGAGCTATACCACACCTGGAAACGGGCTTGCCAGCCAACACTGGCGGTGGGGACTAAAGTCGATCAATGAGCGCATCGCTGTGATACGGTTCGCACATGACGCTGCTGGATAACGATCTCACACGGTTGCTGCGGACCCGCGTTCCGATCATCGGTGGCACGATGATGGATCTGTCGACCCCCCCATTCGTCGCGGCGATCTGCGAGGCGGGGGCGCTGGGGATTATCCCCTCCGCCATGTATCAGGACTACGATCTGTTTCGCGATGCGCTGCGGCAGGTCAAGGACAGTACGGATCAACCATTCGCGGTGAACATCAACCTGTTCCCGATGATGCGCAAGCTGGACAACAAGCGGTACCTCGAGATCCTGGTGCGAGAGGGGGTCCGTATCGTCGAGACCTCGGGCTTCGCCCCGCCCGTGGATCTGGTGGGCGACTTCAAGTCCCAGGGCCTGGTGTGGCTGCACAAGTGCGTGGGCGTGCGCTACGCGCTCAAGGCCGAATCACTGGGGGCCGACGCGGTCACCGTGGTGGGCTTCGAGAACGGCGGCGCCACCGGGACGCTGAACATCGGCACTCTGGTGCTGGTGCCGACCACCGTCGCCGCGCTGAAGATCCCGGTGATCGGCGGCGGAGGGGTGGTGAACGGCCGTACGCTGCTCGCCGTGCTGGCGCTGGGCGCGCAGGGCGCGATCATCGGCACGCGGCTGATGTTGTCGGACGAGTGTCCGCTGCACGACAACGTCAAGCAGGCGCTGCTCCAGGCCACCGAGCTCGACACCGACGTGATCATGCGCTCGGTGGGGTTTGCCCACCGGGTGTGGATGAACGACGCGTCACGGAAGGCGGCGGAGGTGGAGGCCCGGGGCGGAGGCATCGAGGATCTGTACCCCCACGTCTCGGGCGATGCCGCGCGCACGATGTACGAGACAGGGGACACGACCCTGGGCAGCATCGCCTGTTCCCAGGGCATCGGTCTGGTCCACGAGATCATGCCCGTGGCCCGGATCATCGAGGAGATGGTCAACGAAGCAGGTCACCGGCTGGGTCAGCTGAGCGCTCCTGAGCCTCACCTCGGGTGAAGCGCTTGACACCCGGCTGGACTCTGCCATGGCATCACAACGTCACAACGGCCCGCGTGGGCTCGTAACAATCAGGAGGAGGCGATGGCCGCATCACCATTTACCGGACTGAAACCCGAGCTTTTGTGGAAGCACTTCGAGGCGCTGACGCGGATACCCCGCTGCTCGGGCAACGAGGCCGGGGCGGCGAAGCACATGCTCGAGTGGGCCCGGGCCCACAAGTTCGAGGGCAAGCAGGACGAGATCGGAAACGTCGTGGTCCGGGTCCCCGCCACGCGAGGCAAGGAGCAGGCGCCGGTGGTGGTGCTCCAGGGCCACCTGGACATGGTGGGCGAGAAGGACTCGTCCTCGCCCCACGACTTCGCCAAGGATCCGATTCCGGTGGTGCGCGAGGGTGAGTACCTCACCGCCAACGGGACCACGCTGGGCGCCGACAACGGCGTTGGTGTCGCGGCGGGGATGGCCATCGCGGAGGATCCCGATGCGGTGCACGGTCCGCTGGAGCTGCTGTGCACCATCGCCGAGGAGGTCGGGCTGGACGGGGCCCAGGCGCTGAAGCCGGGCTCCGTCACCGGAAAGACGATGCTGAACCTCGACTCCGAGGAGGACGGCGCGGTCTACGTCGGGTGCGCCGGCGGGGCCGACACCGTGGTGCAGCTGCCGGTCGAGCGGGAGGGGTCCGCTGCCGGGGATCTGCTGCGGATCAAGATCGGCGGATTCAGGGGTGGGCACAGCGGTCTGGACATCAACACCGGTCGGGGCAACGCGATCAAGGTGCTGGCCCTGCTGCTGGATCGTGTGCGGAGCCAGGGTGATCTGGCGCTCCTGGAGCTCGGCGGCGGCGACAAGCACAACGCCATTCCGCGTGAGGCCTCCGCGGTGGTGCGGGCCGACCGCAAGGCGGTCGACGCGCTGCTGCCGGGCTTTCGCGACGACCTGGCGGGGATGTTCTCCGTCACCGATCCCGGCTTCACGGTGACGGTGGAGCCGGGGACCAGCGCCGCGGGGCTGCTGACCCGCGCCTCGCGTGACGCGGTGCTGGACCTGATGCTGGCCATGCCGCACGGCCTGCTGGCCATGAGCCAGGCCGTGGAGGGGTTGGTGGAGACCTCCACCAACCTCGCCGTGGTGCGGCTGGAGCAGGGGAGCGCCATGTTCCACGAGAGCTCGCGCAGCTCGGTGATGCCGGCGCTGGCCGAGGTCCAGGCCGGGTTGTTCGCGCTGTGCCGCCTGGCGGGCGCCGAGGCCACGAGCAAGGGTGGCTATCCCGGGTGGGCTCCCAACATGGACTCCGCGGTGCTCAAGCGGGCCGTGGCGGTGCACGAGAAACTCTTCGGCAAGGCCCCCGAGATCAAGGCCATCCACGCCGGCCTGGAGTGCGGCATCATCGGTGAGAAGGTGGGCGGGATGGACATGATGTCCATGGGACCGCAGATCGAGAACCCGCACTCTCCGTCGGAGCGGGTCAAGATCGACACCGTGGACCGGTTCTACCGCTTCCTCAAGACGACCCTGGCGGACCTCGCCGGGTAGTAGTTTGGGTTTGGCGGCCCACCACGGCGCTCGTGTCCCTGGCGTCTCGAGCCCGACCTTCGCCAAGGTCCCCGACTTGGCGTCGCCCGATCAACGTGAACTCGGTCACCTTCGCGCAGGCAGGGGGATCCATGTAAGTCTCTTGCGACGCGTGAAAGCACTGGGCTTTGAGCTCACTCCCATCCACCCACCAGAGCCTTTCGATGAGGCTGTTTCTTGGGAGCCGCGCACGCCCGCTCGGCCAGGCCGAACTGGGCCCACAGCTCGGGCTCGATGCTGTCCCCGCGCTTGTACCCGTCGAACAGCTTGTTGCGGAACGATTCGATCACGTGGTCGAAGGCGATGCCTACGTGGGTTGCCTCGCGCAGCAGGGCCGCCATGCTGCGCAGCAGGCCCCGTGTGGCGCCCACCTCACGCCCGCCGGGCGCCGCGGCGCGGGGGCGCCGTAGTGATGGCGGAATAGCTCGTACGTGCCGTCGACCAGGTGCAGGTGCATCGGGCAAGGGTAGCCTCATCCGGCGCGTCTGTCCCGATCCGTACGACAGGTCCACACGGCGATTGTACCTTGTCGCGGTCCACGGCAGAATCCCGGCCACATGGGATCGAAATCGATGGATATGGAACAGCTGACCTCGTTGTGGATGCAGAATCCAACCTTCGCCGCCGCCGGCGAGCCGGTGTGCCAGGAGCTGGCGCAGACCTGCCCCCCGACGGCCCACGTGCCCAAGAGCATCCTGGTGCGGGAGGGGGACATCCCCACGCACCTGTTCGTGGTGCTCCAGGGCACGATCCGCATCTACCAGCGGGCCGCCGACGGACGGGAGGTGCTGGTCAAGCTGCTGCGCGCCCCGAGCGTGTTCTGCGATCTGGAGCTGCTGGCGGGGCTGCCGATGGTGAAGAACGTGGCGGCGGTGGACGAGGTCCAGCTGGCGGCCATCGACGGGCGCGAGTTCGTCGAGCTGCTGCGCCGGTTTCCCGAGGCCATGCTGCAGCACCTGCAGCAGGTGTCGGCGGCGTTCTGCGTTGCGGCGCGCAACCAGCGCCAGGTGTTCGCCTCGGTGGAGCAGCGGCTGGCCAACCTGCTGCTGTCCTACCTCGACTTCTACGGTCGGCCCGTGGGCGACGCGGTGCAGATCACCGAGCCGCTGTCCCAGCAGCAGATGGCGCAGTCCCTGGGCGCCGTGCGGCGCTCGGTGGCCAAGGTGCTGTCGGAGTGGACCCGGGCCAACATCATCGGGCGGGAGAACGACCTGCTGGTGATCCACCAGCTGGACAAGCTCGAGGATCTGGCGGCGCCGATCCGCGGCAGCCTGTGCTACCAGATGGGGATGTCGCTGAGCCAGCTGACCCACAGCGAGGAGCTGTCCCAGGGTGAGCTGGAGCTGGCGAGCGGCCCCGGGGAGCTGACGGGCCAGCGCTTCGGGGTGCAGGGCGAGCTGATGATCGGGACGCACCCGCGCTGCGATCTGGTGCTGCCCGACGAGACCGTCTCGCGCCACCACTGCCGCGTGTTTCGCGGCGCCACCGGACCGCGGTTCTGGATCGAGGATCTGGACAGCGACGGCGGGACCCGGCTGAACGGGCGCCCGGTACGGCGCGGCGTGCTGCGCGACGAGGACCAGATCGAGCTCGGGTCGACCCGCCTGGTGTTCCACCTCGTGTGAGGATCAGGGATCCTTCCGGCGCACGATCACGTCGAGCTCGACGCGATCACGCCATGACCCGGGCGACGATCTGCACCGCCTGCTGGCACTGCTCGCGGCTCACGTCCAGGTGCACCACCGCCCGGATGCGCCGCCCCCCGGCGCCCGCCAGCAGCAGGCCGGCCTCGCGGCAGGTGTCGAGGAAGGCCGGTAGTTCGGGCCCCCGCTCCTCGATCTCGAAGATCACGATGTTGGTCTCCACCGATTTCGGATCCAGCCGGATGTTCGAGACCCGCGCCAGTCCCTGCGCCAGCAACTGCGCGTTCTCGTGGTCCTGCGTCAGGCGCTGCACGTTGTGCTCCAGGGCGTAGATCCCGGCGGCGGCCAGGATCCCCACCTGCCGCATGCCGCCGCCCAGCATCTTGCGGAAGCGGTGCGCGCGGCGGATGAAGTCCGCGCTGCCGGCCAGCACCGAGCCCGCCGGGGCCCCGAGGCCCTTGCTCAGGCAGATGGAGCAGCTGTCCACCGGGGCCACCAGCTCCCGGGCCGGCCGGCCCAGGGCCACGGCGGCGTGCATCAGCCGGGCGCCGTCGAGGTGCAGCGCCAGCTTCCGCTCCCCCGCCACGGTGGCGATGCGCTCCACCTCGTGCTGAGGGAAGACCTTGCCGCCGCCGGCGTTGTGCGTGTTCTCTAGCCACACCAGCGTGGGCTGGGCGAAGTGCACGTCCCTGGGCGGCAGCGCGGTGAGGATCTGGTGCGCGGTGAAGATCCCGTTCTCCCCCAGCGTCTTGAACATCACCCCGGCCAGCGCGGCCCCGGCCCCGGCCTCGTAGGTCGTGCAGTGTGAGCGCCAGCCCACCAGCACCTCGTCACCGTGGTGCGTGTGGCTCAAGAGCGCCACCTGGTTGGCCATGGTGCCCGAGGCCACGAACAGCGCGGCCTCCTTGCCCAGCAACTCGGCCACCTGCCGCTGCAGGTGCAGCACCGTGGGGTCCTCGCCCCATACGTCGTCGCCCACCTCGGCCTCGGCGATGGCCTGGCGCATGGCCTGGGACGGTCGGGTGAAGGTGTCACTGCGAAGCTCGATGATCGACATGCCCCACAGTGTAGCTCAGAGCGCCCGCGGTGCGAAGCGCGGGGCGCCCTCGGCAGGGACTAACCTGCCCGCACGACTCGATCGATGATCAGACCTGCGTGCACTGGTACTTCTTGGTGCCGGCGTCGACCGGAGCCGGTGTGCAGTTGGACTGGCAGCACTTGTCGAGCACCAGCTCCTCGACCTGCTCCGGCGCTGCCAGAGCTTCTTTCCACTTCGTGAACCCCGTGACCGGCGTCTTCGGCGCCTTCTTGCTGGCGGCCTTCTTTTTGGCGGCCTTCTTCGTCGCCTTCTTCATCTTCGATGAGGTAGCATGTGAAGCGGTCGTCGTGAAGCCTGCAGTTTCCCGAACCCGAGCGCGCGAGGAAACCCATGGGAACCGAGATCGAACGCAAGTTCTTGCCCCGGGACGACAGCTGGAGAGCGAGGGCCGAGGGAGTACGCTACCGCCAGGGCTACCTGAACCGGGCCAGCGAGCGGACGGTGCGGGTCCGGACCATGGCCAGCAAGGGCTTCCTCACGATCAAGGGCATCAGCGTGGGGCCCACCCGCGCGGAGTACGAGTACGAGATCCCGGCGGACGACGCGAACGAGATGCTGGACACCCTGTGCGAGAAGCCGCTGATCGAGAAGGTTCGGTTCAAGGTCGAGCACCAGGGCCTGGTGTGGGAGATCGACGAGTTCGTTGGCGACAACGCGGGGCTCGTGGTGGCCGAGGTGGAGCTGCATAGCGCCGACCAGGTCATTGAGCTTCCGGCGTGGGTCGGCCAGGAGGTGACCGGCGACCCGCGGTACTTCAACTCCAGCCTGGTCAAGCGGCCGTACAACACGTGGTGAGCCGGGTGCTCTCGCTCACGGGCGCGGCGCGTCGAGGTGGCCCCTGGTGTCCAGCGCCTCACGGACCTTGGCCGCCAGGTCCCTGGTGGTGAAGGGCTTCTGGATGAACCACAGCCCTTCGTCGAGCACGCTGTGATCCGCGATGATGTCCGCCGCGTAGCCCGACATGAACAGGCATTGCATCGTGGGCCGGATCGCCATCAGCTGATGGGCCAGGTCGCGACCGTTCACCCGGGGCATGATCACATCGGTCAGGAGCAGGTCGATCAACCCCTTCCTGGACTACGTGGTGCGGCACCCCGGGGGCTTCTGCTTCCTGATGCTGGACTGGGCCAAGGAGGAGATGGCGATCTCGATCGAGGAGCTGGGCGGGATCCTGCCGGTGGCCAAGGCCTCGCTCAGCGAGCTGCAGAAGGGGCTCGCGCAGTGGTTCCTGCAGCCGCAGCCCGCGACCAGGATCGCGGCGCACAGCATCGAGATCGGCTTGTGCACGGACATGATGTCCTCCCCGGCGGGCAGTCTACCATCAATACCCGGCGCCGGGCGGTAGGGGCGCGTACACGCTGCCACTGGCCATCGAATAGACTGGAGGTCGAAGTACACCCTGATTTCGCCCGGAAGGTTCGGCCGTTCATCTCGTAACAACCGTTTAGCAATCTCTCGGGTGATCGCGCATGAATCGAAGACTGGTCGTCGCAAATGCGCTGCTTCTGTGCTTCCTCGTCGGCGGCTGCAGTGATTCGACACCCGGCGGTCCCGGCGATGGCCTTGGCGGGACGGACAGCAGTCACCGTGACGCCGTCGACAGCCAGACGGACCTGACCGGTGACACGAAAGCCGGGGATGGCGGCCAGGGGGGCGATGGGATAGGCGACGGGGCGAGCGATGGGAGCGATGGAAGTTCGTCGGACGGCGGCGGCGGCGGTACATGGCAGGTCGTTCCCGCCACGGTGAAGGCGGGGGCATGCTGCCTCGACGCCGTGTGGGGCGGCAGCCTGACCGGGTCATCGCCCGAAGGCCTGATCTTGTACTATCATTGATCGCGGGCGGTGACAGGACCCACGGACCCGGACCGAAGGAGAATGCCGATGAAGACCACGCACCTCGTGATGCTGCTGCCGGCGCTGGCCCTGGCCGCCTGCTCGGGCGGCAGCTCGCACAAGGACACCGGCGTCACGCACGACACCGCGCTGCACGACAGCGGCCCGGACGGGCCCGCGGGTGACGGTGCCCGGGACCAGCGCGTCGGGGACCAGTTCATCTGGCCCGACCAGGGCTCGGACGCCGTGTCCGATGCGCCGTCGGCCCTGAGCACCACGATCCCCAAGATCAAGGACGGCACCGTGCCGCAGGCGACCCTCGTGCTGCTGCCGGACGTGGTGGTCACCGCCGTGGACGGCTACGGCCCGTACACGGGGGACGTCGTGGTGCAAGAGATCTCCGGTGGGGCGCGCAGCGGGATCCTGCTCTACAAGCCCACCCGCGCCGACGGGGGCGTGATCGCCGACCTCAAGCCCGGCGATCACGTCAAGGTCGTGGGGGAGGTCAAGCACTACGCGCCCACGGGGGGCTGGAACGACGTCAAGCACCCGACCAAGACCGCGGTCAAGGAGCTGGTCAACGGCAGCCTGACGCTGATCAGCGCGGGCGCCGCCCCGATGCCCGTCGTGGTCGGGGTCGCGGACGTGCTCACCGATCCCACGGCCGAAAACTGGGAGCACGTGCTGGTCCAGGTCAAGGACGTCAAGGTCCTGACGGCGGTCAACTCGTACGGCGAGTTCAGCGTCACCGGCGGCCTCCCGGTGGACGACGAGCTCCACGCCCACACCCCCACGGTGGGCGACTGCCTCACGATCACCGGCGTGATGTACTACTTCTACGGCTACAAGCTGTACCCGCGGGCGGCCAGCGACGTGCAGCCCTCCACCGGCTGTGCCGGGGCGCCGACGCTGGCGATCAGCGACATCCAGGACGTCACCAGCGTCAACCACCCGGCGGTCAACACGCAGGTCAAGATCAGCGGCGTGATCACCGCGGTGGACGCCGCCAAGGACGGCAGCGGCAGCTACTCCGGCTTCTTCGTCCAGGAACCGGCGGGCGGCCCGTACAGCGGGATCTACGTCTATCACAAGTGGGACGACACGGCGGCGGTCAAGCCGGTCTACGGCGAGCTGGTGGAGGTCACCGGGACCTACACCGAGTACTCGGGGGTCAGCGAGCTGATCAACGTCACCTGGATCAGCCAGGGGGCGGGGACGGTGCCGGCCCCCGCGGTGGTGGCGGCGGCCGACGTGGCCAACGGCGGCAGCGTGGCCGAGGTGTTCGAGGGGGTCCTGATCCAGGTCCCGAACATCGAGGTGCTGAGCGTGGTCCAGGACACCGCGGGCAAGAACGTGGCGTTTGTGGACAAGCTCTCGGGGCTCTACGTCGACGGCATGCTCCACGACTTCCTCAACCCCACGCCGCCCGCCGTGGGCACGACCTACAGCAAGATCGTCGGCCCGCTGCACTACGCCTTCAACGCCTTCCGCATCGCCCCCCGAAGCGGCGCCGACCTGGTCCCGTAGCAGGCGTCAGCGGGGGTCGGCGCATGGTATACATATAAGGAATGGTGCCATCCCGGTTGATCGCGCTGGGGCTGCTGGTCCTCGCGCCAGGCTGCCAGTGGGTCCTGCCGCTCTCCAGCCAGGAGGACGCGACAGCGGCGGCCGATACCGGGTGGCTGGACATCGCGTTGCCGGACGGAAACCGCGAGGCGGGTGCAACCCCCGACGCCTGGACGTCGGACATGATCCTGTCCGACACCTCACCCTGCCCGGTGGAGGCGGACCCCATCACCAATCCCCTGTGCACCGGCCCCTGTACATCGCCGCTGGACTGCGACGGTCTGCCCGACCATCGCGACCCGTGGACCACCTGCAATCAGGTGTTCTACGCCGACGGCTTCGCCGATTCGAATACCCCCGGCTGGGGGCGAGCCTACTGCGACAACCAGGTCCAGGCATCCTGCGGCCTGCTGCACTTCAACTTCCAACCGAACTACACGCTCTGGGCCTGGGCCTCGTCGGCGGCGCCCGGTGCGGCGCTGCCCGGTGCGGTGCTGCCGAGCCACCTGGTCGAGATGCGCGTCGTGCCGGTCCAGGCCACCAAGTTCGCCGCCGCGTTCACGGTGGCCACGAACACGCTGGACATCACGATGTGCTCTCCCTTCCAATACACGCTCGGTGCGTACCGGCGGTGCAAGGCGGAGGTGGTGCCTGGCAAGCTGTCACTGCACAACCAGTCGGCAGGGGTGAACAAGGGCGACGAGTACTGGACGGGGAGCACGTCGCTGCACGAGTTGGTGATCCAGGGCTACACGCTGAACGGGACCCACCACTGCCGGGTCTACTCGGCGGGCAAGCTGCTGCTGGATGTCCCGGCCGCGGAGGCGAAGGTCCAGGGGGCCGTGGTGCTGCTCGAGCTGTCCAACGACGACCTGACCGGCAAGGCCAAGATCGACGTCGACTACCTGCGGATCTTCTCGCCCTGATGGGCACGCCTCGACAGCGCGCAGAGCAGGCAGAGCACGAGTAGACCGACGGGGGCCGCGGGCAGCCGGGACGCATCACCGAGGACGCAGCCGCAGCCGCCGTCCAGAGTACCCGTTCTGACATCTCCTCCCATGGTGTCGGCAGCCGAGACATCGTGGGTCACGACATCGTGCGTCACGACATCACCGCCGCCGCCAGGCAGCCCAGGCCCAGGACTGCGCTACCCACGATCAGGGTCTTGTGCATGGTCCTCCCCGGCTCAGCGGCTCCACATGTACGACACCGGCACCTTGAACTGGATCCCGAACAGCAGGTCGGTGCCGCGGTCGATCATATGGCTCACCCGGGCGAACAGTGCGCCCCAGGTGAAGATCGTGAACTGCGGTCCGTGGATCTTCTCCACCGGATCGTAGGCCCAGCCCGCGGCCACGCCGCTGCCGAACAGCTTGAGCGAGAAGGCCTGGAGCTCGGCGTATCCCGCGCCCAGGCCGGCGCCCTCCGACTCGCGCTGCAGCAGGTGCCAGCCCAGGTTCAGCGCCACGGAGACGTCGGGCCAGTACTTCTCGTGGACCATGGGCAGCAGCGGGGGGTCGTCGCGGTGGCTGAAGCGGCGGTAGCCCAGGTGCAGGCTGGTCTCCACCGAGAGCTGATACAGACCCTGTACGTCGTCGGCGCGGCTGATGCCCGAGCCGCCGCCGAAGGCCACGCCGGTGGAGACGGTGAATACCCGCTCGCCGGGATCGAACGGGGTCTCGGTCTTCACGCAGTGCACCGCGTGGGCCAGCGGGGGATCCTCGATCTTCGCAATGCCGGGGGCGTTGCGCTGACCGTGGATCACACAGCCCGGGGCGAGCAGCACCAGGAGCAGCGTCCAGCGCGTCATCGGACACCTCCGTCGGGGGACACCGGCTCGAGCACGGGAGCAGAGGACGGTGCAGCCGCCGGGGCTGACGCCGGGGCCGGGCAGTGCGACGCGCTGGCCAGCGGGCACTCGAGGGGATCGTTGATCGCCGCCGAGCGGTGGAAGCCCTTGCGGCTCTGCTGCGCCTTGACGGTCCAGGTGTGGGGCTTGCCCTCGACCTCGAGCTGCAGCACCAGCCGGCCCTGGTTGTGGTGGTCGTTCCAGGCCTGCTCGTTGTCGAAGGGGAACGCGACGTAGAACAGGCGCTGGCGGAAGGCGGGCGGCACAGGGGGCGGCGGGGGAGGGGGCTGTGCCGGGCCCTTGCTCGGCTTGCTCGCGGGCTGGCTCGCGGGCTGGCTCGCCGGCGCCGGGGGAGCGGGCACCACTTCGCGCGCGGGACCGGCGACCACCGGATCCAGGCCCTCGACCTCGAACCGCGCCTTGACCACGCGCAGGGTGGGTTGCCTGTCGCCGCAGCGCAGGCCCGACAGCGTGACGCCGGCGCCGGACTTTCCCGACTTGCTGACCCACGCCGTGAGCTGGGTCGCGCCGACGGTGGTGGTGGCGTCGGTCAAGGCCCACAGCGGGTAGCTGCGAGGGTTGGACACGACGAACGGGCTGGTGGCCGCGGTGGCCACGAGGCAGGCGATCAGCGCACCGATGCCGAGCCAGTTGCGGCGATCAAAGCAGCGTCTTTTCATCACACCTCCGGATCCAGAGCCAGGCCGGGATCAGCGCGGGCAGGGCCACCAGGTCGGTGGAGTCCATGAGCTTGCTGCCGAACCAGGAGCCGAGCCAGGCGTTGAAGCCGACGTGCAGGTTGGCGGCCATGAATCCCACGGCGGTGAGGACGATGACCAGGATCGGCCCGGCGAGGGACGGCCGGGGTGGGCAGTACACCAGCCGCCACAGCGCCAGGAGCAGGGCCGGGAAGAAGAACAGCCCCAGCACGTCGCTCAGCTTGCCGGTCACGGCCATGGGCAGCAGGTCTGCCCCCTTGAGGAGGTGGTCATTCAGCGCCAGGCCGAGCACTGCCGCGAGCGGGAGTGGATGGCAGATGGGTGCGGCCCAGAACACGCCGCGGGGTCGTGGGTGAAGCGATATTTCTGGTGAAAGGGTTCGATGCTGGGACACGGGCTTCTCCGACGCCCGGCACCTTACACGGTTTGGGATTGGGGGACCAGCGCCGTCCACCGGGTGCAACAAGTCAACCGCACAGTCAACTGCGTGACCTGCCAGCGACGCTGTGACGACTGCGACCTTGCCACGGACTCCGTGCCAGCATATGATGCTATTGTACACACTCGATGCAGGGGCCACACATGGAGACCACGACCATCACCGTGCGAGTGGGCCCGGAGATCGCGGAGCGGTTGAAGCGGCTCGCCGATGCCACGCGCCGCTCGAGGTCGTTTCTGGCTGCGGAAGCGATCGCGGAGTACCTCACGGCTCAGGAGTGGCAGGTTCGTGCGATCCAGCAGGGACTGGACCAGGCGGCGGGCGACGAGGGTGTGGATCTCGAGGAGCTGAAGACCCGCTGGGAGCGACGTCTTGAAGATTCGACTGACGCGCCTCGCAAGTAACGATCTCGACGCGGTTCACGACTACATCCACCATGAGAACCCGACCGCCGCGGTGAGCACCGTCGTGCGCGTGCTGGAGGCCATCGAGCGGCTGGTGGACTACCCCGGCATGGGCCGGCCGGGGAGGGTGGTCGGCACGAGGGAGCTGGTCGTCAGCGGAACCCCGTTCAGCGTGCCCTATCGGGTGTCCCATCACGTGATCTGGGTCCTGCGCGTGCTGCATGCCACGCGACAGTGGCCCGAGCACTTCCCCTGACGCGGGAGCCTGGCGGTGATTGGCTACTGCCGCGACTTGCCCTTGAAGAACGACACCGCGGCCATGAACTGCTGCGGCGATCCATGCTGCGTGGATCCGGCGCCGCTGTAGGGTGCGTCGGCCGGCAGGCGGTAGCCTGCGCTCTTCATCCCGGCGACGATGGCCGTGGCCGTGGCCAGCTGCCCGCCAGGGCCGGCGTTGCCCCACGGGGCGAAGCCCAGCTGTGCGGCGGTCGCGGACGGGGTGGCGCTGGCGTTGACGTCGTTGGCCCAGTAGGCGGCGAAGTAGGACTGGCGCAGCTGGAGCCCCAGCTGCAGGCCGGCGCTGGTGCCCGCCGACTCCGACAGCAGATAGGTCCGATCGTTGTCGATGTTGTACCGGGCCCGCACCTGGTCCAGCACCGTGGCGCCCGCCTGTCCGTTGCCGAAGTAGGTCGTGCCGTCGAGCACGGCGATGATCAGATCACCCAGCCCGACGTAGGGTGCGACGCTCAGCATGTTCTGGGTCATGACGTCGGCGCCCTCGGTCCCGGAGTAGATGATCAGCGCCGCGCTCTTCTTGCTCGCCTGGTAGGTCGACGGGACGACGAGGTTGAACGTCACGCCGCCCAGGGTCGTCTTGATCCCCGAAGGGGCGACGCTGCCGCCGCTGCCGCCGGAGGAGCCGGACAGCGGCGGCACCACGCCCGTCTGGGGCAGGTCGGGCTTGGGCTTGCTGTCCACGGCTGACACACCCTTGTCCACGAGCGGTGAACCGGTGTCAACGACGGGGTGCGCTTCGTGGCCGGGGCCGGGGCCGTCGAACAGCGTGACGCTGTGGTCGGCAGCGCTGTCCGCGCGGGGCATCGGCGCCTCGCCGGGGCAGGCGGCGAGCAGGAGGGACAGGGGGAGGGACAGGGGGAGCAGCAGGCGGATCATCCCTCGAGGATAGGCCTGCGCGGCGGGGTGAGCAACAGGGAGCTGCTACTCGGACAGGTAGCCTGGCACGCGCCAGGAGTAGTGCCCGGCGATGTCGATCATGTCCTGCATCATGATCAGCATCGCCTCGATGCGGTCCAGGTCGGCGTATCGCACCGAGGGCAGGGAGAACGAGCTGCTCCAGCCCTCGGGCTCGCACCACGCGGCCGCGTTGTTGCTGTAGCACATGTTGATGTCGGCGCAGGTCCGGTTGTGCGTCCCCGGCTTGCCCACCAGGCCCGTGGTGTCCGTGCCGTCGATGCAGGCCACCGCCAGGTCCAGCCGGTTGCGGATCTCGCTCGCGTTCTTGACCAGCGTGTAGCTGATGGACATCGTGTCGTCGGTCTGCACCGCCTGATAGATCTTGGTGCCCGAGGAGTTGAGGAACTCGGCGACCTGGGCCCCGGCCGGGATCTCGAACCGGTGGAGTCCGCCCTTGACCTGCGAGTCCAGCTTGTCCGTCAGCGCGTTGTGGTACCAGGGGTGTGAGGCGCCGCTGATGGCGTAGAAGATGGGCTTGATCGCGAACAGCGCGTCCATCCCCGGCTGCACCGGCTGCTCGTCGGGGCCGCAGCGGTTCTTGCCCGTGGGCAGCGGATACTTGCTGAAGATCCCCGCGCGCCCCAGACCCTCGAGGTAGTCGATGGGGTAGGCCCTGAGCGCGGGCGGGTTCTTCTTCGGGTCGGCCTGGCACGCGGCGTCACACTTGATGCACCACGGGTTCTGCAGGTGCGAGAAGTTGTCGGTCACCATGCCGCGCACCACGTCCCACAGCTGGACGCCGTTGGCCGTCCACAGACTGCTCCAGAACGAGTTGCCGTTGGCCTTCTCGTAGCCCAGCGGATCGTTGAACACCATCGGGATCGACAGCACCTCCAGCGCCACGACCTTGTCCAGCTCCACGCCGATGCGGCGCAGCTGCACGTCGTAGCGCTGGGGATCGGACTGCACGTCCCAGTAGTCGTTGAAGCCCCAGCCCACGCCCACGGGGACGAAGACCGTGGGCTTGGTGGCGTCGACGTACTTGGCCTTGGTCGACTCCCAGTAGGCCGCGCCGCTGGTGTCGTACTTCATCTGGTAGTTGCCGTAGTCCGGCCGCATCAACACGTCGAACAGCAGGTGGTAGTAGAACAGCAGCGAGGCGCGCAGCAGATCCTCGCCGCCGTCGTGGTAGTAGCCGGGCTTCATGTCGCGCGACTCGGGGCCCTGCACCATGCGGTTGATGCCGTCGAAGATCGAGGACCAGAACTCGTCGTAGCGGATGGAGTTCAGCGTCATCTGGGCGAAGGGCTTGGCGTACATATAGTACTGCCGGAACCACTTGTACGAGTAGTAGCTGCCGCGCCAGTTGTCGAAGCCCGTGCGGTCGCGCTTGAAGTTGGAGAACAGGTAGTTGATCTGCGAGTCGCGGATGAAGTTGCGCACAATCTCCGTCGCCGTGGTGCCGCGATCGAAGGGCGTGCAGAAGGCGTCGTCGAAGGTCTTCTCGTCGGAGCAGAACATGTAGTAGCGCACCTTGCGGCCGCTCTTGGGCAGCGTGGTGCTGTTCAACGGATCGTCCACGTCGAAGTCGCCGGCCTTGAAGGTCTGCGGCTCCCAGGCGGCGCGCTTGTCGCTCCACACCTCCACCTTGTTGCCGTAGGCCAGGTGCAGGGCGGCGCGGTCGTAGGGCCGGACCGGCTCGGTCCAGTCGATCCAGTCGCCGGTGTAGTCCATCACCGACGCCGATCCGAAGCGGTTGTGGGTCGAGGGGATCTCGTCCACCTTCTGCACGTACTCCTCGTAGGCCACGGGGTCGCCGGCCTTGATCTTGGCCGCGTACGTCTTGCGCAGCGCGTCCACCTTGTCCCAGTAGGTCTTGTGCGCTGGCTCGAACTCGGGGGTGAAGTTGCGGCGGTCGGCGGAGCCGGCGAAGTTGTGCCGCAGGCCGAGGGTGTGCCCCATCTCGTGGATCGTCGTGTTGTAGAAGATCCAGTGCCGCAGCTCCTTCTCCACCTCGGACCGCGGCTTGCCCTTCATCTCCTGCACGAAGGCGTGAATCGCCGGCTCGAACATGGTGGGCTCGTCGCGCACCGACATCTCCTGGATCATCTGCTTGCGCAGGGCGTCCATGCGCTTGGGATCCAGCCGGGTGGCGGGCGACATCTCGTTGATGAAGTCCGGGTCGGTGGGCCCCTGGGCGTAGGGCGCCAGGGAGTGCTGGTTGTTCTGCGGCACCAGCTGGGCCTCGTAGGGCGTGCCGGCGATGGTGGCGAACCCACGCAGATCCATCTGCGTGGTGTGCTTGCGCTCCCAGTCGTACATCGCCTTGAGCTTGGGCTGGGCCACGGCCAGCTGCTGGGTCATGTTGGCCGGCATCGCGGCGCGGATGTCCGCCTTGGGCCAGTAGGCCGTCTTCAGCGCGGGGGTCATCACCGGCAGCCGCTGGCCGCCGTAGATCTTCGTGCCGTTGGGACCGACGGTGGTGGTGCCGCTGCCGTTGACCGGGCCGTCCAGGGGCGGGCTCTGGTCACCGGCGTCGCACTTGCCGGTCTTGTCGTCGAAATAACGGCCGTTCTTGATGTCCTCCAGCGTGCAGTTGCCCGCTGCGACGTCGTACTGGTCCATGGCGCGCTGCACGACCCACTCGGCCCACCCGGCGTAGACGTGGACCGTGGCGTGGATGATCTCGCCGGTGTCGGGGTCGGGCATGGAGGGGCCGTAGCCCAGGGGCTGGGATCCGGACTGCTTGAAGGTCAGGTTGATCATCGGGAAGCGCAGGTCGCCCAGCTCGTAGGCCCAGCGCTTGGTGCCGTCGTCCCGCTCCAGCTGCTTGCCCTCGGCGTCCAGCAGCGGCTTGTTCTCGTGCAGCACCACGATGCGGTCGGTGCGGCCTGTGGCCTCCTGGAACACCTTGTTGTAGGCGTCGCAGATCTGCTGGATCCAGGTCTTGATCGCGGTGTCGCCCTTGTCCACCGCCTCCTGGAACGCGGGGGACATGTACCAGTTGATCTGCTTGTTGCCCGACAGGTCCCAGCGGTTGGCGTAGTACTTCTTCTCCGACTGGGTCGTGGTGTGGCGGTCGGGATCATAGACGTTGTACTCGGTGCGGAAGTAGCCGAAGCGGCGGAACATCTCGTCCGGGTAGTCCAGCGGCTTGTAGGTCTGCTGGTCCAGGGGCTTGGCCTTGAGCAGCGAGTGCCGGAAGCGCACGGTGGTGGGCTCCATGTAGTAGCCGTAGTACAGCTGCCACCAGGCGCGCAGCTTGGAGCTGATGGACTCCTTGGTGTCGATGTTGATCGCGTGGACCTCCGGATCCTCCTTGGGGTCCCACTGGCGGGTGTTGATCAGCTGATCCTGATCCGGCGTGGCGCCGCGGGCGAAGAACTCCACGTTCTCGTACACCGCCACGTTGTCGCGCTGCATCGATCCGGTCTCCACCTCCATCGCCGTGGGGGCCCAGATGTTGGTCGCGGTGCTCTCGGACCAGTCGATCTCCATGTACTCGCGCTCGTTCCACGGTCGGTCGGTGTTCTCCTCGAGGACGTTCAGCTCCTCGCGGGTGGTGGAGTTGTAGCGGTAGCGGATGTCGTAGTGCTTCTTGATCTTGAACGACAGCACCAGCGACTTCTGGCCCGCCTGGTTCTCCACCACCTTGCCGCTTTCGTCGCGGTAGACCTGGGGCACCATGAAGGCGTTGAGCTTATCCTGGGCGATCTCCCACCGCACCTTCACCGGCTTGCCCTGGTAGGTGTTGGACTGCTCGCCGATGAAGGTCAGCTTGTTGTCCCAGTCGGCGTCGGTGACTGTCAGCAGGTAGTACCACTCGCCGTTGAAGATCGCCTTGGGCACCGCCTCGGGCTGGGTGCGATCCAGGGGATCGGGCTCGGTGGCGCAGCTGCCGGCCATCAGAGCCAGCAGCGCGAGCGGCCACGGAAACAGTCTTGCTCGGCGACTCTTGGGGGTGCGCTTCATTACCATCCTCCACGAAGGGTTAATAGAGAACCATCAGGTCCATGTACGCGCTGGCGTACTTGGGGTTGAACGGATTGAGGTTGCGATGATCACCGTCGAGCTGAGGGGCCAAAGTGGCGTACCCCAGCGAGACGTAGGTCCGGGACAGCAGGGAGGTCTTGAGCCGCTCGGAGCGCTGGATCCAGGGCAGGGCGCCGATGCTGTACGTCGCGTCCAGGATCATGCGGAAGCTGTGAACCCACAGCGTCTGTCGCGGATCGGCGACCAGCGAGCTGCCGGAGGCGTCGGCGTGGCCGTCACCGGGCTGGTACTCCCGCGTCTGGTACAGGCCGTAGATCGCGCTGAGGTCCAGGCCGGGCAGCGTGGTGACCGTCGCGGTGAAGGTCTGGCCCAGGCCGAAGTTGGCGTTGTTCTCGATGAAGTCCTCGCGCCCGGATCCGCCATACCAGCTGGCGGACCCACCGTCGTTGGTGTTCCAGGTGGTGTAGCGGTGGAAGTACTTCTGCCCGTTGAGCTCGAAGGCCAGGAACAGGCGGCCGAACAGCTGGCGCGAGGCCTTGGCCACCAGCCGGAGCTGGCCGTAGCTGCCCTCGTTGCGGCTGGCCTTGGATGTCGGGATGTAGTAGCGGGCATAGCCCGAGAACTGAATCCCGGCCCACGGATCCTTGTAGAACCCGAGGTGCGAGAACTGCAGCGAGATGTCATTGAAGTCCCACGGATTCTCCTGGCGATCGAACCAGGCCGCGCTGAAGGCCGCGTTGAGCCGGACCCGCATCTTGTCGCCGATCTTCAACTGCGGCGCGACGTAGATCATGGTGCTGCCGTCGGGGCGATCGCGGTTCAGGCCCACGGCGTTCTCCACCAGACCGAGAATGCCGAAGCCGATCTGCTGCTGGCGGCGTCGCTTGCGCAGCTCGAGATCGTCGAGAGACTGCGCCGAGGCTGTGCCGGCGGTGAGGGCGGCCAGCACGAGGCCAGCCAGGAACTTGCTGTTGGTAACCAGAGGTCGTTTCATGAATGCCATCCCGGGTGGAAGTGGTCGGTCATCCCGCAGTGCAAGGGGTGGTCCAACGCGAGACGGCAGTGATCTGCTGACAATCGTGCGGTTTTCCCGGGGGGCGGGGTGGTCGTCGACGGGGTCGGTTAGGATTGTTTCCCCCTGGGTGCAAGAAAACTAACCTCGCCAGTCGGTGCGGAGCGGGGCCTGTTGACGTCACGGGCCTGCCGCCGCATACACTGATAGAGATGCGGCGCCTGCAACGCAGACTGATGGAGGAGGTGAAGAAGCTGGGGGCCAGAAACCAGGTCCGACCGCTGGAGGGCGGCGACCTGGTGCGCTACCGGCAACTCCTGGCGCTGCTGGTCCAGCAGATCCGGCACGGGCACGACGACGAGCGTCGTCGGCGGCTCCGCATCCGTGGATCGGTGGAGGTGCAGTTCCGGCATGGTCCCGTGGTGCTGACCTGCACGGCGTTGGACCTCAGCCTCGGCGGGCTGCTGCTGGAGGGGGTGCTGCTGGAGTTCGTGGAGGGCCGTGAGGTGGAGGTGGTGAACCTGCGGGTGGGCGGGCAGGACTTTCCGCTTCACGCGCCAGCGCGCACCGTGTGGCACGTGGCGGCCGACGACCGGCCCCGGGCAGGGCTCGAATTCCTCGAGCTGGGATCCGACGATCGACGTCAGATCCAGTCGGCGTTCGAGCGGCTGTTGATCCAGGAGGTGGAACGGCAGGCGGGGGGGTGAGTCAGCGGCGCGGGTCCTGATCGCGGAGCTCGCGGAGGAAGGGGGAATCGAGGCCCGGCGCGCCGACGCCGTGGGCCGCGATCTGGCGCAGTGGGTGAGCCAGCTCGGCCGGCTGCCTTCCGGAGGCGAGCTCGAGGAGTGGCTCGAGGAGCACCGGCTGGTGAGCGAGGTCTACGTCGGGGCGGAGGCGCTGGACCAGGCGCTGCACCGGCACCTTGGCCCGGCCTTCGCGCGGCCCGAGCTCGTCCAGCGGGCGCGTCACCCGGGCCTGGAGGCGTTGATCGCGAGGTCTCCCGGGAGCGTCGAGCACTGTCTGGTGTACTCCGACTGGCTGCAGGAGCGCTCGGATCCGCTGGGTGAGCTGATCGCGCTGGGTGTGGCCGCCGCGGGGGGCGCGGCCAGCGAGGTCGGGCGATTCGAACGACATCTGAAGTCGCACGAGGCGTACTTCCTGGGATCCGTGGCCAGGTACGTCCCGGACGCGGTGTCGCTCGGCTGGCGTTTCGGCCTGGTGCACGCCATCGCCGCCACGGCGAAGCTCGACCCGCGGGCCTGGGAGCAGCTGCTGCAGCTGCGCGTGTGCCAGTTCCTGCACGAGATCACGATCTCCTTCGAGCTGGCATAGGAGTACGAGCTGTTCGTCGCCCGTGACCTGAGCCGCCACGGATGCAGCTGCCCCAGCAGCACCCAGCCCTGCAAGCACGTTGTGGCGCTGCTCCTGGTGGCAGAGCAGATCGAGCTGGTCCAGAGTTCCGCGGGCGGGATCCAGGACAGGGTCCGGCACGCCGTCCGGGTGGAGGATGATCCTTGGTGATGGAGACGATCACGGATATCATGCCGTGATTCCAATTCCAGCTTCCTGATGCGCCACCGACTGCCGCACCTCACGCTCCTCGCCGTCGCCGCGAGCCTGCTCTGTCCCCACCCGGTGCAGGCGCGTCGATACCCCATCACCAAGAGCGACAGCACCGGTACGTGGGTCGGGACGCGCGCCGGACTGCTGCACGGGACGGGGGAGCTGTGGCGGCGGTTCGGGGTCAAGGACGGCCTGCCCGGCGCCACGGTGACCGACGTGGAGCTGTCCACCCGGTCGGTGTGGGTCGCCACCGATCGCGGTCTGGCCCGGCTGGACAAGGGATCGCGGCGATGGGAGGTCTTCGGCCTGCCCCACCTGCCCTCGGCGCAGATCACGGGGGTGTCAGTGGACCCCAGCGATCCGGACCTGGTGTGGATCGGGACGCGCAAGGGTCTGGCGGCCTATAACGTGCGCACCAACAGCTGGAGCCGGTACGGTGCGGCCCAGGGTCTGCCCGCCGAGCAGGTGAACGACGTGCTGTTTCGGGGCCGGACGGTGTGGGTCGCCACCGACCACGGGCTGGCGGCCCACGACGTCAAGCTCAAGACCTGGACGATCTATACCGAGAAGGATCGGCTGGCCAGCGACCCGGTGCTGGAGATCGACGAGGAGGGCAGCGATCTGTGGCTCACCTGCGGGGCCGGGCTGAGCCGGATGAACCTGCAGCGCCGGACGTTCCTCTCGTTCCGCAAGAAGGAGGGGCTGCCCTCGGCCACGATCCTGTCCCAGACCCGGATGCAGAACCTGATCTACTTCGTGACCGACGCGGGGATCATCACCTACGACACCGCCTCCGACGCGCTGGCGCCGTTTCTGCACGCCAAGGGGCTGCAGGGGGCGGCGGTGCGCTCGGTGGCCACCGCCGGGGGCTTTGTCTGGTTCGCCACCGACAAGGGGCTGATGCGGTTCGAGCCGACGAAGAAGGTGTGGGAGTACTACCGCGTGGAAGATGGGCTCTCCAGCGACGACCTGGAGCGCATCACCGTCGCCGGGAGCTTCATCCTGGCTTTCGGCAAGGGGGGACAGCTCGACACCTACGACTACAAGAAGGACGAGTGGGTCGAGCGATCGACGCTGGTCAAGCAGGAGCCGGGGGGGACACCGACGGGCGGTGGGCCGCAGACCCAGGCCAGCAGCCAGCCCGCCTCGCAGCCCGTCGCGGAGAGGGGCGTCAAGCTCAGCGTGAGCGCGGAGCTGGACACCGAGGTCAAGCAGGACTTCCTGTTCCCCGAGGCCGACCGGCTGGACAGCAGCTACTGGCTGGTCAACACGCTGCGGCTGGGCTTCGGCGCCCAGTGGGGCAACGGGCGCAGCGTCGACTTCTCCGGCGACCTGGACTGGGGCAACATCGATCCGCTGCTGACGGGGGACGCGTCGACGCTCAAGACGTTCCAGCGCTACGAGGTGCGGCTGCGCTACCTGGGACGGCAGGAGGACTGGCTGCGGGAGGTCATCGCCACGAGCGAGCTGCGCCTGGAGCCGGAGGGCGGGCCGCTGACCGAGAGCACGGAGCTCGAGGGCGGTCGGGCCGTGGTGGCCCTGGGGCCGAAGCGCCAGCGCGGCGCCAGCCGCCTGGCGACGCTGGAGGTCTCCGGCGGCATGCGCCGCGGCACACCGATGCGGGTCGTGTTCCGCCGGCCCGACATCGGATCGCTGCAGGTCAAGCGCTTCACGCTGCCCAAGACCCAGGTGGGCCAGCCGCCACGGGTGATCCCCAGCACGGTGCGCGCGTTCCTCGACGGCAAGGAGCTCGAGCGCAACGTGGACTACTTCATGGACCACGAGAACGGCGTGCTGTGGGTCAAAAACACGGACCTGGTTCACACGCTGCGGATGCTGGAGGTGGAGTACGAGTACGAGCTGATCCCGCGCAAGGAGCTGGGGGTGGTGTCGATGACCGACCTGCTGCCCAGGGACGGGGTCATCGGCCAGCTCAAGCGCTCGGGTCAGTCGCGCTGGGCGCGGGACGAGCAGGGGCTATTCGACGAGATCAACGGCGGCGCCGAGCAGTACATCAACCGCGGCTGGGACAAGACGCTGTCCCAGGACTACGAGTGGGGCAGCGGTGGCATCATCCTGCGGATCCACGACATGGCGACGAACCAGAACGCGCGGTCGGTGTTCCTGGCGCGCAAGCTGCCGGACGCCAAGGAGGTGCCCGGACTCCCCGGCTGGTTCATCGAGAAGCAGAGCGCCAGCCTGTCAGTGAAGGGGGTGCAGGAGCAGTTCTACATCGAGATCAGCATCGACCAGGGCACGATGGAGCAGGAGATCCTGAGCATTGCGGGCTGGCTCAACGGCAAGCTCACCGCCTCGGGCGGGACGTCGGCGGACACCTTCCGCGAGGCGATGGTCTCCGCCGCGGCCACCCTGCGGCTGACCGACAACACCAGCCTGGGGCTGACCTACATCGGGGCCCACACCGTGGAGGACGCGGAGGTGCGTCAGGGGTACGGGGCGCGCAGCATGGCCCAGGACCTGATCGCGCTGCACGCTGTGCACACCCGGCGGCTGGGACGGGCGGCCAAGCTCGAGGCGCGGATCCAGGCCGCGGGATCCACCAGCATGACCGAGGGGCCGAGCCCGGACCGAGTGTCCGGCAACGGCGTCGTGGGGGATGTGCTGTTCACCAGCACGCGGGTCGACGTGCGCGCCTCGGCCCGACGCTACAGCAAGGAGTACTCGGGGATCGGCCTCGCGCGGCAGACCGAGTTCTGCCGCTCCAAGGACGGGCTGTGTCGCGACCCCGGCACCAGCCGGTTGACCCACGAGGTCGGGGTGGACGGCACGGTGCGCGGTGTGAGCTGGCTGCCCGTGACCCTGACCTACCAGCGGCAGGCCACCGATCTCGGCACGGACTACGCCGATGCGCCCGCCTCCCGCGAGCGGGTGGGCCTGCGGGACATCGCGCTGGGGCAGGTCAGCCTCGACCGCCAGGGGATCCCCAAGATCTCGCTGGGGGGTGGCTACATCCGGCGCGACGACGCGTTGCAGGATCAGGGGCAGGCCCGGGGCACGGCGGCGCTGGAGGCTGATCTGGCCACCGGCCTGCTGCGGCGGTTGAAGTTCAAGAAGCTCTACCTGCGCGGCCTGTACGAGATCGGGCTGGGCCGGATCGACGAGTTTCGGGACGACACGACCACCGAGCGTGATCGGGACGAGACGATGCACCACGGGGTGGCCGAGTTGCGGGTGGCGCCGACCCTCACCGAGAGCGGCTACGCCACGCTGGAGTACCACGGGCTGGAGGCGGTGCTGAGCGGGGGCGAGGCGGTGGACCGCCTGACCTACTGGCGCCTGGACGCCGGCGCCGGCAGCTCGATCATCCCCGGCATCGCGGCGCGCTTCGACGCCACGCTGTGGCTGGGGGACGACCAGCCGCTGACCAACCCCGACCCGACGGGGGGCGTGACCGAGGCCACGCGCAGCCAGCAGGCCGACTCCCGGCTGTCCGGCGTGCTGGACCTGTTCCCCGGCGAGTGGGTCAACAAGCTGTCGGCGCTCAAGTCCAACGTGGCCTACACCTACACCCTCAACAGCCAGTCCGCCGCCACCCCGCGTCCCGCCGCGCTGATCCCCGCCGGGCGCGAGGCGTGCGACAACGGCGTGGATGACGACGGCGACGGCCTGGTGGACTGCCTGGACATGGACTGCTCGCTGGAGGAGGTGTGCCTGATCCGGACCAGCGAGAACATCAGCCACCGGGCGTACGGCACGGCCTACTGGGACACGCCGGGCAAGCTCCAGGTGGAGCTGTTCGGCGACGGACGGCTGGAGTACTCCGGCGGGAACCAGGATCTGGTGGGGCAGCGCATCGAGGTGCGGTCCTACGTCACCTGGCGTCCGGTGTACTCCTCGCCCCTGACCCTGCGGTTCGACATGGCCCACGACATCGGGCGCGAGAAGGAGTACGCGCACATGGTCCCGCCGGTGGACTCGCGGCTGACGATCTACGAGCCGGCGATGGAGTGGCGCCGTCGCTGGTCGCCGAAGTGGTGGCACCTGGCCAAGTTCGCCGTGCAGTACGCGCGCTATCGCGATCGGCCGCACTGCGCCGGCAGCACGCAGCCCTGTCCGGCGGCGGAGCTGGAGCTGCTGGACTTCGACAGCTACACCTTCAAGCCGAGCCTGGAGATCCGCCGACGGTTCGAGGATCCCGGGGGGCTGTGGAACGTGCGGCCCTACCTCCGCACGAGCTACGCCTACCAGCTGGGGCAGGGCATCGCGTTCCGCACGCCGACGCAGGTGTGTCAACCCGACGACCCCTGCTTCGTCGACGGGTCACAGACCAGCAGCACGCTCTCCACCTCGGTGGGCGTGATCTGGGTCCGCGGGGAGAATATCTCCGTGGACCTGGACCTCAACACGACCTACACCGAGTGCATCCGATCCAGCCCCGGGGCCGAGTGCAAGCGGTCGATCAACTTCACGCCGCACCTGCTGGCCACCATGCGGTACTGAGGGATGACGAACGCGAGCTCTTTCAAGGATGGGTGGTGGGCGTTCGGCGCGGCCCTGGTGCTGTACCTGGTGGCGGTGCGCCCGTTCTACGGCGTGACGGCGGACGACGCGTTCATCAGCTTCCGCTACGCCCAGAACTGGGCGGCGGGGTGCGGGCCGGTCTACAGCTGCGGGGAGGCCCCGGTGGAGGGCTACACCAACTTCTTGTGGGTCGCGATCTCCGCGCTGGCCATCGCCTCCGGCCTGAACGTGGTGGTCGCGATGCGCCTGCTCGGGCTGGTGTGCGGGTTTGCCGCCGTGGCCGCGGCCCTGCTGTTGATCCGCCGGCTGTACGTTCGGCGCTCCTCGCAGCTGGTGCTGCTGGCGGGGCTGGCCTCCTCGCCGTTCTGGGCCGCCAACGCCCCCATCGGACTGGAGACCGCCGCCGCGACGCTGTCCGTGGTGCTGGCGGCGCTCCTGTCGCTGGACCTCGTCGAGGGGAGGCGGCCCTGGCCCGCCGGGCTGGCCTGGGGCGTGGCCTACCTCCTGCGGCCCGAGGCGCTGGGGTTCGCCGCCTTCACCGGGCTGTGGTACCTGGGGTGGGGGCTCGCGCGGTCCCGCTCCACGGGCGCCGGTTCGTGGCGGGCGGTGCTGCGCGGCGCCCTGATCTACGGTGCGAGCTTCCTGCTGGTGGGCGGACCCTACTTCGTCTGGCGCGTGCTGTACTACGGCGACCTGTTCCCCAACACGTTCCACGCCAAGCGGGAGGCGCTGGACGTGCTGGTGCCGCGCAACCTGGGCCTGCTCGGTGAACACTGGCTGTACTTTGTTCCGGTGGTGCTCGTGGCGCTGGTGGTGGTGGTGGTCCAGCGCCGACGGGAGCAGCTGTACCTGGTGATCCTGGCGCTGATCGCGGCCGCGATCTCGATCTCGGTGCACAACAACTTCTGGATGCCGGGGCACCGGCTGTACCTCACGGCGGTGGCGCTGTTGCTCGTGGTGGCGGGCGGCGTGGTGGACCTGCCGTCCCCCCCGACGCGGCAGCGGTGGATCGGGCCGCTGCTGTTGGGGTTGACCTGCGCCGTGCTGGCGCTGGCCAGCTGGCGCTACTTCCCGCCGACGCAGGAGCTGTCCCAGCTGCACTACGCCCAGGACGACAACCCGGCCCGCCGGATGGGGCTGATGATCCGCACCATGGCGCGGCCCGGGGACTGGCTCGCGATCCGCGACGCCGGGATGGTCCCGTTCTTCGCCGGCCCGCGGGTCAAGGTCCTCGACATGCACGAGAAGTCGCTCAACGACCGCCACATCACGCGGGACGGATTGAGCGTGAAGTACGTGATGCGCCACCGGCCGCGCTTCATCGTGTTCGTCAGCCCGTTTCAGGGCGAGTTCCCGATCCACACGCAGTACTGCCAGCTACAGGGGATCCGCGTCTCGGATCTACTGGACCGCCCGGACAAGAAGCACTGCGTGGTGATGGCGCACCTCCAGGAGCTGCTCATCGCCCGCAGCTCGCAGTTCCGCAAGGCCGGCTACCACAAGGCGATGCAGGTCTCCTGGCACCGCCTGCGCCACTTCCTGCTCTTCCGTCGCGATTGATGCTAGGCTCCCCCAGCACCGCAAGACGGCTCAACGAGGTGAACCATGATGTTTGGAGCCAGCGAGGAGTACACGGGCACGGAATCCGCCGTGACCCTTTCGACGCAGGCCTTCGACCCCAACAGCGTGTTCGAGATCAGACCCGGGCTCCAGATTCCGCCCGAAGCCGCCCCCATGTGGGACGACGAGACCCAGGCGGTCGTGGGGTACTGCGTGAACCGAGGTGGCGTGTTCCAGTATTATGATCTCGACGGGAACTGGGTCGGCATCGACGAGCTTCCCCTGGAGACGCCCTGGCTCGACCCCATCGATCTGATCGGCGTTGTCGGGGGCCTGCTGCGTGTGTTTGCGAGGGGCGGGATTCGGCTCGGTCCCAAGATGGCCCAGGTTGTGGCCTCGAAGGCCGCGATACGCGGTGTGCAGGCCACGATCCTGGCACGGATGCGGTTTGCCTTCACCCGGCTGATCGGGCGACAGCTCCAGTTCACCGCGACCACGGCCAAGCACATGGCGCAGTCCGAGCGATTCGTACCGGTGCACATCCTGCAGCTGGCGCTGAAACACGGGGCGCGCAAGGCCGACGGCCGCGCGCTCCAGGGAGCCTTCGAGTATGTGATCCCCATGTTGCGCAACGGGCAGGGGTATACGCTGAAGGTGGTGGTGCGCGAGCAGGACTGGACCGTGCTCCACTTCCATTACTTCAGGTAGGTCGGGGCGAGTGGCGATGGCAGCTGTTCTTCCCCCGATGGTCGAGGTCTCACCCCGCACAGAGCGAAGCCTGGCCCACACGAGCTGGGATGCCGAGTCCTCCACGTTGCTCTGCGAGATGGACTACCCTGACCCGCAGCCGCCGCGGTCTCCCATCGATGTGGCGCTGCGGATCCCGGTGCCACGTCAGCGGCTGACGCTCAACGACCTGGACCTCCTGGTCCAGGACCGGCGCTGGGTGGACCTGTCGCTGCACGGTAGCCCGGGTGACTGGGTACCCACGCCGTTACCCCCGCTGGTGGCGGTGGATGCGGCCTGGATCGTGTTCCAGGTGGAGTACGACGGTAACGGCATCGCGTCGTTCGATCTGCCCTGGCGACTGTGCTGGGATCCGTCCCACCGCACGCTGGGCATCGTCTTCGCCGAGCGGCCCGTGGCCCGGTGGGTCGCCGTGGCCGACACGGTGCTGGCCGCGGTGGACTCCACGTCGCGCCTCGGCCAGCTGCGGTTGACGGGCGTGGAGCTTCCCTAGGCTGTCCGTCAGGTGGGGACGCCGGGGCCGGGCTCCTTCTCGCTCAGCAGGCCGACGCCGGCGACGATGGACCAGATCCAGCCGGCGAAGATCGGGATGATGCCCACCAGGCGACCGAAGCCCAGGGGCAGGAAGAACATCACGATGCCCAGCAGCACCAGGGCCATCATCGCCAGCCCGATCGTGCGGCCGCAGACCAGGGAGCCCACGCCGGGGATGACGACGTTGAGCACCAGACCGTTGATGTTCTTGCCCCTGGCCGGGGCGTTGGAGTACATCGGCGCCGAGGGGAAGTCGGCCGGGTTCTGCGCACCGGTGGGGCCGCGGTTGCCCGTCGTCCCACCCTCGGTCTGTTGCCCGTGCTGCATGGTGCCGGGCGCCGGGCGGTTGGGCATCATGTAGTACGTGTTGCCGGTGGTGTCGGTGGCCTGCTGGAGCGTCCCGTTGAGTTCCAGCGTCAGCAGCTGGTCCTGGGCCTCCTCGATGGGGATGTTCAGGTGGTAGGCGATGTTCGGGGCGGTGATCACCACGTCGGTCTGATACACCAGCGACAGGAATCGCTTCTCGAACTCGGCTTTTTCCAGGGCGGTTGTCGTCACGGGCGTCTCCACGGGTGTCTCATCCACGGTGTTTGTCTCCACGATTTGAACCGGAAGATAGCATCGCCCATTCCCCCCGGCAACCGGGTGAGACAATCGGCGATCCACTCGCGGGAGCACACAAGGACAACCGGGTGAGCTCGACGTCGGGGGCAGCATGCCGCGCCGGAACAGACGTCGGGGTCTACTGCGCAAAGGAAGCCGGCTTGGCGGCTCCCGCGAGTGGATCGCCGCGGATGGAAGACGCGCGGTGGATCGCCGTGGATCGAAGACTCCATGCGCGGGTCCGCGCTAGGCTCGGCGCCATGTGCACCTGGCTCGACCCACGATTCCCGAGACACCGCCGGCTGTGGCTGCAGGTTGCGCCGTCGGTGCCGACCGACGATCTGTCCCACGACGCGGACCACCTGGTGCGCGTCTACCGCTGGGCGCTGCGCCTGGCGCCCGACGCCGAGGTCGATCCCGATCTCGCCGGCGCCGCGGCGCTGGTGCACGACCTGGCGGCGATCCCCAAGGACGACGCCCGGCGCGCGCTGGCCGGGGCGCAGTCGGCGGCGTCGGCGCTGGAGCCGCTGCATCGCTCGGGCTACTCGGAGGGCGAGGTCGCCGCGGTGGCCGAGGCGGTGCGCACCTCACCCTGGTCCGCGGGCCTCACGCCCACGGGCCCGCTGGGACGGCTGCTCCAGGACGCCGATCGGCTGGACGCCATCGGCGCCATCGGCATCGCGCGCAGTCTGTGCTGCGCCCAGGGCATGGCCAGCCGCGGCCGGCCCCTGACGCTGTACCACCCGACGGACTTGCTGGCGCGCGGCCGGGATCCTGACGAGGCGCACCACGCCGTGGACCACTTTCACGTCAAGCTGCTGCGCCTGGCGGCGGGGATGCACCTGGAGCCGGCGCGCCGCGAGGCCGCGCAGCGGCAGCAACGGATGCAGCGGTTCCTCGAGGAGCTGGCGCTGGAGGTCGAGACGATGGGGTGATGTCACGGCCAGCAGTCCTGCGGGCAGGTGCCGTGGTTCTCGCCCTTGCCCGGGCTGCACGTGCCGTCGCCGCAGGGGGCGCAGACGCCGCAGTTCGTGGGGCAGGTGTTGCAGTGCTCGCCGGGGCCGCAGATGCCGTCGCCGCAGGTGGTGGCGCAGCCGCCGCAGTCGGCGGGACACGAGGCGCAGTCCTCGCCGCCGCGCACATCGCAGGTCCCGTTGCCACATCCGTGAACCGCAAGGTCCGGCCGCGGAGGCGCATCAGGGGCGCCGGGGCCGCCGCCGTCCGTGCCGGGGAGGCTGCGCCCGGAGCAGGAGCAGAGGAGCAGCACGACGAGCAGTGCCGGGGTCCTGTTGGGTGCCGGGCGCATCGTAGCTGACAGTACGTCAGAAGGAGGCGAACTGGCTGATCAGATCCTGGAGCCGGGGAGCTTCGACGTCCGATGCCATCTCGGGCCGCGGTCCCCGCGCGGTGTACAGGGCGTCCCACAGCGCATCGCAGCTCTGGAAGCGCTCCACCGGATCCTTGTGCATCGCCCGGACGAGCACGGCGTCCACCGCCAGCGGCAGGTCCGGTCGGGCGTCGGTCACCCGGGGCGGCGTCGTGTGCAGGTGCGCCTGAAGCATCTGCTGGATCGACTCGCCCTCGAACGGGCCCACGCCGGTGAGCAGCTCATAGATCGAGACGCCCAGCGCATAGACGTCGCACAGGTGGAGCTGGTCGTCGGGCACCGCGTCGCCCCGGATCAGCTCGGGCGCGAGGTACAGCGGCGATCCGGCCAGGGTGCCCGAAAACTGCGGATCCTGGGACGCGACCAGGCCGAAGTCGATGAGCCGCACCTGGTGCTCGTGGTCCACCAGCATGTTGGCGGGCTTGATGTCCCGGTGCACGATCCCCCGGTCATGGACGGCCTGCAGCCCGCGGCAGACCTGACCCATCAGGCCCAGTACGACGTCCAGGCACAGCGGCTCGTCCATCGCGACGGTGCGGGCGAGATA
>Ga0210044_10000990_pt1 | contig 43265 bp, 51 predicted proteins | sample CryGey13umfilter_2_FD_183959 | JGI IMG/M metagenome (GOLD analysis project Ga0210044, IMG submission 183959) | Groundwater microbial communities from aquifer in Utah, USA - Crystal Geyser 4/9/14 3 um filter (SPAdes) (version 2) | ecosystem: Environmental > Aquatic > Deep subsurface >... | reverse complement strand
TCGACGAGTTTGCTGACTGTACCAAGAATTCCGTCTATACGCCCTGAGGGCCTTATAAGTACGGTCAATGATACCTCTAAAAAGGCTTCCGTCGACGACGTCAATGCCATCCTACGAGTGGTCCGGACGCTTCCCGCTAACCGTCCCGCCGTCAAGGTGCTCCTAGCACCAATAACAACAGTGTCCCGCTTCCCCGGCAACGAGTATTTGGGGGGCGTTATTTCTTGCTGTTGGGCCGCCCGTACGCTGTGGGCGAGACACTAATATCTAGGGTGGACTTCGCATTCCTGAGGCGGGTCAGTAGCGTTGACTAGTTGAATGCCCAACGATGGCAAGAGTTTTAGCAAACCCATAAGCGTCGCATAGGCATTGGTTGGTAAGCTGATAGCAGCGAGTGAACTTCTTGGCGATGGGGTATAATAATAACTCGATCCACAACCAACCACTAATCAAGAGGAACACATGGATACCAAAGCACTAACTATTGACGGGGAGGGTGCCCTCCTTATTTTGGCCCAAGGCATGGCAGAAGGTTGTGCTGTAGAGATTACAATCTCGACACACGAGGGTACTACGCTATGCTATAAGGTGGACGGGGCATCCCCCAAGTATACTACTAGCCGCAAGCAGCAGGTGATCAACCTTCTGAGTGCTGCCGACACGGCCCTCCGTGATCGCGGTGACACCATACCCGCGAACAGAGTGCTACAACAACTGCAAGACTACGCCATGGGGGCACTATGATTACTACTAAACGCGTGATCACGATAACATTCGTGGCCAAACCCAAAAAAATATTGATCATCAACGATAAGTTCTGGTGGATGCCGATGGACAAGGATCACGAGCGCTCTTGCTCCTGCTGCCCGCTCAGCGACTCGTGGATTAGCGTGGAGGGAATCATGAGCGCGAAGGAAGCCAACAAGTTGCAATCTCGACTGGTACACTTGATTAAGTCCAAAGGCGGTACGTTGGTTGGCAGTTAGGGGGTACCATGAACGAGGAAGATTGGGTGTCCAAGTGTGCAGAGAGACTGTTGGCGTCGGGCAGCGTGAAGGAGTCCACGATGGCCGTTCGGGTAGCCCGTGCCATATGCGGGGAGCACATGTCCGAGTACCCGGAGAACCCGGAGTTGGCTGCGGACGAAGATATCAAACAATGGTGGTAAGGGGATAACATGACAGTTTATATTTTGGCTCATACATACAGTGCAGCTAAGATTTTGGCGTATCAGAATTGGTGGTTTGCGAGTGACTGGCAGTATATCGACCGTGTTTCAGTGCTACTCACGAGAACCGATGTGGAGTCGTTCGTTTATGTCACTGCCAAGGCCGTCGAAAGGCCCGATTATGTACAAGTACTAAAAGCAGCGCGGGAGCTGGGCTACCCTGTTTGTCAGGAGTCGAACTTCATCGCGAGTGTGGGTCCCTTTTTGGGCACTTCACTTACTCACGATTCAGCTTTTGTGGTGTATAACCGGGTCCGCCGGCACCTGCATGTAAGGGACATCGAGACCCTCCGTTTCCAAGTCCCGATTGAGTGGTCCAACTACCTGCGACCCGGGTATCGGTACGCCACTTACCCGGAGTTCATCCGCTGGTACGGGATCGGTATCACGCCCCGCCCTGCCCCGATACGCCCGGCTATCTCCTACGGAACAGACCCCGGGGTCCGTTCTGCCCTTGTAAACGCGTTCTTTCGGGCCCTTACCACCGTCCTTAAGTAGGAGCACCAAATGAGTTCCGACAGTATTTTCGCCTTGATCGACCAGATCGCCGCCAACCCGTCTCGCATCGATAAGGAGGACCTCATCCGGTTTGGTTACTCCCAGCACGGGGACGAGTTCGCCCGGGTACTCCGCTACGCCTATGACCCGTTTCTTCGGTTTGGTGTCGAAGTCATTCCCGAGCCCGAACCCCAAATCTTCAACAATCTCGAGATTCAGTGGTACCACTGGGCAACGCTGGATGCCCTGATAGCCCGGACGCTCGTCGGTAATGAGGCTCAGCGCCAGATCGCCATCGCTCTCGGTTCCCTGACCGAATCCTCTCGATACCTCCTCGCCCGCATCCTCAAGAAGGACCTCCGCGCCGGAATAGGCGACTCCATCATCAACAAGGCGATCCCAAACCTGATTCCGGAGTTCCCTTATATGCGGTGCGTAACCGAATCCCAGGCTGACCTCGGCACGTTCCCGTGGTCGCAGGGGGTGTATTCCCAGCTGAAGGCCGACGGACAGTTCCTAAATGTGGATGTTCACCCCTCAATGGACCGATGTCAAGTGACCTCCCGAAAGGGGCAGCTGTTCCCGATAGCCCCGTTCGAGGAAATACTGAACGAGGCCCGTTTGTTAGGGGGTTACCGAATGCACGGGGAGGCACTCATCAGTAAGAACGGCGTTATCCTATCCCGCAAGGACGGTAATGGTATCCTCAGGAAGCTGCAGCATGGTGGGGCGCTACCTGAGGGCCATAAGATAGTGTTCCACGTTTGGGACGCCATCCCCCTAACGTGCGCTAACCCAGGCGGGTCATGTGACTCTCCCTACCGAGTTCGCTTCGGTTACATAAAGTCGTTCCTGGGAGCCGGGGGCTCTAATGCCATATCTGTGGTGGAGACCAAGTTGGTCTATTCCCGCACCGAGGCCCAGGTCCATTTGAGGACTGTGCTGGCCCAGGGACTGGAGGGTACTATCCTAAAACATCCCGAGGCGGTCTACCGGGATGGTGACAATCCGTTCCAAGTGAAGTTCAAGCTGGAGGTTGACGTCGACTTGAAGGTAGCGGGATGGAACCCCGGCACCGGCAAGAACAAGAACTACTTTGGGTCGATCGTGGCCCGTACCTCTGACGACCTACTGGAGGTCAACATCCCCGTGTCCGGGTTTAAGCAGGAAGAGGTACCGCTGGTGTTCACCCAGCTGGAGGGTATGGTCCAGTCGGGGACGGTGATGACGGTGAAGGCCAACTCGGTTACCGAGCCGTCTGGTAAGAGCAATACCCATTCCCTCTATTTGCCCCGATTTGTGGAGTTTCGGACCGATAAGTCGGAGGCCGACTCCCTTGAGTCCGTCTTGAGACAATTCGCCGATGCCGTGAGGATGCCAGAATGAGCATCCTCACACTGGGGTTCTACAAATGGGCACCCGGTGGTGGGAAGAAAACCGGCACTACAACAAACTGTACCTTGCTTGTTGGGTTCAATCCTCGAGGGTTAGGGTGCAGTACAAGTTGAAATTTCACCGGGAGACTGAGACGCGCGTCCAGTACTTAAGTCAACAGTACAGCTAGCTGATAACTATCGCTGGCCCTAGGAACAATATGAAACTAAGCGAAATCACCAAGTTCGATATACAGGCGGAAGCTTTCCGCATCATGAGCGGGTACATGGCCCCAGGTAAGGACCCCTCTATACTTAGCCAACCCGTAAGCTACGAGGAGCGCGAGGCGGCGTATAGACAGTGGGCCGAAATCCACAGCGAGTGCGTACGGGCGATGCTCATGGCGTTCGAGAGTACGTTATCTGGCAGCGACGAATACTAACAGAGGAAAACAAAATGGAATTGACTAAAGAAGAAAAAAGCCTGTTGCTCTACATGGAAACGCAGGCCGTAGATTACGGCGGAAAACTAGAGGGGGTTCGAATGAACTCTGGCGACTTTGCTATAGCGAAGCACTGGAATGAAACTGGGTTTGTACAGTTTGGGCGTATAGCGTTTCACGACATTACCAAACACGTTAGGGTTGCTCGCGACCTTTGGTGTGTTTTGAGCGAAGAAGCGTGGGCGGCCGCGCATGCCGAGCGTCGTGCCCGGGGCCAGCGGCTGACGGACAAGATGACGACATAACGGGTCGGGCTAACTACGTAAAACCAACGGTTGAATACTAACAGAAAGACATGCGATGAAGAGCATAGTAGACCGGGTTTTTGGGCTGGAAGCTCCCGGCTAACTTTACGCCGGACGTGGGCGACTCTACCCGGTCCAAATTACAACGTGGAGAAGCTAACGTGGTCACCGACGAACTAACGCTCAAGGCGCGAGAAATTGCGCGTCTCCTTTCCTACGGCAAAGACCCCCTCCAGGCCACGGCAAAGCACATGTTACTGGAGTTAGCGCATCAGCTTGACATGCTGGATGTGCACGTGCGCAAAGCGGACGGACTGCTACTGACAGACGGGGTGGGGAGAGCGAGGTACGCTACCCTCAAGGAGCGGGTGCTGTACCGACTGTTTGGGGTACTGCCCAGGGTGGTGTAGCGGTGGTTGAAGTGTAAACCTTTTCTGTGTACCACAAATAGCCACTAACTATGCTAAAATTGGATCGCGTAGCCATCTGTCAATCGTTACTTGTCTGGGTGACGTATGGCAACCCCGGGGAATGACATGGGAGATGACATAACTGTTGACAAGTGTGGCATTTCAATTAGTTGGAAATTGTTCGTGGGCGCGGTAGTAGCCATGTTAGGTTTTTATGTGGCGTCTCAAGTGGCACCCCTTCAGGCGGCGGTGTCTTCCCTCCAAAAAGAAGTAGTCAACCTGAACGCCAAGGTGGATAACCTAGAGCACCAGTGGCTACATATTACTCCCGGGATTAATCCATGATATACGCCCCGCATACGCAAAAGGTACTCCACAGCATGTTTCACCGTTGGTGCGCATGCTTAGATACTGTTACCGTGGCTATCTTGTCGCTGGCTATTGGTTTGCTCCTCGGAGAGTTGGTCAACTCTGGGTGGTCGGTGGTCGTTAACATGTTGTCTTTCTTCGCGGCCAGTACCATTATCATGTTTTCTGGGCTCTTACTGTGGGGTGTCCGATACGATAGGAGGTCCCTCCAACGACGCCAGAGTACTGCTATCTCAGGGTCCATGTTTGCAGTAGTTTTACTACATATGTGCTCGGCCATGCCATGGTTGGCTATACAGACGATCGACCTACTCGTACTGGCGGCCGTAGCTGTTGTGTTGGCGCGCTACACTGAAAGGAAATGCTCTTATGAACACAAATAGTTCCCTGTACCTATACCACTGCGTGTTAGTCAAGGTGGTCGACGGAGATACTGTCGACCTTGATGTAGACGTCGGGTTCCGGGTGACCCATCGAATCCGGGTCCGGCTGGCGGGATACAACGCCCCGGAGGTACACAACGTACCTAAGACCGGGGAAGACTACCAGAAGGGAGTCCGCGTTTCCGAGTACCTGAAGACACTACTTGAAGATACTCCTGCAGAGCTGCGGGTACGTACCTACAAGCTAGGCATCTACGCCCGGTACTCTGGGGACCTGTACATTCACTATCCAGACGGTTCAGTGTGCCATGTCAACCAAGCGGTTACTAACTTCATAAGCAGTTTGTAACGGGTCTAGTTAATTTACCCGCCTGATGTTTAACGAAGGTAGCTATACAATTAATTATTGAAAGGAAATCAAGTGAGTAAAGGAAAGCAAACCGAAATGTTCGTACCTGACCTTGGGGTCGACGTTGACCCTAACAAGTTCTACGTCATGGCCGACAGTGGTGCTATGTACGGTGGTATTGAGAACTCGTTCGATACTCGGGAGGCTGCCCTGGTCTGGGTGGAGCAATACAATTCGGATTTCACCAATCCGTTCGATATGATCGATTTGGATGACGTGGATGAGGTGATCCAAGGCAAGGACATCATCGCTGTCTATTCCGTAGCAGAGACCCCGGACGGCGAAAACTACAAAACCAATGAAAGTTTGTTCGACGAGGACCGCGAAGCTGGCGAAGGCTGGTGCGTGGTTGGCAAGAACGGGGAACCCGGTGCTGGGCTTTTTAATACTGAACAAGAAGCTAAGGACTTTGCACGAGACAACGGATATCCGGCTGATAGCGTCAAGCGGGCGTACTATGACGGGGACGGTAGCGAGATGAAGCTGATCGATGAGTCCGCGGCCAAGGTGTCTATGATCGACCTTAAGGCCCTCAGTACCAAGATGCGCGAGAAAGAAATCTTCGGCAAGCCCCGCGTCGAGTTCTACTGCAAGGACGACATCGAGCTCAAGAAAGTTACCAACTTTCTGGACTCGAAGGGTATCCCGTGGAACTGGGAGGGTCGCGGCAAGGGCCACTATGTTATTGTCGACAAGCAGTACGTGGGGGAGGGGACAGCGCGGGCGTGAACGAGTCCAACCCCCCGGGGGTGTGGAACTTGAACGCCAATGCCCAGGACGACGCTGTCATCATGGGTATTCTGGCCGAGGGTGGGATTCACGGTACCAAACCGATGCTTGTCAAGTGGTTCAGCAACGGAAAGACGGCGGAAGAGTTCATGAAGGACAAGGTAGTTAAATGGGCTATTGGCTGCAATAGTCTTGTTCGACAGAGGAACTTTTCTTCTGTTTGTCAAACAACCATGAGATAGGAGTACAGTATGAAGCGCAAGATGACCCGTAAAGAGGCGTTCGTCACCGCCCGTACCTTGGCCGAGTCCAAGGTTAAGTTCGTTAAAATGGAGGACGTGGAGGAGGGCGAGGTCTACGCCGTCGTCACCCCCACCATTGACGATCCCACCGTTACCTTCAAGGATGGTGATCTGCTGATCGGCCCGTTCTCCTCTGAGGAAGAAGCCCAAGCTGCCATTGGCGATGACGTGACTCTGGTCAGCGGCGATGCCGACGGCGGCCCCGTTACCGACATCGGTCTTGATGACGTGCTGGCCACCGAGCCCAAGACCGAGTCGAAGATTCGCTCGAACCTTATGCGCCTCCGCCGGCGAGCCATTGAGAGCACCCGGGCTGCCGTCCGACGAGCCATCATGCGGGAAGCTGTGGCCCTGGACGTGGACACCGACGTCAAGTCTGGCGATGCCTCCACCGAGAATGGTGCTGGTGCTACCAACCTAAGTAACTTGGCTACCTTCGTCAATGACCACGACACCGGTTCCACCGACACCACCGCTGGTGCCGCGGCCGACCAGTCCGCGTCCGCCGAAAACTCTGACGACAACCTCATTGAGGCCCGCGTTGGGGCCCTGGTGAACGTGTACGAGACTAAGACCGGCAGGAAAGTTGACACGGGAACCATTGCTGGTGCCAAGAGCGGGTCCGTGGCTCTGGAAAGCGGTGAGTCGTATAGTCCTGCCAAGTACCGATTCCAAGTCTTGGCTATGTAATCAGAAGTAAGCCCTCTAGGCTCGGTGAGGAACTCTTTCGGGGTTCCTCACCAACTATATGGAGCTTAGTGTGGCCAAGCAATTGTACAAAGCGGGTGACTCTGTTACCCTACGCGCCGACGATGGTAGCGTGAAGTCGTTCAAGATCGAGAGCATTTTTTTGGGCGGGTCTAACGACCTTGCTGGTCAAGCCGTGGTGACGCTAATCGACGAGAACGGCGACACCATTCGTGTATTAGGCACCCGGATGTACTCCGCCCTAACCGAGAAGGTCGAGAGTCCCTCCCATCGTGTCGTCGAGTCGAGCGGTATGTCCGACGTCGTATGCAAGAACCAGCTGGTTCGTGTGTATAAGGCTGGTACCCAAGATCAGGTGGATACCGGTCTTGTGTCCGAGGTCACCAGCGAGGCCATCTTCGTGGCCGGCGAGGAGTACAAGCGGGCGGATCACGAGTTCCTCATACTCGCGTAACCGTGGACATCTTATATTCCCGTGCCGAGGTCGGCGTCAAGTTCGTGGTACCCTACCGGCTGAAGAAGGCGGTAGCCGGGTGGACGTACAACTACTGGGGGTTGCGGGGCAATACCACTGTCCTGTGTGACCGTTCGGTGGAGCCCGGGCAGGCAGTTACCCTGGTGAAAGTCAACGACAAGAAGCAGATAATCAGGGTTACCCCGTGCGAGTGCAACATAGCCGGGTTACCCGAGCTTACTTTCATGTCAAACAACATCGACCTTGACGAGACGGAAGAATACGAGTTCTCCTACGTAGGGTGCACCCCTTTGCTAGCCCTGGAAGAGTGCTATCACGGGAACAAGGTATACACGCTAGCCGTACTAGTAGAAGCGCAGTCGGCGACAATACGTGCATACTGTCACGGTAGTCGAACCCGCCTCACGTTTTACGTAGATAAAGGAGCGCGCCATGGCCGGCGGTAAGTCCAGCTTCCTAGCGGGTATCTTTACTCGCCGGAAGCAAGTGCAAAAGGGCGTCTCGGTTCGGGACGTCCAAACCCTACTAACCGACCTGGGGTACGACCTCAAGACAACCCCGGACGGGCAGCTAGTTCCGATACGGAGCGGTGAGGTCGACTACGACACCAGTGTCGACAACTTTCACAGTAAGTGGTCGTCGTCCACCTTGGACTCCGTAGACTTGGTAGCTAGTCGCTCCAGCCGTCTGAAAGCCTACAAGAAGATGGATAAGTCCGGAGCCGAGGGCTCCGTGGTGCTGGACGTTATCGCCGACGAGGTGGTGAACATCGGTGATTCATCCGAGGCATCCCTGGTCATCGAGATCAACGACAAAAACCTCCGCGAGAAGGTGATGGCCGTCCTGGAGTCCAACAACGTTCTAACATCGGTACGCGCCGATATCCGTAGCTTGTGCAAGTCGGGGGACTTCTCTTACACTGTTACGCGCCGAGATGGTAGTCGTCTTGTCCCGGAGCTCACCGAGGGTAACGCCGGAGAGTATACCAGCATTAAGTCTCCATTCTCGAAAGACGACCTGTCCGTGGTTTTTCGGACGTCTGAGACCTACGAGCTAGAGGCTAGTCGGAGCCGCATCTACGAGATGATCCTAGAAGACCCGACGGAACCCGGGGGTACCAAGGGAGGGGATAAGTTTTTCCCGTGGGAGTACGCCCTGTTCTCCATAGCCTCTCGGGATACGTTCCCGTACGGGCTCAGCGAGCTAGAGAAGATGCGGGTCCCATGGGAAAAACTAACCATCCTGGAGGACTTGCTGGCCATCACGCGTGCCAATCGGCTGGACAAGATCGCCATTACCGTGCCTGGGTTACGCGGGGACCCGTCCTCCGTGCTTAACAGGTTGTCGCAGTTGAAGAACAGCTTGCGCAATATATTACTGGGCGGCTCTGGTGCCCGCATTAGTCGTAATCAAGATACGTCCCTCGTAGACTACTTGTGGATTCCAGAGGGGTTCGATGCCAAGAAGCTGTCCACGTCCCTGGAGGTGTCCTCCATCGAGGACGTAGAGTATTTTAGGGACAAGCTTATCAACGCGTCCCGACTACCTAAGGGGTTCTTCTTAGCCAGCGAGGGGCAGGGCCAGCAGCGCCCCCTGTCTCTACGGCAGCAGGATATTAAGTTCGCCCGGTCTTTGATTCCAATCGGGGAAGCGTATTGCTTGGGACTCAAGAAGCTAATTACCCTGCTGGCGTTGTATCTGGGTGGGGATGTCTCTAAGACACCTGTGCGTGTGTACTTCAAGAAGTCCCCGTATATATCCGGGGAGCTCATGCAGACGTACAAGGACGCTTACGACCTAGTGAGTACCTACAAGGAGCTTAAAGGTACGTTCTCGGAGCAGATCCAAATCACTGACGTCGAGGTCAAGAAGCTGTTGGACTTGATCGGTATGCCACACGGCATGATGTTCCCAGACGATCAGGAATCAGCTCAAACCACCGAGCGCCGGTCGTTCTTCGAGGCTGCTGGTCAGCGGCCCTCGTACAGTAGTATTTTGGAGGCGGCCGCCAGTGACACCACGTGTAAAGTTTACCATTGAGCTGAACTTTGCCAGCCAAGTACAGCGGAAGCGGCTACTGTCGATGTATGGTAGTCGGTTCTCGGCACTGATTGGCGAAGCTAAACGCAAGAAGTACTTCTCGGTGGACCACGAGTATCTGCCCGGAATTCGCCAACTTTTATCGGGCGTAAGGAATGTGGAGGAACTAATCCCAGTCCTGCGGCCGGAGCTGTCTGAAGATGCGATTTTGCGGCTCACGGAGGTCGCCCCGCTGTTTAATGTGGCCCCCGTTGCTTTGCAGTCGTTCATACTCTTGGGGTTAGGATTTAGGAATGTAGAACGGAAAAATGTTACGTAAACTACTGATTGAGACCATTCAAGTCCAGCCGGTGCAAGTCGGCCGGCAAGCCGATTCCGGTCATTACCTCGTCGAGTCTTCTGGGGACAAGCTACTTGTTACCCTGCCAATGACCAAGCTAAACGAGAAGAACCTTAACGGTCGGGTGTACGGAACGCAAGTCATGGAGAGCGCTATCAAGCGCGCCGAGTCTGCGTTTCAGAACAAGGAGCTGCTGTCCTCCGTGAATGAGCACCCGGAGGAGCCCTACGTTACTCCTGGGGAGGCCTCTCATGTCGTGGTGGAGGCCTGGGTTGACGGCGACATCATGATGGGTAAGTGGGAAGTACTTCCCACCACTAATGGCAACAACCTCCGCGCCCTGATCGAGGCCAATGTCGCGTTCGGGGTGTCGATCCGTGGCCTGGGATCGCTGGACAACTACGGCAACATTCTTGAAGACTACGACTTCCTCGGCTGTGACTGCGTCGGCGACCCGTCGGCCCAGCTACGCGTTCGGCCTCAATTAGTGCGCGAAAATGCGCGCCCCAACTTTGCAACCAAGGACGGAAAGATGAACAAGGATCAGACCCTGAAGTACCTGAATGAACAGCGTGTGCTCATGGCCAACGAGTTGACTGCCGACAAGTTCGCTGCGTACCAGCGGGCCGCCGCCGTGGAAACGGTACTGTCGGAGTCCACCATGCTTGCCAAAGACTTGGCCAGCGTATACGGCGAGTGGAACAACATCAAGGATACCCTATTCAAGGAAGTCCACGCCAAGCCCGTTACTGAGTCTGCCGACAAGTCTTCTATGTACCGTAAGCTAGTGGAACAGCGCTCCAAGCAGCTGCACGCAATGGCCGCCGGTCTGAACCAACTAGCTACCAAGTCTAGGGCTGTTAAGGAAGCTGCCCTGGTCGCTCAGCGGCGGGGTAACCTCAAGGCTCGCGCCCTAGTTACCCACTTACGCGAGGCTGTGGGCCAGTCCGCCGCCTTGGTCAAGGAGAACGTTGTCCTACTCGGTGAGGCCACCAAGTACCGTCTGGCCTACAAGATTGCTGTGAAAGAAGCCGCCCGTCACCAGTTGGCCTACAGGATTGCTGTAAAGGAAGCCGCCAAGCTGGCCCGCGGGAACCCTCTCGTGGTATCCGAAAAGACCAACTTGATCGAGTCTGTGTGGACCTTCTTCACTGACGCCGACTACCAGACCTTCGCCGGGGCTGGCCGCCCGTTTGGAAAAATGGAGCCCATGATCAGCGAGGGCAACGACTACTCCGCCATTTTGGCTGGTACCGACAGTGGTGGTACCCAGATTCAGATGTTCGTGGCAGACGGCTCCACCTGGGCCAAGGACGTGGGTAGCTGGGCCGAGGCATATGAGTTCATACAGTCCGCCCCCAAGAATGTGATGGAAGATTTCAACATGGAAAGCGCCGGGTTCACGCTCATCGGCCACGGCTCGCAAGCCGAGTCCTTCAAGTCGAAGAAGGGTCAAGTCACCGAGGGCCGCGTTCTGCGGAACAGCAAGAGCGACCCCAAGGCCTCTACTAAGATAGGCTCGAAAGAGAGCCAGTCCCTACCCCCGGGTTGGATGTAACCGAAGAAGTTTAAAACTCCTGCACCATAGACAGTAAGATTCCAGTATCCACCAATCGTAAAGGAAACACCATGCAACTATTCGAACGCAAAATCCAAGAAGACCGCAGCAAGGCTGTCCAGCGTGTCTTGGACGAGAACCGCTCTTGGAAGAAGTACAAGTCCCTACTGGAAGCCCTGGAAGGCGCTGATTCGGCCCGCTCGGCTGTCGCCGCCAACTCCCTACTCGTTATGGAGAACCAAGCCCGGTTCATGGAGTCCGTTTCTCGCGACAAGCGGATGGAAGCCGTGTTCACTAACGCCCTGGGTACCCTGGTCCCGAAGATCATCGACATCGTTCGCGTCTTCTACCCGAACCTGATCAGCCATAAGCTGGTTGACATCCAGCCCATGGACCGCCAGAACGGCCAGATCGTGCTGGTCCGCCCGGTGTACTCGAACTCGGCTGGCGGCGTGACTGCCGGTCAGCAAGTGTTCCAGAACATCACCGACGGTACCTACGCGTCCGAGAACATCACCGCCGTAGTCAGCACGGGCAACGGTACTGCCACCACCCTGACTGGCACCCTGGACGTTGTTCCCGTCCGTTCCGGTACCGTCACCATCACCTGTGGTTCGGTTACCTGTACTGACAACGGCTCCGGTACCCTGACTGGCACCGGTGTCACCGGTACTATCGACTACACCAGTGGTGCGATCTCCCTTACCTACACCACTGCCCCCGCCAATGGTACTAACGCCGTTGCCCAGTACCGGTACGATTCTGAGCAGAACTCCGCCCATACTCGTTCGCTGGATATCCAGATCACCAATCTCCCGATCACTGCCGAGCCGCATCCGCTCAAGGTGGTGTGGAGCCAGATGTCCCAGTTCGCGGCCGAGGGTCACTACAACCTGGACCTGGGTGATATGCTGACTCAGTTGGTTGGCTCCTTCATCAAGCAGGAGCGCGACATGCAGTTGATCAACCAGATCATCCTGCATGCCCAAGCCGACGTCTCCCTGAACTTCGACGCCACCCCGCCCACCAACTACTCGAAGCTGGCCCGCTACGCTGAAATGGGTGTTAAGCTAGACTACGCTGAGAGCCTGATCCAGTCCGAACTGGGCCGCGGTGGTGTGAGCTGGGTACTGTGTGGCTACAACGCTGCCAATATTTGGAGTCAGGTCAAGGGCTTCAAGGAATCCGGTGTTGTGGCTCCCATCGGACCGTACGAGATCGGTACCCTGCGCGACGGTACCGTGTCCGTCATTAAAGTCCCGACCATGGACGCGAACACCTACATCGTTGGCTTCAAGGGCTATGTCATCGGGGACAGCTCCATCGTCCTGGGCGACTACATCCCTCTGTATGCTACTCCGGTGTTCCAATCCCCGGACTTGTACAACGCCGCTGGTATGGTCTCACTCTACGCCAGTGTCGTGAACCAAGCCAAGTACTTCCGGAAGGGCACGGTCAGTAACTTCACTGCCTAACCGAATCCCCAAGCTTAGCTTGGGGGTTTGGAGCCTCACTGGGCCGCCAAGTAGGCGGCCCAAATATATATATACGGGGCAACTAAGTGGCCTGCCGCGTGGCGGCGAGAGGTGTAGACATTACTGTCAAACGGTACCGGTTTACCGCTAAGTGGGTACGAAATCCACCTACCCACTCTCGAGAATCGGCTTACCTCCAGCCGTTTTTATCGTACTAAATAACACTGCATTTGCTTTTTTACCCCGAGCCACACAATTATCCTAATCTTTCGTTGTAACGAAATAGGCAAAATCGGGCTGTTGGAACACCTGAAGTGGGAAAGTAGACAAGTAGTCATGTCAAATACTTGCTCTCGTGAATTCGGAGGATAACAAAACGAAACGCAAATAGAAACGGGAGAAGAAAGGCACATAGCGGGCTCCTGAAAGACGTAGGGGTTTAATTGTACTGTGCCTGGGCTCGCGTTGGCGTTTGGGGTGGTAATGCCAGATCTGAACTTGAGAAAAGATAATCTATTCCAAAATTCTTGTCGTTATTCGCGCAATTGGCAGCTATTTTGTAACCTAGTATTAGTTGCCCGTACTCTTTGGGGGTAGTCTCCTTAGTTGTACGTTGAGGACCCCCAGGGGTCCTCTTTTTTTATACTGTTGCTGCGCCCGAGCCGTAATTGGTTACCCCGGTGTGGAAACGAGTAGTATAGTCAACAAACCGGGTTATCGTCGTCAGCTAATATCTCTTCCAGCCTCTTCCCACAAAACGCGCAAAAGTGCATGTTGTTTTCGTGCGGCGTACCCTCTGTTATCTCAAAGCGGTTGCCGCATTCGGTATCCCATGCGCCATTTTCGTCATAAGTCCATTTACATGTTTCGCTCATTTCGCCCCGTTCCAAAATTCATTGTTATCCCACTTAGTGCGCGGGTATAACAATCATAATACAAAATATATGGCCATGCCAGCTCAGTAGTGCCCAAGCATGTCGACTGATATGCTCATAATTTCGTCCTTTGAATGCGCCGATTTTAGCGCATGGTAGAAATTAGAACGGAATATCGTCATCCGCGTAAAATGATTTGCTACGGGTAACCCTTGGTAACGCGTTCTTTTCCAAGTGCGGGTGTGCATCCTTGGTGTCCAGCTCGATCACGTCGGCGCGGTAAGATAGCGAGAACAGGACAGCCGCGACATCCCGGTAGTCCGATGTCAAGCTCTTCGAGAGCGCTTGTAGCACGTATTTCCGGCTGTAAAGGCGCAAGAGGGCACGAATTGCCCCCTCGGCGGGGTCGGGGTTATTATTGACTTCCAGCATAATTGTAGTAATAGCTTTCACGAGCGTCTCCTAGGTAGTAACGTAGAACATGGTAGGCTTACTAGTTTCGTACGCGATGCACTCCGCTTCGGTCCCGCAAACGGTTGCTCCGGGGTGGTTATGATGTGTATGTTAGCTCCTTACTTGGTGGTGAGTTTCAAGGCGAGTTGTAGTGCGCGTTCCTTACGGCGCTTGCCCTCTCCGAACCACGCGGACCGTAGCTTCGACTCGTTGCTGATGGCTTTGACCTCATGGTCTTGGTAGCGGGTGATGACGTTCAGTGCCCCCCAAGCGGTGCCCTTCGCCGACTTGGTAGACTGGCCAACCCCGGATTCGTACAGGTCCAGGCACTTGCGGATGTTAGGGGCGCGCGCTACGATGTTGTCGGCTTCCAACAGGTTAATCTTATCCCTCTTGGACTCCGGGGTGAACACGTCCACCATGAACTGGATTAACTCCGCCCGGTTCACCTCCCGGCTAGCCAGCTGGGCAGAGACTCGCTTGAAATTGTCCCACTGCCCTTCCACGAGGCCGAGCTCGGCCTTCACCCGACTTTCGTCGAATAGGGAATTGTGCGGCACCTTGATGGTGGTGTTATTGTTACCGCGACCAACGGCCATCTGCAGCGTGTTGTAGCAGACAACCCGGACGCTGCTAAACCCCACGGTGGTAGATAGACTACCATCTAGGGACGTGGCCATGAGCACGTATGGGAGGATGGGGTCGTCCTTCGTCACGCTAAATTGGTCGTTGATGCGGGCCAGGGCCCAGTACACCGCACCTCCTTTTAGCATCCCCGCGGTCTCCATCTTTAGCTTGCCAGCCTCTGCGACGTCTCGGAAGAACTCCATAACCTGTTTAGGCTGGACCAACTTATAGCCGCCCGACATGATGGACAGCGGTGCCTGCGTATCGGACCGGTAGATGCAGACTTGGTTTTTTAGAGTTACCGGATGGCCTACGACGGGAGTACCGCTCTCCGCAATGTGCGCATTGGGGTAGTAGGCCACCGGGCCGACCTTGGCTTCCCAACTGAAGCCAGCCTCATTGGTCCACTGGTCGAGAGTCGCGCCGTCTTGCAGGTTGCGACCGAGCCCGTGCCAAGGGGCGTTACCGGCGAATGCGAAGGCAGACGGGACGTTACTGGTAGGGGAAGTGATGAGTGCTTGGATTGTCATGGTATATCTCTTTGAACGATTATTGAGTGGTACTAAACATATTGTACCACGCTCTTGTTTTTAGGTGCGGCCCACTTGTCCGGCACTACTAATGCCCATTCTCTTGCTAACAATTATGCGACACTCTTGCCGCCGTTAGAGCTTCCAGGACCTGATTTTGGCGACCAGAATTCCCTTGAGTAGACCGACATTCCTGTCCTGATACCCATCGATCCAGCCATCAGGGAGTCTACGCATCATGTCGTGTTCTTGTAGGTACGCGATTACGGTAGAGAACGTGGTGCACTTCTTGAGCTCCGCCAAAGTGTGTAGCTGTGCTCCACCACCGCCAGCCACTTTGCAGTCCGGCTTGAGTTGATTGCTCGGCTGCGTCGGCGTGGAGATGGGGTTAGCAGCGGGCTTCGTTGCCTTTTGGCTACCCTCCCGGGGCTGGACTGCCCGCGCTTCGAAGCACCCTGCCGGGTAGTGGGTAGCTACCGTGCTGGCCTTTATCCTGTACCTGTTACCGGAACTATCCTCCGCCACAATAATCCCGCCGATTTCCATCCCCGCGATGTACACAGTGCGCCCTTGGGCGGCGATGGGCTTCCCAAGGGACTCCGGGTCGACGTTGTAGCAGCCAGCGTTCCTCTTATACCGCACAGCTTCGTGGCTGTCAGCCCCTAGCATCACCCCACTTACCTTGAACGAGAAGGTGGTGTCACTATAGTCGATCCGGCCCACGCTCATTTTTAGGCCGTATTTGCTGGCGACTTCATTCAGCGCCGCTATGACGTCGGCGCGGACCGGGGTTAGCTTCACCGCGTCTAGTATGTTAATATGTAATTCGTTACTCATAGCTACTCCTTTGTGTAGGGTAAAATATGGTGTGACAACTTGCCGGTTTCCGAGACATTAACCACGAAGCGTACTTGGTGCCCGTAATTCTCGCGCTTAGGGTTAGCGGCTATTTTGGTAGCAACCAGTGCAATCAGCCCGGTCTCGTACCCCCGCACCAATGACCGTTAGTGGGGCATACGCGGAATCCTGGCAGGAATACCCTGTACCGGAACTGATACACAGCGTAGTGTGGGTGGTTGGCGACACTCATCCCTGCTGTACTCGGTATCCGAACACGCAATACGAGAATGCGTCGGTATGGTTTCGCACGTAGTTCACCACAGGGCGGGTGTCGATGCACCCGTTAGGCCACAACCTGTTCACGTCCTTGGTAAGGTTATTACATTCTTGGTCGGCGAGGCTTTTGAACTTGCTGTGGGACGGTACTGTGTTAGTAATGCGGATCACTTGGTATCTCCTTTCCCAAGGATATGGCGACACTCCGGGCCGAACCCGGTCTGTACACTAACCGGGTCGGTTAGCAGGCGTCCACACCGGCAGCAGCGCCCGGCGTGGGTAGCGAAATAACCGGACGGGAATTCCTTGTGGTGCTGTACGTGGGCTAGCGCCCAGCGCAGTACCCGGACCGGAACGGAACTATCCACCAGCTTACTCGCCCGGGTCAGGCGTACCTGGAGGTCAACCGGGTTTACCAACCCTACGTACGTATAGTCGCTGGTGTTGTCCGGCCCGGTCAGTAGCTGGGCAAAGTAGGCGTCACCGCCAGGCTGATGGTCCTGCTTCGGCTTCACTACTCGGAACGTGAAGTGCTTCCCGCCCCCGTTGTGAATGGTGAAAATAGCGTTCCCGGCCACAACCATGTCTTTGGTTAGGGGTGTTAGCATGGTTAGCTTCCTCGTACGTAAAATAAACTAGAGATTACCGTCGGGTAGGTCTTGTCGCAGCGCAACGTGCAAGCGTCCCGGGTACCAAAGGCGGCAGTAACCTTTGGCAACTCGGTTTCGAACTTGTAGAGCTCGCCGGCCAGGGTATCTCGGTATGAGAAGAAGTGCAGCATCCTTGGCTCCGAGAATAAGGCGGCTATCCGCCGCAAGCTTCTATAGTCCACTTCCCGCTTGTCGACGTATTTTTGGCTGTTCCAGCGCACGGTGGTACGGATCCAAGCGGGCTGGACTGAGTATTTATTAGCACTCATGGTTGTATTCCAGCTGTTGGCGAGTATTGCCGCCGGCCACCACTTTGCGGATGGCTACCTTCTTACTGTCGATTAACCCGCGCATTATGGCGTTGGTGTCGCCCCTAGGCCGCTTCATCTCCACCCGGTCGTGCTTGAGGTTGAATACCTCGTGGATGCGTTGTAGTTTATACACAACTAATCTGGTCCCCGTGCCCGCGGGCATCGGTTCCTGTTTAGTTTGTTCCTCATACGCAGTTCGAAGACGCGGGAGGATCCCTTGTACGACTCCATAGCGATACTTGGACTTGAACCGGGTTAGCTCGGACGCCCACGGCTTCCTGTCCTTCCACGACTGGATGAGTGCAGACTCATCCTTCCACGCCGAGTCGGCCAGTTTATTTATCTGTTCGGCGAGGTAAGAGAACATCCATTGGGACACTTCCACGTCGGGGGTGTAGCCGTAAATCCTGAACGTGAGCTTACGTTTGCCGTCCACTGTGACCCGGACGATGGTGGACTCGCACTCGAATATGTCTCCAATAGCGGTAGCCAATACATTATACCACAGCGGAATATTCTTGTCGTACTGCGGTCCCGCAATATCGGCCCCCGTTAGGTTATCGTCCTTCTTCAAGTCCTCGAAGATAAGGTCGCGGTTGTCTAGGTTGTACTTCGCCATCATCTTCACGATCATAGATGCGGCATTAGCGATCTCGCCCGGGGAACTTGCCGCGTTATCCCGGATGGCGATTAGCTTACGTATCTTGTCTAGTATCTTGGCGATTGTTATCATGTTGAACTTCTTCCTGTTGAACTAATCAAATTATAACTCGCTGGTCTTTTTGCGGGAGTGCTGGATGCGGGTGTCCCGGAGTATCCAACTTTTCGTTTACTAACCTATAAGACTCTTTTCCTTGTTTACAGTTAATACATTAGGAGATACCATGAATCTCAAAGACAACACCCCCATCACCGTCGAACAATTGATGACCCACACCCACGCCGAACTAACGGCCATGGCTCGTAGCTACGGTCTGGACGCATCTGGCAACAAAGCCGCCATCTCCCAGCGTATTCACGATTACGTTCTAGCTCCCGCCGCTGGAGACACTGATGAGCCTAGTGCTGAACCCACTACCCCTGCTACTTCGTCTTCAGTGATCAAGTATAAGTTGACACCGAAGAATGGTGTCTCGGTCTGCGGTGTCCCTCCTGAAGGTATTGTTGTGGAGGAAGGCGATTCTCTGCTCAGGTTCCCCTACTATCTCCACGCTGAACGGGTGGGGTAATTGGGCTGGGTCAGCGATCATCTCGTTAGTGTGGTGGGGGCCCCGCTGGGGGCTCCTTTGCTGCCGGTCGAGCTGGCGATATCGGATCAAGACCACCTTGCTGCCCTACTAAAGTACTACTCATATCTCCCTATCAAGGTGACTAAGGAGTATCAGTTCACCGCCGAGCGGGAACAGATCCAGGTTATGTCCCAGCTTCTGCCAGATTACGGCGTGCAAGTCCCGTCCGAATACTTCTACGTTGGCCCTTTGGCGTTTGCTCCGCGTCTGTACACTACTGCACCACGCATGAACGAGTTCCTCCTCGGGGTACCGTACATGTTCCCCAACGAGCAGCCGGACAAGCAGCAGTACATCAACACAATATGGGGTGAGAATATCGGCGACGTGTACTACGAGGAGCACCCGGAGTCCGACTCCATTAACTGGGTGGTCGGCGGCTCCTGTGTGCTTTCCGTCACGTACGGGATTGGGCACAAGAACATCGATAAAGTCCTCCCACGGCACATAGAACTATTGTCGTGCTTGGTTGGGGAAGTGTACTACAAGCGGTTGTTAGCAATACGTAACACCGGTAAGTTTGACCACGCCGATTTCTCGTTGGACACTTCGCTACTCAAGGAGGCCTACGATACGGCCGTTGCCAGGGCAGCGGAAATTATTGACTCAACTGGGCTAGTCCCAGTCACCATTGGTTAGCATGTACCTAAACGAAGCCAAAGCAACATTTACCCTCCCAGAACTGGTCGCGGGTACTCGCGAAGTGAATGTAGAAATAGACCGGGCGGCTAAGGCACAACCGTGCCCTATTGAGGGGCTGCGCGCAGAAGAAGCGGCCCTAATGAAGCAGCTCAAGTGGACCGCCACCGTCAATGGGAACACCAGCGTGATCACACTGTACGACCACGCGAAGAAGGAGAAGCCCACCAGCGGGCTAGCAGCGATGGCTGCTGCTGTGCTCTCGGGCGGACAGTACACCGATAAGGATACGCAACCGGTCCGGGTAGCCTGCACCTGCGGAGAGTACTTGGCCGTGTTTTCCGCGGCCAACTACGCGGCCGATGCCCACCACGGGTATCGCCCGAGGGCTGCCGACCCCCGCGACTATGGGTACAAAAACAAGGTGGTAAACGAGGGCGAAATACCCGGTATGTGTCGTCATCTCATTTGCCTATACTACCACCTTAAGCGCACCGGGAGGTTACAGTGAAGCGTGACTTGGTCCTGGAGGCGCAAGGGCTTACCTTCGACCAACTGTTCTCCAACACTCAGCGCGTCCTAGGGTCGGCCATGTATAAGGCTAGCCCGACTAATTTCGGTTTCGAGAACGTCAAGAAGAACGAGTTCGCCAAGTTCAAGTACGTGTCCTACGACGCCCAGGTGTTCAGCCGGGAGTCCAACAAGCACTACAACACGTCTATCTTCTTCTACAATATTGACACCAGTAAGGACGAGCTCCCAGACCTACATAAGTCAGTAGCTCGGGTAAGCTGTTCATGCGCGGCGTACTACTTCTACTTCTCGTATTGGAACAAGGTACACGGGGTACATGCAAGGCGTCCGCTCCGGCCCTACGTACGTAAGACTCCTCCCCCACCCGAGGGGCTACCCGAGCGGAATCCGATGCACCTTGCGGGGTGCTGTAAGCATATCGCGGCACTGGCCAACTACCTTGCTGGTCACGAGTACTTTATCGATGCGCCAGTGAAGAAGGCGTATACCCCGTTTAACTCGGACCCGGGGGAGAAAGACCGGGCGTTTAACCAGGATGATGCAAGCGATGCAGATAAACAAGATAACTAATAACCAGTACCCTGGCTACACGGTCTACGAGGTTATCGACTCAGAGGTATCAGAGGGGGTTTGGTATCTCGCAATCAACGATGCTTCGAAGTTGGTGAACATCATGGTACCCGCCGGTGACTCCAACAGAGAGAACATGAACACCGTAGACACTACCATACTTCGGTTTCGCACCGAACTACCTATCTTCTCTAACAAGGACGGTACGCTAGTATTCTCCCAACCCGATAAACTCGCGGACCTACTGGTTGACCTGCTCGGGGAGCATGCCGCCATTGTCGCCACCGACATGGGAGTTAGCCTTAGTGGCAACGCCGGGGCCGCATTGCAAGCTAGTTTGTCCCCGGGGGATACCCCGGACGTCGACGCCTCAAAGTATGTCGCTGACCCGTACGAGGGGCTGGAACCGGAGGTACTTGACGTCCTGCGGAGTAATCCCGACTTCGAAAACAACTTTGATGGTGACAGTTTTGCTGGCGGCCCGGGCTCCGACGACTCCCCGGAGGACCTTAACGTGAGTCCGCTGGTTGGTGACGAGGAGGGAGATGCACAAGACGACGAAGAGGAACCGGATAAGTGAGCACCCACGACGCGGTCCTGGTTGCGGCCCGCGCGTCCTTGGCAGCTATGAGGGACCAGTACGTGACTATGCACGGTGTGCAGTCCGTCCTCCACAGGGTAGACCCAACCCACGATCGCCGGGACTTCTGGGGAGACCTGGACCGTTCCGTCCCTATCACGGACGTGCAGGTGTTGGTGGTTATAGCTCACGACGTATACCAGGACATGCTGGACACTTTCGTGGCTGCCCAGGACAATACCGTTGCTACTACCAACAACGAGACTGGTTCTAAAGACGAGGAATTCACCGTGCTGGGCAGGTACTCCGACTTGTTTCGGAAGGGCGACCTACTCTCAATACCCAACACATCCGAGCCGAACCAATTCCCGGTTACGGTAAGTGGGTCGTTCATGAAATTCGTAATAGTTGACGTACTAACCAACTCGCACGTATACCCTACGTCAAAATCGATTAAACTGCGCTTTTTCTATTGATGATACCACTCATCGACGTTGCCCTCGTCAACCAGCTTCGCATCGCTTTTCCGGCTGTTAAAATGGCCTGGATGCCGGCTACTCTGGGGGTACGGTCTGGCCATGTTAAGGCAGACGGTGGACCGGGCGGTAGGGCCGCCGTGACAGTGTTCCGCAATTCCGTGGACCGCAACCAGCAGGACCAAAACCGGCCACAGGCGCACACCGGGCACCCTAGCTACCAGTACAACGTGGACAAGTCCATCATGGTAATGCAGCGCCGTGTCCCGGTCGACATTGTTTACGAGCTATCGTTTTGGACCTACTCCCAACACGAGCTTGACGACCTTCACCGCGCACTGTCCTTCCTACCGGTATACAATCCGGTCTTGGTGGTAGTGGGTGGGTTGGAGTACCGGTTCGCGTACCAGCTGGATAGCGCCCCGAAGCTATCCGTTGAGGCCCGGGACGAGGCACAAACCGTCAGGATGTACAACATGCGTGTTGACGTTACGGTGTCTAACGCGTTCTGGTCGCGGGAATACGACATTCGCACCGTAAAAGAGATGTACGCGTACTACAAAGAGATCACTAATGGGCAAGAGATCACCGTGGACGTGCTTCACATGGTACCAAACCCATAGCCCCAACTTTTTCACAGTATTCGTTGTTAATTACCCAAAGGAATAACTATGGCTTACCACGTGCATGCTGGCGTCTTCTGGAAGGAGATTGACCTCTCTAACTATATTCCTGCGTTGTCTTCTACCCAGTTCGGCATCGTCGGCACTGCGAGCAAGGGCCCCATCAACCAACGTACCCTCATTTCAACGGTCGACCAACTTGTCCGTTCCTTCGGCTATCAACACGCGAACTTCCCCGCGCTTGACGCCGCTATGGAATACCTGAAAGAGGGCAACCAGCTGTGGTTTATCCGTACCGAATCCACCACAAACCCGGCAGTCGCGGCTACTGCCTCGGTCAACGTGGCAGCCGGTGGTACCGTGTCCGTCCCCGCCAAGGACAAGGGTACCTTCTACAACTCCCTATCTATGGTGATCACCCACGGTAGCGCGAAAAACGCCACAGACTCTGCCCTGGGTGACGGTACTGCGGTTGCGCTGAACCTCAACGTCCTCGGTACCACCCACGGCCGTGTCGTTCCCGGCTCCGTTAAGGTGAAGCTAGATGGGGCCTTGGTAGCCAACGACAACTCCTCTGGGGCGTTCACAGAGACGGGCACCACTAACTTTGTCTCTGGCACCGTCAACTACGCGACCGGGGCCATTGTCACTAACTGGGCCACTGCTCCCATTATCGGTGCTGTGGTCACTGTGGAAGCTCAGTTCTACTCTACATTCAGTGTTGCCATGAGCAAGACGCTGGCTAGCAAGAGCTATCAGATGGAGTCCTTCAAGAACCTGTCCATGGTAGCCGGGTCCGCCAACGACTACACCACGATCCTCACCCACTCCTTCCTGTTAGGCTCCTTCACCCTTACTTCGTTTCCGGCGGCCGGTACCTATACGTTCAGCGGTGGGGACGACGGCATTACTGGTATCGCCGCGGCCGACTATATCGGGATTAACCTCGGCAACAATTCCACCGGTCTCCAACTATTCATTAATCCCGATGTCGTCGACATCAACGCAGTGGCAGTCCCCGGTGTCTACGACGATGCTGTAGTACAGGCTCTGCTGTCCATTGCCGAGACCCGCCGCGACTGTATGGCCCTGATCGATCCGCCCACGGGCTTGGACCCGGCCACCGTGGTGGACTGGGCAGACGGTGCCAATGTCTACGCCGCGCAGAACGCCATCAACACCAGCTACGCTGCGCTGTACTACCCGTGGGTGGAGACCTACGACAGCTATAACGCGGTGTCCCGTCTCGTGCCCCCGTCCGGCTTTGCCGCCGCTGCGTTTGCCCGGACCGACCGAGTGGCTGGCGAGTGGTACGCCCCAGCCGGTGGTACTCGTGGTAAGTTGCTAGGGTCTACTGGCACCGAGCGGCCCCTAGAGCGCGGGGAGATGGACTTCCTGTATGAAAACCGCGTGAACCCGGTCAACGACTTCCGTACCACCGGTATCTTGCTGTGGGGTCAACGCACCACCCAAGTCGCTCCCACCACTCTTGATCGCATCAACGCCCGCCGGCTGCTGATCATGATGGAGAAAGTTATTGTCACCGCTTGCCAGCCTCTGGTATTCGAACCGAACAACAAGTACACATGGAACCGGCTTGTAACTCTGGTACAGCCGTACCTGGACTCCCTCGTAGCAAAAGGGGCGTTGTACGAAGGTCGGGTGGTGTGCGACAACACCGTGAATACCCCCGTCATCATCGACCGCAACGAAATGGTAGCCAACATCTTCCTGAAGATCACGAAGACGGCGGAAATCATCACCCTCAACTTCGTGCTCCTGCCGACGGGTGCATCGATCGACGAGTACATCGGTCAACAGTTCTAACACAACGGAGATATGAATAATGGCTACTATTGATATTAGCTACCAGCTGAGCCAGGGCACCGGTACCACCGGCGAACCCGTTCGTAAAAACGGCTACGAGGTCGAAATCCCCGAGCTCGGTCCTACCGAGCTGTTTGCCCAATCCTTCTCCCTACCGAAGATGGACGTCGAGGAGCTGACTATCCAGCACTTCAACGCGGCCACAAAGATCGCCGGCAAGGTATCCTTCTCGAACGGCACCTTGAAAGTCCGTGACGTGGTGTCCCCCGACATGGTAGCGGCTGCCGTTGCATGGCAGAAGAAGGTATTCGACCCTGAGACCAAGGTACTCGGGTTTGCTTCCGAGTATAAAAAGATGGGCTTCGCCACCCGGTACGATTCCAAGGGTGGGACCGTCCGCCGGTACGCGCTGTACAACCTGTGGCCGAAGACCGTCAACCATGGTGACATGGACTACGGTAGTGCCGAGGGCGTCGAGCTCGAAATCGAGCTCGTCTGTGATTACTTTACCGTTGAATAACTCAACGGCCGGTTCGCCGGCTATTTACATTCCAGGAGAACTACATGCAACGTCTAACCCTCAAGGGTACTTATCTTCCGCTACCGTCCCGCGGCTCTTCTTACGGCATCACCCTGCCCGCTGGGGATTCCGTCGGACTTCGCCCATTCTTGGCCGGGGATCAGAAGATTATCGCTACCCGCGGCACTGACGCATACCGGTTGTACTTTAACCTGCTGTCCCGAGTCATTGTCGAGCCCGTCCCGTTCCCAGTCGACTCACTGCTACTCAGCGACGCTAATGCCATCATGTTCGCGGTACGGCTTATGTCGCTAGGCCAGAAGTACCCCGTGCGATACCGATGCGACAACTGCGAGTCCTCTGAACGCACCTCCGTGGACCTTACCCAAATTGAGATCGCCTACGCCGAGGACGTGGACGGGTTTAACCCTGAGGAGAACCAAACCACGCTACCCGACTCCGGGGATGAGGTGGTATTCCGGCTACCCACCCTTGGTGACGAGCGCGTAGTAGCCCAGTTCATTGTCTCTGGCAAGAAGAAGGGCAGGGAGTTCAACTCCCACCTCGACACCACCTTCGTGCGCATCGCCCAACTTGTGTCCGCTACTACGGGTATGGAGGGCGCGCTGGCGCAGTCCCTCTCGGCTCGGCTGGAGTACTTGGACAAGCTCAGCTTGGTAGACATCAACCACCTGATCGACGCCGTTGCCGACCGGGATGTCGGCATCAAAGAGGTGGTAACGTGCACCTGCGGTTCCTGCGGGTACCAAAACGACACTCGGTTGGCTCTAAACGAGGAGTTTTTTCGTCCCAACGCCTGAAGAGGCTAAAAATATCTTCGATATGCAATTTGCCCTAGTGTATCACGGGGGCGGCGGGTTCACTTGGGGAGACCTGGAGTTAGTGACCCCGCTGGAGCTCGAAGCGTTAGTCGACCAGCTCGCTACGCAGCGCCGCAAGGAGAAAGAATCTGAGTCTTAACAAGGAGTAGTACGATGGCCGCGGATGTCTTACACGAGATGCTCGCCCAAGGACTCATGGAGGGCCTCGTGAATGCCTTCCAAAAGGGGGCCGGGTCTCTCCAGAAGAAGTACGGTGCCGTGGCCGACTCCTTGGTGCAAGGCTTGGTTAAGCAGCTGTCTAACAAGAAGTCCACCGGAGCCTTGACCGAGTCTCTGGTGTCAGCCATCAACTCCGCGGTGTCTTCCACCCAGAATAGCACCAAGGTTAAGCCCTTTAAGATGGCCCCAGTTTCCGTCCAGCTGCGCACGGACCAGGCCATTTCCGGTATGTCCCGATTGTCCCAGGCCGCTAAGAAGCACGCCACCGTCATCGAGACTTTGTTCGAGCGCCTACCACCGGATGTGACCAAAAATCCAGGAGCCAGGGCTACGATGCACTTCCTGAGCGGGCTGGAGAGGAAGTTTACCTCCCTTGGCGGGGCCGTAGCTGGCAGCCTCGGAGCGGCCTTCTTGTCCGTAGGGTCTCTCGTGGGCCGGATAACCCCGTTTGCCGCCCTGTTGTCGATACCGCTAGCCGCCGCCGTGGACCTGCAAGGGGACCTTAAGAAGATTATCGTGCAGGATACTGGCAAATTCACCAAGGCATACGAATCCATATACTCCTCGATCGACAATGCCTCAGCGGCCACCGGGATAGCTCAAGACCGTGTTGTCGAACTGGCTAACGCCCTAAGTGACGCTGGCCTGCTTACTCGGAACTTGGGCGAGAGCATGGACAACTACCTAGTATCTGCTGCCAACTGGATGAAGGTATACGGCTACTCCGCTGACGAGACCGGGCGGTTGGTATACGGCCTTCACGAGCTTGGCGTGGAACTGGAAGACTCCAACAAGATCGTCAACGGCGCGTTCGAGATAGGTAAGTCTTATAACCTGTCACTGCAGGAAATTCGCGAGTCCACGTTGGGAGCTTCCGAGGTCATGACCCAATGGGGTATGGCGGGGGTAGAGGCTACCCAAACTGTAGTGTCTGGTCTCCTTCGCGCCCGCGGCCTGTACAAGGAGCTAGGCATCTCCGGTAGCGTGGTCGACCAAGTGGCCAAGAAGATGGGGGACTTAACTAACCCCGAGTCTATACGGGCGTTAGCCTTCATGTCTATGCAGACCGGTAATACCATAAACGAACTGAATAAGTTACGCAAGAACGACTTCGGCGCGTTCATGATCGAGCGCGCCAACGCGGGCCTGAAGTACATGGCCGACACGGCTGCCAGCCAGGGTTTGTCCGCCGACGTCCTGTTCGGAAACCAAGCTACCTGGGACGATTACACCGAGCGGTTTGTGCAGACGATAAAGAAGCAGATGAAGGATAACCTTCTCATGACTGACGAGGAGGCCGACAAGTTGTTCACCGGCATGCAGAAGTACGCCGCGGAGAAGTTGCCACAACTACTGGCACAAGGCGTGGACAAGCAGAGAGCCATGGTTATGCTTCAGCAGCAGTACCTACAGGACATACAGAAGCGCAATCGCAAGGAGGCCGACTCCAACAAGTCCCTCGACGACGTCAACAAAATGTGGACCACCATCTTAGGACACATCCGCTCCATCGGACACAGTCTGCTAGTGGTGGTGGGCATGCCGCTGATGCGGGCACTCGAACCTGCAATAGCTGCCATTGCCTGGGGCCTCAAGCTGGCTGCCGGTACGCTTGAGTTCATGTCGGGGCCCATAGGGTTGATAGCCAAGGGTATAGGTTACATCGCCGTAGCCATTGGCGGAGTAGTCACCGCCACCACCCTATTCAAGACTGGGCTAGCTGCGATAAACTTCATCATCGGCATGAACCCGATCGTCCGGGTAGTTATGCTGGTCGTAGCAGCGTTCGCCCTTTTGTACGAGCACTGGGACAAGATCAAAGAGATTGCCGGCAAGGTTGGTACGACTATTGTGGACTTCATACTAATCCCGGTCCGCTTCTGGAAGGCCGTCACAGGCGAGGTAATCGGGCTGCTATCCCGTGCCTGGGAGTCCATATCCGGCAACCCGGTGGTAAAAGCCATACTGAAGCCGCTAGAGGCGGTACGGTCCGCTATACAGTCCATCTGGCAAGCCTTCACAGCAGTAGGAGAGGCCATCGTCAGCCGGGTCATGGCCCCTATCAAGGCGCTAAAGGGGTGGATTGACAAGATCGACGCCGTGTTCAAGTGGTGGAAGGGCGAGTCGGTCCGTAACGGTAAGATCGAAGCCACCAAGAAGGTTGTACAGCAGATCACCATCCAGGGGGCCGAGAAGGTGTTCGGCGCGGACAGTAAGATAACCAGGTGGACGAAAGGCTTAATGGGCCTGTCAGACGACGCCATAGCGCGTAATCAGAAGGCCATACGGGACGCGGCTTCCTCCTCGTCGTCTAAGCTCGGGTCGCTATCCGCCAAATACGAGTCCGGGCCGCGTGGGTCCGCTGCCATCGGCTATGATAGCCGTGGTGGTACCTCCTACGGCACGTACCAGATTTCCCAGCAGACCGGTACCCTAGACCAGTTTATGGCATTCATGCGTAAGAAGGACAAACAGTTGTACGATCAGCTGTCCCCACTGAAGATGGATTCGTACGACAAGAAGGGTAAGTTTGCTAAGAAGTGGGTCGAGATGGCTGAGGCCGGACTCCTAAAAAATTTGGAGCACGACTTCATCAAGGGAACTCACTTCAACCCAGCCGTCGAGGGGGCGCAAAAGCTGGGGCTGGATACCACAAAGATGTCCAAGACCATGCAGGATGTATTCTGGTCTCGCTCCGTGCAATTAGGCGACCACTTTAACAGCCTCTTGGGGGACCTCGGGGACTTGTCAAAGTACTCTGAGGAGGAACTCATCGGAGCCATTTACGACCGGTCCGGGCGCTACTTCAGCCGGGCTACCCCAGAGGTACGTGCGAACGTCCAGTCCAGGTTTACAGAGGAGAAGACCGACGCCCTGGCTCGTCTGGCTGCCGAGCAGCGCCGATCGATGGTCGTGCCGGCCGGCCCTACTACTGCCCAGCTCAACCCGGAGGCGCAGCAGGCTATTATTGAGCTGGCCCAAAGCGCGAAGGAGGCTAACGTGCACAAAGCCAAGCACGACGAGTGGATGCGTGCGCAGACTGCCAGGAACAACATGCGGGACTACGGCGTATTCGACGCCGTTGGGGAGGGTGGTCAGTGACATACTTGGCCCAGAAGAAGGCCCCAACTAACGCTATATTTGAGATTGAGATCGGCGGGCTTAGCCGTATCTACGAGTACGGGCCCGGGGAGGCTACCGTACCCATGTCGTTCAACCTAAAGGAGACGTCGGCCATGGGGGTGGGTACCTTCACTGCTGTACTGTTCGACGACACCGGGTTCGACGTAGAGCCGCACTTCTGGCTAGCCCGGGACGAGAGCAAGGGTAACGCCCCAATGGGTCGGTGCCGGTGGGGGTACACTGCGCAAAACGGGAGCGACCTATCCGAGTGGCGTTCCTTCATGCTGCAGGGGTACAACACTGCTATTGGACATAACTACTTTACACTTACTGCAAACGGGTACCTTACTAGTGCCACCACTCTCATCGCTAGTAACCAGTACAACGGTACCCTACAGGAGTGCCTTGAGGCAGTAGCCAAGATTCACAACTACACGCTCGAAGTAACGCCCAACATCGACCTTTCGAAGCTCAAGGTAATGGACCCCACCGGCCGCACATCGGAGTATCGCACGGCCACCTTCTCGAAGACCAACGAGGAGACCGACCTGTCTTTCGTACAGAGGTTAGTCAACTACGCAGTGTCCCCCGACGGTAAGGTAGGGTACACCCTAAGCTTCGTAACCGAGGGCGGGATAGACAAGATGAAGCTGACCCTGCCAGAGAACGCGCCCAAGACGCGTCGGTATGTAGTGCAGGACAAAGACTCCGTGGTGGTGTCCTGGAACCCCAACATATCGTTTACCGGTGTGTCAGCCTTGGGCGCTAGCCAAGTTATGGTAAACGGATACAACCCACGTACCGGGGAGGACCAGAAGTTTTGCTTGGACTTCCGCAACACAAAGCCGTATGGCTCCGAACTGGGTCCGGCCCCGGTAAACACTAACCTCCACCCGTACCCTCCTATCCAGAAGCCACAACAGCTCAAATACTACTGCTCGGAGAACATGGAGGAGTCGGTTACGTCACGTGGGTTGCGGGTCAGGCGCGGACCCTCGTTCGACCCAATAGTCGGGTTTACCCGCACTCTATCAAACCACCTAGCCCAGGCCTTGTGGGGCAACACGGCTACACTTACCGTACTTGGAGACCCGTACCTAGTACCCAACACGCAGATAGAGGTGGTGTACTTCTATCCGCACTCGCTACGATACCCCAACACCGCCGGTAAGCGCCACTTCACTAGTGGGCTATACTACTGCACCGAGGTGGAGCATGAAATTACTAATGGAAAATACACCACCACAGCTACCCTTATTCGGTTTGGGCCGCCCCAGGAGCCCGGGCTGTGAACCCGTATGTCCGTACCCAGTTAAACAAAGGGGGTCAGTCCCGCCCGCAAACGGATGTTCTGCACGGCGTATTTAAGGGGGTGGTGGAAGACTCCTCCGACTCCACGCATACCGGACGTATTAAGGTACGGGTTTACTCCGTCCACGGAGACTACCGTAACAGCCCGACTGACTCCCTACCGTGGGCTGAATGCGCCCACCCATTGAAGGGGTCGTTTAATGCCCCGGAGCGGTTCGACCGCGTGTGGGTTATGTTTGAGAATGGTGACAAGAACTTTCCGGTGTGGTTCGGGTATTGGTACGCCACCCCCGCTGGCCGGGGTAAGTTACCCCACAACTCAGAGTTCGGGGTGGACACCCCGATGGAGAACTGGTCGTTCGACGGGGAGTGGTACCCGCAAACGCAAGGTGTGGCTAGGTCGTCGGAAGGGAACGGGATTTGGTTCGAAGACGTCACCGTCGGGGCCGAGTACCACGGTGCCGTGGTGGTACAGAACTCTGGTAGTATGTTCCTGCGCATGCGGTCCCGCCTTGAGGGTACGGACTATAGGCCGCGGGGTGGTACCATGGAGAAGGGTGGGTGGAGCCCCAAGACGGTGTACAGGGACCGGGACACCTCTTGGTCTAGGAACAACGTTATGGCGTCGGGTGAGCTCGAGCTATGCTCTGCGTTCTACCACCTGCGTTCCTTCGGTTCTACGTCGACCCGCGTACAAGTGTCCTCTTCCGGGCACTATCTGGCCGCACACCGGGACCACAAGACGTCGTTCCGGGATAAGTGGGGTCAGGACCAGTGCGGACCCGTAGGTGACGACATTACCACCCATCGAGCTGGCGGTCTACAGGTAGTGGACTCTCCCCGGGGGCTGGACAATCTAGCTGAAGTTTTGCAAGTGCCGGAGGAGTGGTAATTGGCCAAGTCAGCCCTACAAAGTAAGATCGATGAACACATAAACGATCCGGACAGTCCGCGGTATACTGTGGTTTTGGAAGGCGTTGGAGGCAACTGCGTGCTCCCGAAGGGACTACGGTTATTCCTGTCTAACTGCCCGTCGGTAACCGTAACCTCGGCTGCTGGGGACAACCAGCTAGAGTACCGGAATGGGGCTGGTATTACTGTACTATCGTTCTCCGACGGGAAGATACTCGTAGAAAACGCTGCTGGCTGCGACTTTATCTCTATCGCTGGGGCTCACGTGCAGCTGAAAAACGTGCAAGCCAACAATCTACACCTCAACAGGTGTACCATGCACGTACAAGACTCCGTGTTCCAGAACGGAGACCTGGAGACAGTCCGGGCCGAGATGTCTAGGACTACCTTCGAGATACTAGCTACTAACCGGACCCAGGTGTACCACCACCTAGGCTCCGTGACACAGCTTAACACAGTAGAGTCCGAGTACCGGTCCGAAGAAATAACGGTGACCAACTGGGTTAGTAGCAGCGGTAGCGAGCTGCAGTTGGTAGACACAGCGGTAACAGGTTCCCTGTCCGCCACCGAATCGTCCGTGCGCGTGGATGAGTGTAACGCCGTCCACACGCTGTCTTTGTCCGGAGGCGACCTCACGGTTACCGACAGCCAGTTCCCGTCAACTGTATCCACCACCGGGGCCCGCCTACTCTCCAGGGACTCTACGTACTTTGGGCGCTTGTCCGCATCTGGGGGGCGCGTTCACTTGGATGGAGATTCGTGCCCTAGCGGGTTAACCCTGTCTGCGGTCCGGTCCATACTCCGTGGGTGTAGCTTGGAGTCCATTTCTGTAACGGGCGGGTCCGTTCGCACACACGATATATCCGTGTCTGGAACCACGTCTTTGACGGGGGCCACCATAGAATCGTCCAGATCCACCTACGACGGCGCGTACTCGCAGTCTGGAGGTACGTTGGTTTCAAAGAAAGACACCCATTCGGCGGCGCTATCTTGCAGTGGGCTCGTGGGACGTAACAAGGTGTTCAAGGGCTCTCACTCTACCCTGTCGCTAACCGGCGATGGCAAGAGCCACCTAGAGCTAGCAGAAATACAGTCAGAGGCCGCACTTGCGTCTGGGTTCTCCCTGCTGAAGGCCGACTCTCCTTCCTGTTCCTCCCTGTCGGTGTCTTCTGTGGGACAAGCCCTAGTACACTCTGTGGCCGCTGCGGTAACCGCTGTCGACGTTGGACAGCTACTTACCTCTAATTGCTCTTCAGTCCATGCCGAGCGTTGTATAGTTCTAGACTCTGGATCGTCCCCAGTGTCCGGAACTTCGTCACTCTTGATATACAGAAACACCTCCGGGGAATACGTGGTGCAGACGGATCTAAAGCTTAACCTAATCGGAGACCACGTCAACCTATCCGGCAACCAAATTAACTTGAACGCTACCCAAATCACTATAACCGGCGACCTGGCCACGGTAGGCGATATGCATACCGCTGGCGTTCATACAGACAATATCGGGACCCATGTGTAATGCCAGGCGGAAGCAACCTACTCAAGCTACGTGCGCCGCAAGCTGGGGTGTACTTAGAAACCTCGGTCATAGGGTCCACCCTCCAGCACTCGAAATCAGCACGATGGGACTCACAGGCCATCATGAACCGGTCCTCTGGAGTACTAAATTACTCCGGCTCCGACAACGAGTCGGTAGGGTTCACCATCGGGTTTTATGCACAGCGGGACGCGCTGGCAGAGGTGATAAATCCCATCAACGCTTTGCGTGCCCTGGCCTTTCCGGTCCGCCCGGGGGTCATACCGCCGTCTGTGTGCTACCTAGATTTCAGCGATGTATTCCACAACTGGGCTTGCGTGGTGCAACAGGTTAGTGTCACCTACCCGGACGATATTTGGGACCCGTCCGGGCACCCCATGTCCGCGCGAGTATCAATAAACCTGACCGAGGTGGACATCCAAAATCGCGCGGCTTCCGACGTCGGAAGCGGCACCGCACTGTCCCCATTCTAACATGAGCACCAGGTACAAGCAGCTAGGCGTAAAACGGGTCATTGGCGGCGAGACCGTAATCGACGGCCTCTCGCTCGTGGAAGTGGACTACAAGGGCCAGGAGGTATACCACCAAGTACAACCCGGGGAGGTCAGCCGGCTGGACCTTATCAGCTACTCGTACTTCGGGACACCGGAATACTGGTGGATCATCGCCCTGTACAACCAGTTACATGACCCATTGTTCGGGTTCCGGGCCGGAGATGTGCTTAAAATACCAGTGAGTGCTGACGCGCTTATGGCCTCAGTGTATAAGGTATCTACGTGACCTCCACCCTAATCGTCCGTCCACCGTCTGTATTCCAACGCCAACTAGCTACGTACATACCAGAGGCACTGGCCAGCAAGTATGGGTCAGGGCTTGCGCTCCCGGCCGCATGTCTGGGTAAGGAATGGGTAGTAGACACCGGTGAGGCCAAGATACAGGCATCCATTTTTGTAATCATGTCCACCGCAATCGGCTCGCGTATTGACAGGCCCGACTTCGGGTCCATGCTGCCCTATTTGACGTTTGAGCCGTACGGGGAGACCCTGCGCTCCGAACTCGTTTTCTATACCCGTGACGCTCTAATCAAGTGGGAGCCGCGTATCGTGGTGTCTGACGTTTTTATTGGTGATGCGGATGTGGACCAGAACACGGTAACGCTAACAGTGGTGTACGCCATCAAGGGGGTGGACCGCCTGTCGAGGTACGCTATCCCCATGCAATTGCATAACCCCGGCGGATCCTTTATCCCACCGGGTAGCTTTACGGTTTCCGGACAGCGAGTAATTAAATGACACTAAAGCTCAACTACAGTAACCGGGACCCCGACGCCATTCTGGCCGACTTGCGCGCCAAAGTACCGGACCTTACCGATAAGTGGAACGACTTCCTAGAGAGCGACCTCGGCTACGCCCTCCTACAGACGTTTGTGGCCGTCTCTGACAGGAGTAGTTTTTACCTTGACCGAGAAGCCGCGGAAGCGTTTTTGGCTACCTGTGAGAGGCGCGACTCCGCGATAGCACATGCTAAGCCGCTCGGGTACACCCCCATATCGGTGTCCGCTGCCACTACTTCGGTATCCGTGTCTATTGTGTCCTCGTACTTCGAGGACATTCACATACCGCAAGGAACCATACTATCCATCGAGGACCGTTCGTTCCACACTACAGCACCGGCGGTTATCCCCGTTGGTACCACTGAGACTACGCTGGCTTGTAAGCAGGGTAGCCTGTTCTCGGTATCCCAGGTATCTTCTGGTACCCAGTGGCATAAGATTACCGTACCGCTTAACTTGGCCGACATCAAGGTATATGTGGACGAGGTTGAGTGGCAGAAAACCTCGTCGTTTGTTCGCCCGGTGTCCAGGTCGTCCTACCGAGTTTACGACGACGGTAACGGAAAGGTGGTAGCGTTCGGGAGCGGGGCCACCACCTTGATACCACGAACCGGGGCTGCCATCCGGGTGGATGGGGTCACCTGTAACGGGTTCCAAGGTAACACCATGTATGCGGGTTCCCCAGCCACTATCCTGTCCCCTGTATACAACTCCACCATGCAGAACATCGTAGCCATACTGTCCGCATTTGCTGTTTCAGCAGCGTCCGGAGGAGCTGACGCCGAAACCATCGATAGTATCAAGCAGAACGCCCCCGCGGTGTATACCACGCAGGGTCGCGGAGTCACCGCTGACGACTATGAATTTATTGTGAGGGCCTTGCCGGGTGTGTCCGAAGCTACTTCCTGGGGTGGGGAAGAAGTTGGGCGTTACGGGGAGGTATTCGTTTGCGTTTCCGGGGTAAACCCCAACGAGGTACCCCAGTCTCTCATCAACCAAGTAAAAGCCGAGCTATCCACTAAGGCTACCATACCCATGATAGTGAACGTGGTACCGCCTGTATGGGTGTCAGTGTCGCTCTCGGTTTCCGTCTATGTCACGTACCCATACGACGTAGCAGCAACTCGGTCCGCCGTGGAGTCCGCCGTTATTGCGTTCATGAACGGACTGCGCATCGGTCAAATGCTTCAGGCGTCTGACTTGATTGCGGCAGCTACAGTGGTGCAGGGGGTGGACTACGTTAACCTGTCCGCTACCGTGTCCGTGGATGGGCTGGTGTCCGCCGGCAAGGCCAGGGTTCGCCTGATTAACAACTACAGCGAAAACTCCTTGGTGCTAACCCGAGCAGGAGTTACTCTGTGGGCTTATCAAAACGGCGGGCACTCCGTCCGTAACGGGTACCTTGAGGTAGACCTCCCTGCAGTGTCGAATGGGACCGTAACACTGCAGATGTTGTCCACAAAGCCGGACGTGTATACCTACCGTGACCAGAAGGTGCGCCGCGGGCCGCTGTCTGTATTGGCGTACCGGGCCGGAGTGACCCACTAATGGGTTTCTCTACCGAACGGGAGACCAAGTTCCACGCGCTGCTGTCCGGGGCGCTGGGGGAGCATCTAGTCGAAGACAGCGACTACTGGATACTCGTGCGTTTAGTGGCGTACTTACTAGAGGTCGAATATGGGTTAGTGGAGGACTTCCACCTACTGCGGGATGTGGACAGGACCCCGGACGCGTTCCTGGTCTACCTACTCCAAGAATACGGGGTAAAGCTACCCGACGGGAAATTCGGTAACGTCAGGGAGCTAATTAAGGAGTCCAAACCGTGGTACAGCAGTAAGGGGACCCTACCCGCCCTGCAGTTTGTGGCAGCCATTACCAACACTGCTATAGGGCTGTTCCAGCCGGCCCTGCTCATTGAGAAGCCGTCTACCGGAGCCACATTACTGTCCGGTGCAGTGTCCCAGAACGGCCCACTACCCCATGCGCAGAGCCGTATTGGTAGGCTCCGGGACGGTGTGTTGTGGTCGTACTACACGTACATCCTAACTGTACAGGGGTTCCAGAACGTACCGTCGGCCGTGGCGTTCTTAGCCCTGCTGGAACTGGTACACCCGGCTGGTTCCCAGCGGTTCCTCAACACGGAGGAGTACTACCAGTTATTGTACACGGTAGGCGCACTTACGGCCAGCGAAGAGGTTACGGAGTACTGGGACCTACTTCGCGCTAGTGTTCCCGTCTACCTATACGAGGTAAGTCTAGACTTTTCCAAGGTACTTCCTGGCTACGTGACGGCCAGCGAGGCTTCAATTAACAGTGGGTTCGGTGACTTTACTCAATACGATGGCTACCCACTTTAACCAATCCATGTCGGCCCTTGTAAGCTCCCACTTTAACCAATCCATGTCGGCCCTTGTAAGCTCCCAGTTCGGAACGATCCAGACTAGTCAATACGAAAGCCTGGCTGGGGCCCCGCTAGGGATATACCATAGGTTCGTAAACTCGGTAGACCCCGTGAAGGAAGCCAACGGCCCGTTCTCCGGGCTAGACTTGACCGAAGTCAGAGCTTCCGCCCTAATACTTTACGCATGGGACCCCAGTACCGGGCAGTACTCGGTGGTAATGGACACGGAGCCCCTACTGTCCCATCTCCTGAACTCGTTACCCATGGAAGACGTTTACTACGGGGCAGCCAAAGGTGCAACTTACGCGCAACTTGAGGGGGCTAAGTGGCAAGTGGCTCCTTACGGAACCACGCGCACTGAATTCATGCCGTACATGTACGGCACCCAAATAACGGAGCTACCGATATGATCAAGACCAACATCTACCGTGTCCGGAACGCCATCCGGTTCAAGACGTCCGAGGCCACTAACATGTGGCTGCTATTAGGCCGCACCGCCGCGTGGACGGACGAGCTGAACCCCCCTGCCCCGTCAATTACGGACGTAACCCTTGATGACGTTATTGGGGCCAAGCGCTGCACCCTACAGTGGGTAAGTCCCAGTCCCACTGGTGAAATTACCTTGATCGGGCCATCCGGCGAGGAAAAGTGGACGGCCTACACTGACGAGGCCACTGCCGTAGCGGCCGGGTGCCACTGGGTCATGGTTACTGGGGAGGTGCTGGGCGATGAAATCCCCACCACAACGTTCCGCCAGCTGGGATTCTTCTCTGGACTAGTCCCCACCGCTGGTAACGAGGGGCTAAATGCGCTATCAGCCGCGCAAATCCAGTCCGTAGGCTACGTGGAGTCCATTGAAAACCGGCAGGCGTATCCGCGTACGGCCAACTCCATGTATCGCGCTATCAACATCTTCGAGTTCTAACGGAGTACCCTATGCCCTCTTCCCGCACCCCGCCCGGGTACTACGACCGGTTCGACCCGAATAGCGCGCCGTATAAGCGTATTCTGTTCAACCCGGGCGTCCCACTGCAGACCGCTGAGCTTAACGAGATGCAGTCCATCCTCGGGTTCGAGCATGAGCAGCTGGCCACCTCCATCTACAAGGAGGGGGCGGCGGTTTCCGGCATGATGCCGTCCCTAGTCTTAGCGGACTCCTTCCCACTACATAGTCTTGTTTCGGCATACGTGGTTGGGGACCACGTTAATGACGGAGCAGATGCCGGTTACGTGTGCATGGCTGCCGCGGCGGCCGGAACAGCCCTCACCGATACTAGTAAGTGGGCCCGGAGCTACGGCTACGTCAGTATGTCCATCGGTAAGATGTATGCCCAGGGGCACATCCATGTGGTCCCGGCGTCTGGTAACCTTGAAATCACCGCATCTGGCATCGAGAGGGTCGGGGTACTAGTGGACTATGCCGTAGTTACAATTGCCCAGGACGCCACCCTTAGCGACCCCGCCGTAGGCTACGAGAACTACAACAAGCCCGGAGCGGACCGGCTTAGCTACTCCTACTCCTACGCTCTGAACAACGACAATTCCGTCACCGTCCTCGAACTGGTGGACGGCCAGATTAACCAGCACTACACCCAACTACGCGCGGTGCAAGATTCCGTGCTCAAGGTGTTGAGCGCACGTACTCAAGACGAGTCTGGGTCCTATACAGTGGACCCATATACGGTGACAGTGGGGGAATACTCCCAGTCCGACCCCAGGAGCGCGCAGTACAACCGTATGCTAATCAAGGGCGGTACCGCCTACGTGAACGGGTGGGGCTCCCGTAACGAGGTAACGTACCTGAACTTGGAGAAGCCCGTCACTACCCTTGATGTATCCGGTGAGGCCGTGCTGTTCGCTGACGCTACCGAGGTGTACTCCCTCAGTGACTCCCCAGTCCGCACCATGAGCGAGGTACTGGCTACTATCATGTCCCCGGCGATCACCCTCACCCGCGGTATCGCCGCCAACGGGCTTGATGACGTCCCGGCGGAGTACCGCCCGGTACAGGAGATAGTGTCGATTTCTGGGTATACGGCTAACACCGACTACGTGCGGTCCGGTAACTCTGTGAGTTGGGCACCGGCTGGTGCCGAGCCTGCCGCAGGTGCTACGTATCAGGTAGTGGTACGATATACCAAGGCCCTAACCAAGAGCGTACGTACCCTGGATACCGTTGCGTCTACGGACGTCGTTCGTGGGTCCTTGTCTGGTAGCGGTACGTTCGACTACATTTCCCCGCTCGTAGTCGGGGCCCCTGTCGTCACATACTCGGAGATTAACTATGTGGCCTCTGTGGTGCAAGGGACCACTACCTACGTCAATGGAGTTGACTTCACACTGGACGCCTTTAACGGCAAGCTCGTTTGGATTGCCGCCGGGCCTACCAGCGGGTCCACCTACACAGTGCAGGGGCTGTCCTACTGGCGCGTGGATATTCCTGGCCACTACATCGCCCGAGACAGCTACGTCAACGCCAGTGCTGCGGTACAGTACCAGCTCACGCCTGCGAAAACCCCGGCTGGTAACACTATAAACTACCGCTCCCAGATCGCGGTTACTGCGCCCACCCCCGCACTGGACATCGTAAACGGGTCGTACCTCTACGTGTCGTACTTGTACGCCCTACCCCGTGTGGACAGCCTGTACTTGGATGACTCCGGGCGTCTCGCTGTGGCGCTGGGGGTACCTTCCTCACAGCCATCCGCCGTGCCGTACGACTGGGCCAAGTTACGTCTGTGCACCATCTACAACCCGCCGGAAGGCGACCTGACCGAGCTGGTAATTATCGCGGACGACAACCAGCGCATGACTATGTTAGATCTGCGGACCATGCTGCAGACTGTGAAGGACACCCAGTACAACCTATCTGTGTTCCAGCTGTACCAGAATACTATTAACAAGAACCTGCCTACCGACAAGAAGGCCATCTGGGCGGAGTCGTTTGGGAACCCGTCCTTGGGCGACCTCACCCACCCGGACTTCGACATTACCTACGACTTCTTACACAAGCGGGCCTACCTACCCCAGGAATCCGAGCTGCACAGCCCGGAATCCTCTTGGTCCACCACCGCTGTGGACAAGGGCACTTTCTTCATACCCCCGTATACCAACCAAAAGCTACTGGTGCAACCGTTTTACACAGACAGCAGGCAGATCAGCGCGTACCCGCTGGTGAACCTCAGAGCAAAAATTGTCCTCACCCCCGAAGTCGATCACTGGGTGGAGTACAACAACATTACCGTGGCGGTAGATGGGCAGCCGTACACCATCACGCGGAACCTTGTGCGTAATCTCGTCCAGACTACCAGCAATACCAACTTGGCTTGGAAGACCGTGTCGGACGTTACTACCACCGACATTGAGTACATACATAGCAGCTCAACTGGGATAGAGTACCTCCCGTTACCATACGCCCGGCAAATTCCGGTCACCGTATCAGGCATCGGGTTCACGGCTGGCGAGGACAACGTTTCCATCTACTTTAACGGTATTAAGGTGGAGCCTACCGCATCTGGCCCCTCTGTGCCCGGCACAGAATATTGGACCGTCAAGGCTGACGCGGACGGAGATCTGCAGTGCTCATTTGTAATACCCGCCGAGCAACCCTCCGGCACCAACATGGTCGACGCCGTTGGGGCCAGCGCGCAGTCCGCTGGATCCAGGGCCAGTGCCATTATGGCATCCGATGGATGGCTACACCGGACCGTGCGAACCGTTACTACTACCGCTGTCACTACGGTCACCAACACCCACACCACGTTAACGCGAAAGTTCTTCGTGAACAGGGTCGACCCGCTGGCGCAGACGTTTATCTCCCCGTTTTCGTGCTTCCTAACCAAGCTCGACTTGTTCTTCACCCAGAAGCCCATTGGTGGGAACATTCCAGAGAACTTCGTGGAGGTTGAAATTCGAGATGTAGTCAACGGCGTACCCGGAAATACTGTCATCGGCCACTCTGCCCGCCTATACCCGTCCTCCGTGTCTGCCGTCTCCACTGCTATAGCACCTACTACATTTACCCTGTTGGCTCCAGCGTATTTAGAGCGCAACCGAGAATACTGCTTCGTGGTGAAGTGTGAGTCCCCCATGTACTCGGTCGCAATAGCCCGGGTAGGGGATAGGGACCCTGCGCTTGGGTTTGTAAATGCCAACCCCAGCGCGGGAGTTATGTTGACCTCCGCCAATGCTTCCACGTGGTCCCCTGAGCAGAACGCTGACGCGAAGTTCAACCTGTACTGCGCCTCGTTCACAGGCGAAGCCACCGTAGACTACGGTGTTACCACCACATCGCAAAACCGGTCACGGTTCGAGTTTGCGGTTACCGGAGCCGTGCCCAACAACTCCTGCCGGGTGCGCTACGAGTACTCCCTAGACGGGGTTAGCTGGGTGCCGTTCACCAACCGGCAGGAAGTCAACCTACGTCGGATGTTTACCTCCATGCGCCTACGGGCGGTGCTGCAGCCCAGCTCCGACAAGCTGGTGGCACCCATCGTTTACAAGGACGCACGGCTTATTGCCTACAACTGGAAGGCCAGCGGTGCCTACTTGAATAGGACCGTACGGGTGGGAACCAGCGCGGCCCGGTATGTGCACGTATGGTACGACGTGTACGTCCCCGCCGGGGTATGTACAGTCACCCCACAGGTGTCCATCGACGGCGGAGCCTTTACCAATATGAGCTTGGTAACGGCGGACACCGTGGACTTTGGTGACGGGTATAAGGAGCTGCACTACCAGTACGACAATACCACCGGGTTCACGTCCAGTAAGCTAAAACTGCTGATGAGCACGGTCGACCAAACCATTACGCCAGTGTGTACCCGACTCCGACAGGTGGTAAGCGCGCTATGAGCCGGATGAACGCTATTTCCTCACAAATGACAGCACTGGGGTTCAGATTTGACCCGAAATCTGGGGCGTTTGTGGCTCAAGACCAGCGCAACCACGACCTGGAAGACAAAGTGTGGGAGCTCAAGGACCGAGTCCACCGTCTAGAACTTCTGGTGGAGACTCTTACGACATCGCCAGGAGCACGACAGTAAATGCCGAAGCAGTCAATACTGGGGCTAGTCTCCACGACGCAGTTCGAAGAAATTCTTAACAAGATCGACTCGCGGCTGTACATACTCGGTAGTGGCAACCCCAATGGGGTGGTAGCTACGGACGAGCCCGGCCGCCAGTTTTTCGACTCGGATGCCGGTATATTCTATAAGTGCCTCACTACCGACGGCACTATTAGTGGTACCACCTGGGACCCGCTCACCCCCAACCTGGACCAAGCCACTGAGATTACAGCTGGTACCGCAGAACTAGCCTCTGCTGCAGAGGTACTCGCCGGCACCGACGCCCTCCGCATCGTCACCCCACTCCAGCTAGCCAACTACTACATGTCCAAGGCCGGCAACCTGTCCGGCATCGGCAGCCCGGCGGCAGCCCGGACTAATCTCAACCTCGGTTCCCTGTCCACCCAGAACCATAATGCTGTAGCCTTCACGGGTGGTACTGTGGACGGGATTACAATCGGCGGTACCACAAGGGCCGCCGGTAGCTTCTCCGACCTCACTGCGTACTCCAGCCCGAAAATACGTGGAGACTCCGGCGTCCAAAAGCTGACATTAGTTCAAACTACCGCCGGGGTAAACCGGTGGGCGTGGGGTGGTACCAACGAGGGGGAGGGGAATAACAATACTGGCACCAATTTCGCCCTGTCCAGGTTTGGCGACACTGGCACCCTACTCGGGACGCCACTTTCTATCAACCGGTCCACCGGCGCATGGATCATGAGGGGCTCCGGCTCCGTGTCCGGGAACTGGGCCGTAACCGGATCATGGACGGCTACCTCTCTGGCTACCGCCCAACAGGGTTTGGTGGGACCACAAACCCTAACCAAGACGCCCGCGTCTACTAGCAACTGGTACCGCATCGGGTCCTTCCCGGCTGCCAACTCTGGCCAGGACGTCGAGCTTAACATCATGGTGACGCGACCCAACGGGTACTGCCATCACTACTTTAAGGTCAAGCTGGCCAAGACTACGCGGGGTGCTAAACTACCCGGTGTCACGTGTCGGTTCGAGCAGCTGGGCATTTACACTGACCTCCACGGAGTGGCCAACATTCGAGTCGTGCCGGGAGGCACGAACGCCGCCACCTCTCTAGACGTCACCTTTAAAGATACGTCGACGTACATAGTGAACGTAGTACAGCGAGACATGAGCGCGGGCGGGGCCGCTACCAAGTTCGTGGTGGACACCTCCTTCACCGACCAAGGCACGGCAGCGAACGGTACCTCGTGGGACGCGATGGCGTACATGTCCATTACATACGACTCGGACTACGGGTTGCGTGACGGCGACACCCACATTGGGTGGGCCCAAATGTCTGCCGGATTTACCGCCATACCGTTCGGGCAGTACTCCTGCCAGACTACTACCCCGTTCACGGTTACCCTACCCGCGAACCCACAAGTCGGTTGGTGGGTTCAGTTCCGTGACCACGCGAGTACTTTCGACACCAACAAGCTAACCATAAACCGAAACGGGCAGAAAATCATGGGCCTTGCTGAGAACATGGACGTAACGACACCTAACGCGGCATTCCGGCTCGTCTTCGCCGGGGCCACCACCGGCTGGAGAATTTCGTAATGAGTGACTTTTCACAGTTCATGGGGGGCGGCCTTCCCAAGTTGGCCATAGTGGAGTACGCCGGGGACCACTCTACCCTACCGCCCGGGTACGTCAGCTTGGCCAAGCAGCATCTGGACGACGCCGCTTTCGCGGGGTTAACGCCCCCGGCCCCAACCCTGTACGCCAACAAGACCACATACACGTACGATAACGCCAACTACATTCCGTCCCACGTCAGTAACTGCTTTGACCCCACCACCGGCCTGTGCTACCACCTATCTAGTTACCAGTACAAC
>Ga0210044_10000985_pt1 | contig 43353 bp, 40 predicted proteins | sample CryGey13umfilter_2_FD_183959 | JGI IMG/M metagenome (GOLD analysis project Ga0210044, IMG submission 183959) | Groundwater microbial communities from aquifer in Utah, USA - Crystal Geyser 4/9/14 3 um filter (SPAdes) (version 2) | ecosystem: Environmental > Aquatic > Deep subsurface >... | reverse complement strand
TAGCGTATGCTCTGATTCACCCGAAAAGCCTCCATGGTATGTCTGTGTTTTTTTAGCAACTCCTTTCATGCCAGGCTTTTCGGGTTTTTTCAACTACAAAAATGGTGTTCCTTTCGCTTGATTTGGGCCTAGATCGGGTTTTCCTGGGCCCAGCGGACGAAAATTGTCCTTGCCACGGGCCGGATCGCTTATTTCCTTTTGTCCTCGACCCGGACAACTGGAGTTCACGCGAAAAGGCGCTGAAAAGATGAAAAGCAACATCCATCCCGAGTACGTCGACTGCCAGATCACCTGCCTGTGCGGCAATGTGATCAAAACGCGCTCGACCAAGGCCAAGTTGAACGTCGAGATCTGCTCGAATTGCCACCCGTTCTTCACGGGCCAACAGAAGATCATCGACACCGCCGGCCGCGTGGAGCGGTTCCGCAAGCGGTACGAGAAGGTCAACTACGGCAAGAAGTGATGCTCGCCGCGGGCACGCTGCCCGTAGGTGGATGCAGGTATAGCGCAAGAGGGTGCAGGGTCGATTTCCCCGCACCCTTTTCGTATTCACAGGACCGGCCGCGACGGTCCCGGAGAGGTCCATGAACGACACCGATACCCAGACAGACAGGACGCCGGAAATCCGGCAGACGGCCGACCCCCAGGTGGCCATCGACCAAGCCCGGGAACTGGACCTGGCGGTCGGCGGGCAGGCGCTGATCGAGGGCGTGATGATGCGCAGCCCCCAATACCTGGCCATGGCGGTCAGGACGCCCGAGGGGCGGATCGTGGTGCGGAAGAAGATCTTCAAGAGCATCGTGCGCCGGTTGCCCTTCCTGAACATCCCGGTGTTGCGGGGAGGAGTGTTCCTCATCGAGACCATGGGGGTGGGCATCGACGCCTTGATGTTCTCGGCCGACCAGGCCATGAGCGACGATCGCGTGGAACAAAAGGAGGGCTCGTCCTGGAAGGACAAGCTCATGATGTGGGGAACCATCGCCTTCTCCTTCGTCCTGAGCATGGGGATCTTCTTCTACGTGCCCATCCTCCTGACCGACCTGATCGTGCCCGCGACCGCCGGGAGCATGTCCTGGAACCTGGTGGACGGCGTGATCCGGGTGCTCTTCTTCGTGCTGTACCTGTGGGGGATCAGCCTGATGCCCGACATGCGGCGGGTGTTCCAGTACCATGGTTCCGAACACCTGGGGATCCACGCCTTCGAGAACGGCCGGCCGCTGACGCCGGAGGGTACGCGTGGCTTCACCACCCTGCACCCGCGCTGCGGAACCAGCTTCCTGTTCTTCGTGATGTTGATCTCGATCTTCGTGTTCACCCTGCTGGGGAGGCCCGAGAATATCGGCGACCGCCTGCAACGGCTGGCTTTCGTGCCGGTGATCGGCGGGCTGGCCTACGAGGCCATCAAGCTCTCCGGCAAGTACGGCAAGGCCTGGTTCCTGCAGCCGGTGATCTTCCCGGGGTTGATGCTGCAGAAGATCACCACCAAGCGGCCCGACGACAGCCAGCTGGAAGTCTCGATGGCCTCGCTGAAAGCGGTGCTCACCCCCGAGGCTGACGATTTCAAGGAGAAGATCTACTACGAGATGTCCGATGCGCCGGTCGCTGCGGAACCCGCAGGAGACCCGGCATGAAAGCGAACGTGGAAGCCCTCCGTGAACGCTACCGGGAGCTGGGCGAACAGCTTTCGGACCCCGAATCCCTAAAGGACCAGGGCCTGTATCGTCGGCTCGCCACCGCCCACAAGCGGGTGGGGCGACAGCTGAAGGTGGGCGAGCGCTGGCTGTCGGTCGTCACGCAAATCGAAGAGAACAGGGCCCTGCTCAAGGGCGAGAGGGATCCCGACATGCAGGCCATGATCAGGGAGGACCTGGAGGCCCTGGAGGTCGAGCTGGAACCGGCCACGGCGGCGCTCGAGGAGGCCCTGCTGCCCCACGACCCCAACGACGACCGCGACGCCATCCTGGAAATCCGAGCGGGCACCGGCGGCGACGAGGCGGCCCTTTTCGCCGATGACATCGCCCGCATGTACATGCGGTACGCCGAGCGCCAGGGCTGGAAAACCGAGATGATCGACGCCACCGAGGGCACGGCCGGGGGCTTCAAGGAAGTCATCTACGCGGTGCGCGGCGACGGCGCGTTCGGGATCCTGCGCTGGGAAAGCGGCGTGCACCGGGTCCAGCGGGTGCCGGCGACCGAAAGCCAGGGGCGCATCCACACTTCGGCGGTGACGGTGGCGGTGCTCCCGGAGGCCGAGGAAGTGGACGTGGAGATCAAGGACGCGGACCTGAAGATCGACGTCTATCGCGCCCAGGGGCCCGGCGGCCAGTCGGTGAACACCACCGACAGCGCCGTGCGCATCACCCACCTGCCCACGGGCATCGTGGCGCAGTGCCAGGACGAGAAGTCCCAGCACAAGAACAAGGCCAAGGCCCTGGGTGTGCTGCGTTCGAGGATCCTGGAGGCGGCCATCGCCGAACAGGAGGCCAAGATCGCCGCCGAGCGCAAGAGCCAGGTCGGCACCGGCGACCGCAGCGCCAAGATCCGCACCTACAACTACCCCCAGAGCCGGGTGACGGATCACCGCATCGGGTTGACCGTCCACAACCTGGATGCCATCATGGCCGGTGACCTGGACGCGGTGGTGGAAGCCATTCTGGCCTACCGCCGCGAGGAAGCCCTGGCAGTGACGCGCAAGGCGGACGGGTGACGGGCCGGCCGACGGTTCCGTTGCGCGGACGTTCCCGGATTTCGGCATGACCAGCGCCAAACCCCAGCAGACCGTACGCGACCTCATCCTGGCCACCTCCGGGTACCTGGAGGACAAGGGTGTGGAATCCGCGCGCATGGAGGCCGAGCGCCTGCTGGCCGACGTGCTGGGGCTGGCCCGCATCGAGCTGTACTTCCAGTTCGACCGCCCGGTCCTGGGCCCCGAGCTCGACCGTTACCGCGACTTCGTGCGGCGCCGCGGCTCCGGCGAGCCTATGCAGACCATTCTGGGCGAGACCGAATTCTACTCCCATGTCTTCAAGGTGCGGCCCGGGGTGTTCATCCCCCGCCCGGAGACCGAACGGTTGGTGGAGCTCGCCGTGGGGCTGATCTCCCCGCCGGATCATCGCCTGCTCGCTCCCGTGGCCGTGGAGATCGGGTGCGGAACGGGAGTGATCGGGGTGTGCCTGGCCCTCGATGTGCCCCGGCTCGTGGTCGAAGCGGTGGACGTCAACCCCGCCGCGGTGGAATTGACGCAGGACAACGCCCACGCCGCGGGGGTGGGCGCGCGGGTTCACGTGCACCAGGGCAGCCGGTTCGATCCCCTGCCGGAGCACCTGCGGGGCACGGTGGATCTGCTGGTCAGCAACCCGCCTTACATCCGCACCGCGGAGATTGCGGGCCTGCAGACCGAGGTGCGGGACCATGATCCCCACACCGCCCTGGACGGCGGCGCCGACGGTCTGGATTTCTATCGCGCCCTGGCCCACGGAATGGGACCCTGGCTGCGGCCGGGCGGCGCCATCGCCCTGGAGATCGGGGCGGACCAGGGGCAGGCGGTTGCCGAGATCCTGGGCGTTTCCGGCGCCAGGGACGTGGAAGTTCACCAGGATTATGCGGGGCGGGACCGGGTGGTCATCGCCCGGATGCCCGACACGGAGGACGACAATGGATAAGTTCGTGATCCAGGGACCCACGCCGCTGCAGGGCGACCTGCGGGTCAGCGGAGCCAAGAACGCCGTGCTGCCCCTGATGGCGGCCTCGCTGCTGGCCCGTGGCGAATCGATCATCGACAACGTGCCCGACCTGCAGGATGTGCGCTTCTTCATGACCCTCCTGGATGGTCTGGGGGCGCGGTGCGTGCTGGACGGCCACCGCCTGAGCATCGACACCGCCGGGGTGAACAAGTGTTCGGCACCCTACGACCTGGTGCGCAAGATGCGCGCGAGCATCTACGTGCTGGGGCCGTTGCTGGGCGCGCGCGGCGCGGCGCGGGTCTCCCTGCCGGGCGGCTGCGCCTGGGGACCGCGTCCGGTGAACCTGCACCTGGAGGGCATGACGGCCCTGGGCGCGGACATCGAGCTGGACGAGGGCTACATCCAGGCCTCGTCCGCGGGGCGCCTGCGGGGCGGGCATTTCCGCTTCGAGCCCTCCTCGGTGGGCGGCACGGCCAACGTGCTCATGGCGGCGGTCCTGGCCGAGGGCGAGACGGTCCTGGAGAACTGCGCGGTGGAGCCCGAGGTGACGTGCCTGGTCGAGGCCCTGGTGGAGGCTGGCGCGCGCATCGAGGGGTTGGGCACGACCACCCTGCACATCACCGGGGTGGGTGAGATCGCGCCCCTGCGCCACGCCGTGATCGCCGACCGCATCGAGGCCGGCACGATCATGGCTGCGGTGGCCATGGCCGGCGGCGCCGTGCGATTGCTGGGCGTCGACTGCGAGCACCTGCACCCGGTGACGGGCGTGCTGCGGGAGATGGGCTGCGGGATGCGCGAGGGCAGGGGCACCCTGGTCATCGAGTCGGTGGGCCGGCCGCGCGCGGTGGATGTCAGCACCCGGCCCTATCCCGGATTTCCCACCGACTTGCAGGCCCAGGTCATGGCGGTGTGCTCGGTGGCCGAGGGCACCAGTTTCATCACCGAGACCATCTACCCCGACCGCTTCACCCACGTGCCCGAACTGGTGCGGCTGGGGGCTGATATCCGCGTGGATGGCTCGCGGGCCACGGTCTTCGGCGTGCCCAACCTGACCGGCGCCCCGGTCATGGCCACGGATCTGCGCGCCTCGGCGGCCCTGGTGCTGGCGGGCGTGGCCGCCGAGGGCACGACCACGGTCAACCGCGTCTACCACATCGACCGGGGGTACGAACGCATCGAGGAACGCCTTTGCGCGCTGGGGGCGAAGATCGAGCGGACAAAAGAGTGATCACTCCCCTTGGACACGGTCCGAAATCGGGCCAGCGTTGACCTCTATCACGATTTCGTGATATGTTCCCCCCATCGCCAGGGGACGGGGGGCCCATGATTGGCAGGCAGGTATCCCACTATCGCATCGTGTCGTACCTGGGTGGCGGTGCGATGGGAAAGGTCTACAAGGCCGAGGACACCCTGCTGAAACGGGCGGTCGCCCTCAAGTTCCTGATCCCCGGACTCACCGATGACGCCGATGCCCGCACCCGCTTCATGCAGGAAGCCCAGGCTGCGTCCTCCCTCGATCACCCTCATATCGGCACCGTCCACGAGATCGCCGTCACCGATGATGGGACGTGGTTCATCGCCATGGCCTGGTACGACGGCGGTACCCTCAAACAAAAACTGGAATCCGGTCCCTTGGAGACCCACCGGGCCGAGTCGATCGCTCTCCAGGTGGCCCAGGGCCTTTCCCACGCCCACCGGCGGGGGGTCATCCACCGGGATATCAAGCCGGCCAACCTCCTTTTCACCAACCGAGGGGAAGTGAAGCTTGTCGATTTCGGGCTGGCACGCCTGGCCAACAAAGCCCACCTGACCAAGGCGGGGACCGTGATGGGCACCGCGGGATACATGGCCCCGGAGCAGGCCCGGGGCGAGGAGGTCGGGCCCGAGGCGGATGTCTGGTCCACGGGCGTGATCCTGTTTGAGATGCTTACGGGGAGACTACCATTCCGCGCCGGAAGCAACCTGGAGCTGTTGCACGAGGTTTTGCAGGGACGCAGCGAACCCCTGCCTGAACAGGCGGGGGCCGAGCACTTGCGGTCGGTCATCGCACGCTGCCTGGACCGTCGACCGGAGCAGCGGTTCCCCAATGGCGAGGAGCTCGCCCGGAGCCTGGGCGGCAGCGGACCGATCTCCCGGGATTCCGGTCTCACCCAGACCCTGCGCCGGATGTCTGTGCGGCGCTGGGCCCACCGCCGTTTTCCCTTTGCCGGTCTGTTGGTGTTGTCCCTCGTCCTCGCCGCAGCCTGGGGCGGCTTCCTGAAGCTGCCCGGCTTCGGAGGTGGCCTGGGCAAACGGGGCGTGGCCGTGCTGCCCTTCAAGCTCATGGGGCAGGATGAGGCGGCCTTCGAATTCGGCCAAGGCCTGAGCTGGACCCTGGCCGACCGCCTCAGCCGTCTGGAGAAATCCGATCCCGACTTTTGGGTCGTGGAACCCGGTCTGGTCCAGAATGCCGAGCTGAAGGATCGCCAAAACGTCCAGAGTTCGTTCGGGGTCACCAGGACCATCGACGCCGCGGGACACCTGGAGGGGCGAAGGGTGACGATGCTGGTCACCTATTTCGACAGCCGTCATGACCGACAGGCCACCCGGGAATTCCGGGATGATCTTGCCAATCTCAGCACCTGGCAGAAGGACCTGGCGACCTGGCTGGCGGGAATCCTGGGTCTGGACCGGAAACAGGAGGGTTCCTGGGATCTGTTTTCCGGGTGCACCACGGTTCCGGAGGCCTTCGTGTCTTGCCAGCGGGGAATCGGGCGAATGCTTGTTTCGAAGGAAAAGGAGGACCAACAGGCTGCCTTTGCCTTCTTCGCCCACGCGGTCGAGCTGGATTCATCCTACGCCATGGCCTGGGTCGGTCTGGGACGAACCCTCTGGCGCCTGGAGAAGGATCGGGGGGAAGATAGCCTGGCCAGGGTCCGCGAATTCCTGGAGAAAGGAGCCGACCTGGACAGGCAATCCGCCTGGCCCTTGGTCTATCTCGGCCAGATGGAGGAGGGAAGGGGAGACGATGCTGCGGCCCTGGATGCCTACCGCCGGGCCCTGTCCCGCGATCCGGTCCACCCCTACACCCTGAAGACCATGAGCAACCTGCAGCAACGGCTGGGACATGGAGGCGAAGCCGAGGCGACCCTGCAGAGAATGGTCGCCGCCAGGCCGGGGGACATCAGGGCCCTGGCCAGGTTGGGCATCTTCTCCTATGGGGAATCGCGTTTCCGGGAGGCGGAGGACTTGTTCCGCTCCCTGATCGACATTGCCCCGGGCAGCGCCCCCGGCCTGTCGCTGCTCGGAGCGGTGCTGTTTGAGACGGGCAAATTCGATGAAGCCGAGACCATGTTCCGCAGGTCGCTGGCCATCAAACCGTCCTTCGCCGGTTACTCCAACCTGGGCACCCTTTGCTACTACAACAGCAGCTTCCAGGACGCCGTCGAGATGTTCCGCAAGGCCCTGGACCTCAAGGACAGCGACTACCGGATCTGGATGAACCTGGCCGAAGCCTACATCTGGACCCCGGGGAGCGAGGATTCGACCCGGACCGCCCTGCAGCGGGCCCTCGAGCTGGCCGAAGCCGAATTGACCGGGTCAGGTGGACAGGACATGCTGGTTTCGGACATCGCATCCATCCGGGCCAATCTTGGCCAGCGGGACCGGGCCGCGAAGATGCTGGAGGATCTGGCCACCCGGACCCACCTGCCGGCCGAGGTCATGTTCGGCATGGCCGACACCTACGAGAAAATCGGCGACCGGGAGTCGGCGCTGACCTGGCTCGAGCGGGCCGTGTCCCGGGACCTCTCCCTGAAAAAGGTGAAATTCTATCCCGGCCTGAGAAACCTGCGTTCCACCGAACGGTTCAGGAAACTCCAGGCCACTTACACAGAGTAGACCTCAACCCTTGGCAGGAGGTATCCCATGATCGGCAATCCCTACCCGGAACCGGTGGTGTTCAGGCATGACAGAAACGAATCCCAGGGGGAGATCTTCCGCGCCGAGCCCGGCGTCCTGGCGTTGAATCGGGGCCAGGCGGTCACCCTTCACCATGAGGGCGAACAGGGGGGCGTGGTGTTCATTCCCTACCCCGATATCTTCGAGGAGAAGGGGTACGTTCACCCCCTGGTGAAGACCCCGGAGGGATTCCGGCTGGTGCTGCACGTCCGCGAGGACGCGCCCCGCGGCAAGGGGGAATTCGACTACGCGGTATTCAGCCACGATCTGAAGAGGTTCGCTGTGGGGAATTCCCCGCCGCGGATGATCCTGGAGCCCTGAGTCCCTCGGCCGGCCCGGTCAGGAGGGGGTGCGGCGCAGGAGCATCAAGGTCACGTCGTCGGACGGGGGGTTTCCTTTGAGGAAATCCCTGACGGAGGAGAAAGCCTCATCGCAAATCCGGTCCAGGGGCCGGCCTTTCCCGGAGGCCAACGTATCCCGGAGGGTCTGCAGGCCGAGAAAGTCCTCGCCGTCCAAGGTGGCCTCGGGAATCCCGTCGCTGAAAAAGGCGAGCAGGTCACCGGGTTCGAGGGTGGCCTGTTCCATGATCCATTGGGAATCAGGCAGCAGGGCGACCGGCGGCCCCGTCGGGCCCAAGCGGTCGAGGCGTCCGTTGGCGCGGGCGATCAGCGGCGGCTCGTGCCCCGCATTGACATAGGTCAACGCGCCGGTCTCCGGATCCAGCTCCCCGAGGAACAGCGTGATGAACTGCTCGGGCGCCAGGTTTTCCCATAGCTGGCGGTGGATGAGGTTGACGATGGCGTCGACCTGGCTGCTGATCTCCCCGAGAGTTGATATCAACAGCATGCAGGCGGACATGGCTAGGGCCGCGGGTATGCCCTTGCCGGCCACGTCGCCCACCGCCACGAGCAGGGTGTCCCGGTTGCGTGTCATGGCGTGGTAGAGGTCCCCGCCCACGGCACGACACATATCCAGCCGGGCATGGAGTTCGTAGCCGGAGACGATGGGCAGGGCAGAGGGCAGCAGGGCGCGTTGGATGCGCGAGGCGGTCGCCAGTTCTCGATCCAGGCTCCGGTTGTGCAGCTTGACGCCCACCGCGTTGGCGGTGGCCGTCAGGATCTGGAGCTCGACCTCACCGAAGAAGGTTCCGGGTTGGGCCGTGTCCACGTAGAGGATGCCCCGCACGCGGCGGTTGTCGAACAGGGGCACAGCCATGGCCGAACAGAGGTTCAGGGCCAGCATGCTTTCGCTGGGCGGCGAACTGGCCTCGCGCACGTCGCGCAGCAGGACGCTGGTGCGTCCGGCCATGACCCTGCTGACGATGTTGCTGCTGAGCAGGACATCGGCGGTGGCCTCTTTCGTTCTGGTCCAGGACCCGACCTTCTCCAGGGTCGTGCCCTCGCCGCTGTCCTCCAGCATGACGATCCGGTCGGCGCTCACCAATTCGGATATGAAGGCGCAGGCCTTGTCCTCGAGGCTGTCGTCCTCGGCGGTAAGCAGTTCGAACAGCCCGGACAGGGCGCCCATGATGCGGGATCCGGCCGCGGGGCTGACCCCGCTGGCGGGATCGTAAGTGCCGTGGATCGTCATATTATCCGCGTTATCCTGAGGGGAAGCGGGGTCAAGGGACCTGCGCAGGGTGACTCCTCCGAGAATCAGCGTTGATCCAGGGGGAACCTCGAGCTCACCCTGGGCGGGCAGGATGGGTGAGCCGTCCAGTTCCGTCCCGTTCAGGGAACCCAGGTCGGAGACGAACAGCCGGGATCCGTCCACCCGCAGCCGGGCGTGGCGGCCGCTGACCTGGGGGTCGGTGAGTCGGACGGAGGATTGGGGGGCGCGACCGACGAGATGGATGCCGTCGGCCAGCTTCAGAGGTGTGGTGTGCCCGCCTTGTTCGATGATCAGGTCCATGTCGGCCGACCTTCCGGTCCGGGAAGGGCGAATCATGCATCGTGCTGTCAGCATATCACCGCCGGGACCGTTCGGGCAAGGTCGCACCTTCGATTCAGCCACCTCCCCTGATGGCGTTGACCATCTGGTCGAGCTGCTGCAGGAAAAGGGACCGGTCCTTGGCGGAAAACGGCGGTGGGCCGCCCAGCATGACGCCCTGGTCGCGGAGCCGGCTGAGCAACTGGCGGGTGGCCAGGGCGCCGGACACATTGTCGTCGGTGAACGGTTTGCCGGAATGCCCGAGCACGCGAGCGCCCTTGTCCAGGCAGCGGGCGGCCAGGGGGATGTCGCCTGTGATGACGATGTCATCCTCGCAGGCATGTTCAGCGATCCAGTTGTCGGACTCGTCGAGCCCCTTATCCACAACCACCAGCTTGATTTCGCCCTCGCCGGTGATGCGCATGTGGCTGTTGGCCACCAGGGTCACCGGCAGGCCGTAGCGCCGGGCGACCTTGTAGACCTCGCTCTTGACGGGGCAGGCATCGGCGTCGACGTAGATATGGAGCATGGGTCTTCCCTGGAAATGTCGACGGAGATTGAACGGGCACGGCCCAGTCTAACGGGGGCATGCCCCCGGGACAAGGTGAAGGGGTGGGGACACGGGGCGCCGCTCATCATCAGGACCAGCCCATGCATTGGGCGGTTCACCACACAAATGAATGAGGGTGCTGCTTATGGGGATCGTGCAGGCGGGGAAATTGACGTATCGTGCTTTCGGCCCCTGACGCCCGGGGTAGGGGGCATCATTGTTCAAATACCGCGACACCTTTCCGGTCCAGGCTGGCTATGCTATCTTTCAGTTCCATCACCACTTTGACCCGGAGCCGGAACGGCTGGATCCCATGACCACTCCCACCCGCCACTTCATCCTCGGCGCCGCCGGCCATGTCGATCACGGCAAGACCGCGTTGATCACCGCGTTGACCGGCACCAACACCGACCGCCTCAAGGAAGAGCGCGACCGCGGCATCAGCATCGAGCTGGGTTTCGCGGAACTGGACCTGGGCGGGGGCATTCAGCTCGGCGTGGTGGACATGCCGGGCCACGAGCGCTTCGTCAAGCAGATGGTCTCCGGCGCGGGCGGGGTGGACCTGGCCTTCCTGGTGATCGCCGCCGACGAGGGGGTCATGCCCCAGACCATCGAGCACCTGGGGATTCTCGACAGCCTGGGTGTGCGCAGCGGCGTGGTGGTGGTGTCCAAGACCGATATGGTCGACGAGGATTTCACCGCCGTGGTGACCGAGGAGGCGCGCGAGCTGGTGGTGGGCACTTTCCTTGAGGGTAAGCCCGTGGTGGCGGTGAGCGCCATCAAGGGCACCGGGCTGGAGGAACTGAAATCCGCCCTGCGCGCCGAGGCCGAAGCCTTGCCCGTGCGCGCCGAACTGGGCGCGTTCCGGTTGCCCGTGGACCGGGTTTTCACACTGCCGGGCGCCGGGGTGATCGTCACCGGAACCTGTTGGAGCGGGTCGGTGGGTGTGGGCGACCGTCTGCAGGCCGAGCCGGGCGCCATGCCGGTGCGGGTGCGCGAGGTGCAGGTCCACGGACGGAGGGCCGAACGCGGGGCCTCGGGCCAGCGCCTGGCCCTGGCGCTGCACGGGGTGAAGAAGGAGGATCTTCAGCGCGGCCATCAGATCATCGCCCCCGGAGGCGCCACCGTGACCCGCCGGCTGGACATCCGCGTCAACCTCATGTCGCATTACCGGGGGGGCGTGCGGAACCGACAACGGCTGCACGTTCACCACGCCGGGCGTGAGGTCCTGGGGCGCATCGTGCTGATCGACGAGCCGCAACTGGGCGAGGAGACCGGGCCGCGCACGGGTCTGGGGCAACTGCACCTGGAGGACGAACTGACCTGCGCCCGCGGCGACCGTCTGGTGCTGCGTTTCTATTCCCCGGTGGTGAGCATCGCCGGCGGGGTGATTCTCGACCCCGTGCCGCGGCCCCACAAGCGATTCGACGCGCAGGTGATCGAGGCCCTGGGGATCATGGAGAATGGCGATCCGGAGGCTCTTTTCCGCCAGCGGTTGCAGCAAGCCGGCTTGGCCGGCTTGGCTCTGGGCGATGCCCTGGGTATGCGGGATGATCCGGAAGCGCTCCCGGTGGGCAATAGACTGTACCATCGCGCGCTGGCCGAAGACCTTTCGCGCCGCCTCGCTGGGCTCGTTGCCGATTACGCTTCGCGATACCCCCTGCGAATGGGCGTGCCCAAGGAGGAGGCCCGCCGCAAGTGCCGCTTCAAGGGCGGGCCCAACGAATGGAACGCCCTGTGCGCGAGCCTGGAACCGGGCGCCCCCTGGGTGGTGGTGGGCGACCGCATAGGGCCGTCGCCCGACGGCCCTTCCCTGAGCCCGGGGCAACAGAAAGCGCTGGCCCATGCCGTCGAAGACCTGCAATCCTGCGGCCTGGAGTGGCCGGGCCTGGAGGGGTGGGCCGAACAATCGGTCGCGTTGCGCGGGGCCGCGACCGATCCCGCACTGAAGGATTTCACCCCGGCGGAGGTGACGCGCTGGTTGGTGGATCATGGCCATGCCGTTGCCGTCAGCAACGAGTATATTGTCCCGATCGACGCCCGCGAGCGCCTGATCGGGCAGCTTCGCGAGTACTTCGCCAACAACGAGGAATTGTCCTTCAAGGAATTCCGTGAGCTCAGCGGCCTGTCCCGCAAACTCGGCATTCCCCTCCTGGAACACCTGGACCAGGCGGGGTTGACGGTTCGCCGCCAGGATGTGCGGGTGGCGGGTCCGGCCCTGGAGTCTTCATGACCACGAACAAGAGCCAAACTCCCGGCGCGGTGTGCGCGCCGCGTCGCGTCACCCGGCAGATCGATGCCGGCGGGATAACCATCGGCGGCGATGCTCCCGTGCGTGTGCAGAGCATGACCACCACGGTGACCGGGGACGTTCAGAAGACCCTTGAGCAGATCCGTGAACTGGCCACCGCGGGCGCAGAACTGGTGCGCGTGACGGTGAACGACCAGGCCGCGGCCGATGCCCTGCCGCGCCTGATCGCCGAGAGCGGCGTGCCCCTGGTTGCGGACATCCACTACGACCACGGCCTGGCCCTGGCCGCCGCCCGGGCGGGCATCGCCAAGCTGCGCATCAATCCAGGGAATATCGGCAGCCGCGACCACGTGCGCGCGGTGGCCGAGGCGGCCGGAGAGCGGGGCATCCCCATCCGCATCGGGGTGAACAAGGGCAGTCTGCACCGTCGCTACGAGGATCTGGCGGCCCTGGATCCCGCCGGTGCCCTGGTCAAGAGCGGCCTGGATGAGGTGGAGGCCCTGGCCGAGGTCGGTTTTACCGACGTTGCGGTGAGCCTCAAGAGCAGCGACCCGCGGGAAGTGGTGGCCGCGTGCCGCCGCTTCGCCGCGAAATCCGACGTGCCCCAGCACCTGGGGGTGACCGAGGCCGGCACCCTGCTGGCCGGCACCTCGCGTTCGGTGGCCGCCATGTCGGTGCTGCTGGCCGAGGGCATCGGCGACACCGTCCGCATCTCCCTGGCCGATGATCCCGTGCACGAGGTGACCGCGGCCTTCCACATGCTGCAGGCTTTGGGCCTGCGCGAAGGCTTCGCGCGCGTCGTGGCCTGCCCCACCTGTGGCCGCGTGGAGGTGGATGTGGTGGCGTTGGCCACGAGGGTGGAAGAACTGGCCAAGGATCTGCCCCCGGACCGGGTGGTCTCGGTCATGGGCTGCATCGTCAACGGGCCGGGCGAGGCCAAGGCCGCCGACCTGGGCATCGCCGCCGGCAAGACCAAGGTCGCCATCTACCGCAAGGGTGTTTTGCACCGCAACATTGCCAAGGAGGACCTGGAAGAGGTGCTCCTGGAGGAGATCGAGCGGTTGAAATAGAGATGACCCCGCGATGAGTACGATTTTCCTTTAGTCTGCCGGTAAAATGTCGATGTCCTTCTCGGAATATGCATCCCCGCCACGGACGGCGGCGCACTCGCAACTGCATATCGGGAAGGACCATGGCCTATTCGCCCGCACAAGACACCTTGACACACCCCGGTGCCGAGGTCCTCACGTCTTCGGAGGTCAGCCGCCTGCAGGCCCTTCAGGCCTTCAACGCCAAGCTGGTCTGCATGAACGTGGACGATTCCTCGTACCAGGAAGTGATCAACGGCCTGCATCGGGTGCTGGGATACGATGCCTGCGCCCTGCTGCTGGCTGACCCGGAGACCGGCGACCTGGTGCTCAAGGCCTCGCATGGATATCCGGACCTGGATCCGGGCCTGCGTCTTTCCAGCGATGATCCGATCAGCGTCCACGCGCAGGCCTACAGCGAGGAATACCTGGTCAACATCGACAACCTCTTTACCGCCGTCGGCTGCAAGCCCCTGGACAAGAGTTTCGGCAGCAACCTGATCCTGCCCATCAGCGGCAATCGAGGTCCGCTGGGCGTGATCGATTTCGCCAGCCGCGCCGTCGAGACCTTCGACGCCCGCGAGATCAGCATGTGCAGCATGCTGGTTGACCAGCTCACGTACTCCCTGGAGAACATGCGCCTGGTGGGCGAGCTGAGCAGCAGCCGCGATGCCGTGATCCGCGGCATGGCCCTGCTGGCGGAAATCCGCGACAACCACATCAAGGGTCACCTCAACCGCATCTGTGCCTATGCCGGCTACCTGGCCGGCTGCCTGCAGGAGCGGCCGGGTTTCCGCGAAGTCACCCCCGCCTTCATCGAGATGATCCAGCGCGCGGCGGCCCTGCACGACGTGGGCAAGGTCGGGATTCCCGATTCCATTCTGCTGAAGCCCGGCAAGCTGACCGAGGCCGAGTTCGGCGTCATGCGTTCCCACACCGTGCTGGGCGCGGAGCTGCTGGAAGACCTGATGGCGGATTTCGGAAGCTACGGCATGATCATCATGGGACGGGACGTGGCGCGGTATCACCACGAATGGTGGGACGGCAACGGTTACCCTGCCGGAGTCGCCGGGCTGGACATTCCCCTGTCGGCTCGCATCGTGGCCATCACGGATGTGTACGACGCCCTGACCAGCAAGCGGGTCTACAAGGACGCCTGGAGCTTCGAGGATACCAAGGCGGAGATGGTGTCCAAGTCGGGCATCCAGTTCGACCCCGAACTCCTGGAGATCTTTCTGGCGAAGCCCCGCAACCTCGAACGCATCGCGAAGAAATATCCCGATTGATTATTGCCGAGTTCAGTTCGTGACGACGCCGTCGGCGATGCCCGGTTCGACCATCAGTGAATTTTCCCGCAGACAGACAGCCAATCCCGGCGCGGCCTTGCGCGGTTTGCGCACGTAACGGCGCTCGGTCCAGATGACCGGAACCAGTCCGGCGTGGCGGGCCTTGCTGTGCAGGGCGGCCAGGGAGGCGGCGCGGGCCAGAACGCCGCGCGGAACCTGATCCGGCTTGCCCTCGGTGCGCAGGATGACGTGGCTGCCGGATACGCCCTGGGCGTGCAGCCAGATGTCCCTGGTGTGGCTGGCGCGGTGGGTCAATTCGTCATTTTCGCGGTTGTCGCGGCCCACCCACACTTCCCAGCGGTCATCGATGAGGTAGCGTCGGAAGCGGCGCGCGGGTTGTTCGGGGCCATAGGGCGAGCGGCCGCGCCCCGGCCGACGGCTCCGGTCGGGCAGCAGGTCGGGATGCCGCTGGGCCAGATCCTGCAGGGCGGCCAGCTTTGCCAGCGGCTCACCGGCGCATGCGTCCACTTCCCGCTGCAGGGCGGCCGCCTCATCCCGCTCGGTCTCGGCATCCAGGAGCCGGATGCGGATGACTTCGCGGCCTTTTTCCGCCTTGCCCGCCCGCTTGAACCAACGGGAGAGATTGGCCGAAGCCGAGAGGGCTGGATCGAGATCGATGTGGAGCGGGGTGCCGTGGCGCAGGTCGGGGACATCCAGCTTGTCCTGCCCGGAGACGAGTTCGTGCAGGTGGGCGGCCAAGGCCTCGGCTTTGCGGCGAAATTCCTCGCCGCGGTCGGCAACGGCCAGATCCCGCGCCAGGTTGTCGGCCAGTCGCTGGGCGCTTTGCAGGCGACGACGCAGCCCGCCACCGAGCCGGCGCTCCAGGTCATCGGCCAGATGGAGGGCGAGCATGTCCGGCGCGGATTCGTCGCCATCCGGATCGGGGACCTCGGCCAGAGGGTTCGCCAGATCGCTGCGCCGCGGCAGGTGGGTCAAACGATCGGTCGGCGGGCGGTGCTGGGCCCACAGCAGGCGGTCGCCGGTGCCCACCAGGGCCAGGTTGCCGCGGGCGCCGTACTGCTGCTGCATCAGGGCGAGCGGTTTTCCGTCGGGGCCGGTCAACTGCAGGACGACAACCCGGTCGTCGGCGAGAACCCGGCAGGCGGTCAGGGTGCAGTCGCTCAGCAGGCTGCCCAGGGGGTGGTCCTTCCGGGGCTTCAGGGCGGCGTGGATCGGTTCGGGCAGGCGGCCGGATTCCAGCAGGCCCAGCCGGCAGCCGGGCCGATTCACCAAAAGCAGGGAGAGGCGGTCGTCTCCGGCGACCAGCAGGCGCACCCAGCCCTCACCGGCGACGGCCCGATGCAGGAGGCGCCCGGCCAGCGCGGCGTCCCACTGCGCTGACAGGGCGCACAGACGATCCCAATCTTCCTGGCGCCCTGTCCGGTTCATGGCCTAGAACAACGAGTAGCCCATGGTGAACTTGAAATCCGGGCTATCGATGATGCCCAGGCGGATTTCCCACAACATGGTGTGCCCGTTGGAGAGGTTGTGCGAGACGCCGGCGATGCCGCTGACGCCCAGGTCGGTGTCGGAACCGGAATGGGGACCGTCGATGATGTTGAACGACAGGCTGCCGCCGCCGTACGACTGCCAGGGCGGCGAGACCAGTTCGGTGGAGCGGTAAAGCACGTCGCCGTTGAGAGTGACAATGGTGAACTCATCACCCACGCCGATCTCGAAGCCGGGCACCAGGGCGATGGAGGGGGCCAGTTCACCCCAATCGGAGTGCATTCCGAAATGGAACTGGCTGATCGAGCCCCATGAGGTCACTCCCGCGCGGACGCCGATCGGATGGTGGGCCAACGGGGTCTGGGCGGCGCCGGGCAGGGCCCAGGCAGCCGCGAGGACGGATAGCAAGAGGGTGGTGAGGGTCTTCCGTGACATGGCAGCCTTCCTTGGTAGTGCCGGGGATCCGTTTGTGGAACCAGGTTACTCCATACGCGCCGCGGCGGCAACGGTTCCCGGCCCGGCCTTGCCCGCGGCGTGCCCAACCCTTAGAATTGCCGCACTCCGCCGCACGGCGGCCCAGCCCACCCCGCGGGGGATGACCAGGGAGGATGACCATGCTCAGCATGACCGGTTTCGGCGGAGGCGAGGGCCAGGCGGGCCCCGTCACCGTGGCGGTCGAACTCCGATCCGTGAACCACCGCTTCCTCGACGTGAGCCTGCGCCTGCCGGGACCGCTGCAGATCTACGAGCTCGAGATCCGCAAATTTCTCAAGGACACCCTGTCCCGCGGCCGCGTGAGCCTGGCCGCAACCCTGACGGTGGAAAACGCCTCAGCCACCGCCACGCTGGACGACGTCCGGCTGGATCAGGCCGTGCGCATGCTGCAGGCCGCGGCCGCACGCCTGGAAAAGGTGACCGGACAGCCCCAGCCGTTGACCCTGCGCGAACTGGTGGCCGTACCGGATCTGTTCCGGGCAGACGATTCGGGCCTGGAGCCGGAGCAGCTCAAGAAGGCCCTGATGGATGGCCTGCAGGCTGCCCAGGTCGCCCTGGTGCAGATGAAGGCGGCCGAGGGCCTGGCCCTGGTCACGGAAATGAACCAGCGACTCGACACCCTGGACGTGCTGCTGGAAAAGGTGCGCGGTCTGGCCCCCTTGGCCGCCCAGGAGGTCAAGACGCGCCTGGAAACCCGCCTGGCCGAGATCCTGGACACCCAGCTCGACCCCCAGCGGCTGGCCCAGGAAGTGGCCATGCTGGCGGACAAGGCCAACATCAACGAGGAGTGCGAGCGCCTGGGTATCCACATCGCGGCCTACCGGCAGGCCCTGGTCGAGGGCGGGCAGGTGGCCAAGCGGCTGAACTTCCTGCTGCAGGAGATGCACCGCGAAGTGAACACCATGGGCAGCAAGACCAACCTCATGGACATCACCCAGACGGTGATCGCCATGAAGGACGAGGTCGAGTCCCTGCGCGAGCAAATCCAGAACCTGGAATAGGAGACCGGCGTGATCATCCTGATCACCGGGCCTTCGGGCGCGGGCAAGAGCAGCTTCATCAGGGAACTGATGGCCCAGGATCCGCGCCTGGCGTTCTCCGTCTCCACCACCACCCGGCCCATGCGGACTGGTGAGGCCGACGGTGTGGATTACGATTTCGTGGATGACGCCGCGTTCGACCGTCTGCTGGCTGCGGACGGGTTCGTGGAGTGGGCCCCCGTGCACGGATGCCGCTACGGCACCACCAAGCACCGGTTGGCCGAATTGACCGACGCCGGGCGCATCCCCGTGCTGGATGTCGACGTGCAGGGCGGAGTGAACGTCATCGACCTGTACGGGGACGATCTGGTGTCCGTTTTCCTGTTTCCCCCCTCGTGGGAGGAGCTGGAGCGGCGTCTGCGCTCTCGGGGCACCGACAGCGACGAGGCCATCGCCGGCAGGCTGATGACCGCCCGCAGCGAGGTGACCTTCGCTCCGCGTTACCGCCACTGGATCGTCAACGACGACCTGCAGGCGGCGGTGGCGAAAATGCGCGCGATCATCGGGTAAATCCCAGAAAAACTCTATGAAATTGCCAATATGTTTAATTAATTGACCATTCCCCATGTGATCCTGTAGGATTTGATTCGAGATGGTCACTACGACCTGGGAGGGGAGTAAAAACCATCATCCTTAGGGAGCTCGCCATGGTGAAGTTTCTGCACCGCAGCCTATTATGCCTTTTCACCCTGTCCCTGTTGTTCACGGTCGCCGGTGCCACCGCGGATGTCGCTTATCTCAACGACAAGGGGCAGACCGTCGTGGGTCCCCGTTGCGGTATTCGAACCCCCGCCCCCATGGAACTGGAACGGAATGCCCTGGCGGTCGAGCGGCTGCTCGAGGCCGGGTTCGCCATGGAGAAGGCGATCGTGACGATTCCGGTGGCCGTTCACGTCGTGCGCCTGGACGACGGAAGCTGTGACGTGACCGACACTCAGATCGCGGATCAGATGATCGTGCTGAACGACGCGTATGCCGGGTACGGCTTCCAGTTCTCGCTTGCCAGCGTGGACCGGACCGACAACACCAAGTGGTCCACCCACCGCTACGGCAGTGTGAACGAGCGACGGATGAAGGAAGCCCTGGCCATCGATCCGGCCCACAACTTCAACCTGTACTTCTGTAATATCGGCGGCGGCCTGCTGGGCTACGCCACGTTCCCGGACATGTACCCCGAGGACAGTTACATGCACGGGGTGGTGGCCTTGTACGCCAGCGTCCCCGGTGGTGCGGCGGTGCCCTACGACGAAGGCGACACCGTGACCCATGAAGCCGGTCACTTTCTCGGTCTGTATCACACCTTCCAGGGCGGCTGCACGGGCGGCGACTACATCGACGACACCGAGCCCGAAGGTGAGCCCGCCTACGGGTGCCCCGAAGGCCGCGACACGTGTGTCGGCGGCGACGTGGACCCGATCCACAACTTCATGGACTATGTCGACGACTACTGCATGTACGAGTTCACCCACGGCCAGGCCGTGCGCATGGACCAGCAGATGACGCTGTACCGTCCGACCATGATGGGCGGCAGCACGGGCACGGCGCCGACCGCTTCGTTCAGCGGCACGCCGACCGGCGGCGAGTACCCGCTGGCCGTCCAGTTCACCGACCAATCGGCGGGCGCGCCGACGAGCTGGAGCTGGACCTTCGGTGACGGCGGCACCTCGACGGCCCAGAGCCCCAGCCACACCTATAACGCGGCCGGCAGCTACACCGTCAACTTGGTCGTCGCGAACGAGTACGGTTCCGATACGCTGACCCGGACGGCCTACATCAACGTCACCGAGCCCGGCACGGGCGGAGGCGGCATGCACGTGGCCGATATCGTGGTAACGCGGGTCCTGAGCGGCCGCAAGTACTACGGTCAGGCCACGGTGACCATGGTCGACGACGGGGGCGCACCCGTTTCCGGCGCCACGGTCGGCGGCCTGCTGAGCGGTGACGGCACCGAAGCCCTGAGCGGCGTGACCGGCACGGACGGCTCGGTGACCCTGCGGAGCGCGAGGAAGTACTACGGTACCAACGAGTTCTGCTTCGAGGTCACGGACGTCGGCGGCACGTTGGCCTACGTGGCCTCCGCCAACGTGGTGACCATGGCCTGTGAAAGCGGGGACGTGTTCCGCCGGAACGAAACAGCCCAGACCGGGATCTGGGGCGTCAATCCCAACCCGTTCAACCCGGTCACGGTGGTCGATTTCCACATGGCCCGGGGGGGACAGGCCTCCGTGCGGATCTACGATATGAGCGGCAGGCTGGTGGAGACCCTGTACGATGGGTTCCTGGGTGCGGGTCTGCGCTCGTTGACCTGGGATGCCAGCAGCCAGGCCAGCGGCATCTACTTCTGCGAGTTCCAGGTGGGTGACCTGGTCGAGACCCGGAAGCTGACCCTGCTCAAGTGATAGGGAACGGCTAGTCAAGCCTTCCTGTGGCCCCGGGTGCGAGCCCGGGGCCCGGTTTCTTGACCGGCCGCCGGAGGGTGTCTCTGGGCCGAATCTTGCATTTTTTTCGATAATCCCCTATAGTTTGGCGGTTGCAGAAGGTGCGGCCGGTTCTCGGTTTGGGATCCGTCCGTCCGTCGTTTTCCCTTCGATCGCGAGGAAAGCCGCATGACCTACATTCCGCGCAACAAGGTGACCGACCTGATCCCCAACAAATTCGAGGCCATCAAGATCATCGCACTGGAGGCGCGACGCCTCAACGAGCGCGCCCATACCTTCAACGTGCAGATCCCCGGCAAGATCACCACTCTGGCGGTGGATCGCCTGATCAACGGGAGGGTCGAATACTTCGACGCCAAGGAACGCGCCCGTAAACTGCGCCTGGAAAGGGAGCAGGAAGAGGAGTAGCCCATGGCCCGCGCCGACACCGCGGCTCCCCGGATCCTGCTGATGGTTACCGGCGGCATCGCCGCGTATAAAAGCTGTTTCCTCGCCCGCCTGCTCCAGCAGGCGGGCTTTTGCGTGCGCGCGGCCATGACCCCGGCGGCCACGCGTTTCGTGGGACCGGTGACCCTGCAGGCGCTGACCGGCCAGCCGGTGGCCACCGACCTGTGGGGGGAAGGCCAGAGCGAGCCCTTAGACCACATCGAGTATGCCCGCTGGGCGGACATCGCGGTGGTGGCCCCGGCGACGGCGGACATCCTGGCCAAGGCCGCCTGCGGCATCGCCGACGACATCGTCTCCACCCTGCTGGTGGCCTTCGAAGGCAAGCTGGTCCTGGCCCCGGCCATGAACGACGCCATGTGGCGGCACCCGGCCACCCAGGCCAACTGCGCCACCCTGCGTGACCGCGGAGCGGTCCAGGTGGGGCCGGGCGAGGGCTGGCTGGCCTGCGGCACCACCGCGCCGGGACGCATGAGTGAGCCCGAGGAGATTTTGCAGACCGTGCGCGAGGTGGCCGCCTCCCTGCCGCCTCGCCGGGTCGAGACCCCTTGCGAACCCGATTTCTGGCACGGCCGCAGCGTGGTGATCACCGCCGGGCCCACCCATGAGCCCATCGATCCGGTGCGCTACGTGGCCAACCAAAGCACTGGCCACATGGGATACGCCCTGGCGGGCGAAGCCGCTCGCCGCGGCGCCAAGGTGACGCTGATCTCCGGCCCGGTGGAACTGCCGGCGCCTCGCGGCCTGTCCGGTTTTCGGGCGGTGACAACGGCGGCTGAGATGGCCGAAGCGGTGACTGCAGCCCTGGAAGAGGACCCCCAGTGGCTGATCATGGCCGCGGCGGTGTCGGATTTCGCGCCCCAATCGCGGGCCGAGGGCAAGCTCAAGAAAGAGGACCTGGGCACGGGATGGTCGCTCCAGATGACCCGCAGCCCGGACATCCTGGGCGAGGTCGTGCCGAAAGTCGCGCCCGAGCACCTGAAGGTGGTGGGTTTCGCCCTGGAGACCTCCGAGGTCGAGGAGCGCGCCCAGGCCAAGCTGCGGGCCAAGAACATGGACTACATCGTGGCCAACAATCCCACGGCCTCAGGCTCCGGCTTCGGGCCTGTGGATCACGAGATCCTGCTGCTCGGCGAGCAAGGTCTGCTCTGGCGGAGCGAATCGATGCCCAAAGCCCGGTTGGCCGCCAGTCTGCTGGATCGATTGGCCGCGCGCGAGACCGGAGGATCGGCCAAGTGAGCGACGCGGCGCAATATCGGGCCCTGGTCGGGGATCTGCTCACCTGGTTGCGGCAGAATGAAACCCCGCAGGGCGCCTGGTATTGGGACGAAGACCCCGCACCGGTTGTCGAGCCCCCCGCAAAGGAGGCGGTTGCTCCCAAGGCTCCTGCCGCTCCTGCCGCCACCGTGTCCGATGCGGCCCCCGACTCCCCGGATGACGACCCCTTTGCCGCCGAATGCGAAGCCTTCGTGGCCGCCGCCATGGAGCGGATCGGCAGCCACCGCGCCGAATCCGAAGCCCTGCCCGGCCTGGAGGAAACCGCGCCGCCTGCCGACCCTGCGTCCGCCCTGGACGCCCTGCGGCAGGAGGTCCTGCCGTGCATCGCTTGCGGCCTGGCCGAGACACGCAAGAACGTGGTGTTCGGTTCGGGCAGCGCGCGGGCCGAGCTCATGATCGTCGGTGAGGCGCCCGGCCGGGACGAGGACATCCAGGGGCAGCCCTTCGTGGGCCGCAGCGGTCAGCTGCTGACGAAGATCCTGGCGGCCATCGGCCTAAGGCGCGACGAGGTCTACATCGGCAACATCCTCAAATGCCGACCGCCCGACAACCGCGACCCCCTGCCGCCGGAAGTGCTGGCCTGCGAGCCGCACCTGCGCCGGCAACTCGCCATCATCCGTCCGCGGCTGATCTGCTGCCTGGGCCGGGTGGCGGCCCAGACGCTGTTGCGAACATCCACCTCGCTGACCCGCTTGCGCGGCGAGGTGCACTTCTACGGGGATATCCCGGTGTTGGCGACCTTCCACCCGGCATATCTGCTGCGCAATCCCGCCGCCAAGCGCGACGCCTGGAACGATGTGCGGATGATGAAGGCCCTGATGGAGGCCCTCGCGGCCGCCGATCCGGGAAGGGGGGCCTGATATGGCCCACCTCGGCCGGCTGCTGATCATCGATGACGACCTGGATTTCTGTTCCGATCTGGCGATGGTGTTTTCGTCCCGCCTGTCCACCGCTGTCGCCCATGACGGACCTTCCGGTCTGCGCTTGGCCGAGGAAAGCGGCGCCGACGTGGCGCTGCTGGACGTGGGATTTGCCCACGGCGGGATGGACGGCCTGGAAGTCCTGGAACGACTGCGTACCCTGGACAAACCGCCGGTGGTGATCATGCTGTCGGGAGCCAAGGACATGCAGACGGTGGTCCAGGCGATCAAGGCGGGAGCCTACCACTACATGGTCAAGCCCGCCGACGTGTCCCAGCTCGACAACCTGATCAACAAGGCCCTGGAGGATCGCCTGAGGCTCAACCAGCTCCAGGCTATGCAGGACGAGGTGAACCGCCTGACGGGCAACTTCATCGCCGGCGATGACAAGACCTACGCCCTCCTGGAACGCATCCGCAAGGTCGCTCCCACCGACACCACCGTGCTGATCACCGGTGAATCCGGGGTGGGCAAGGAGATGGTGGCCCGGCGTATCCACGCCGAGAGCCGGCGCCGGGACAAACCCATCCTGAGTCTCAACTGCGGCGCCATACCGGCCGAGCTCATCGAATCGGAGATCTTCGGGCATACCCGCGGGAGCTTCACCGGCGCGGCCACCGCCCGGGTGGGCAAGCTGGAACAGGCCGCGGGGGGGCATCTCTTCCTGGACGAAATCGGCGCCAGCCCCGACCCCCTGTAGATCAAGCTGCTGCGCGCCCTCGGCGAGGGCGTGTTCACGCGCCTGGGGGAAAACCGGGAAATTTCCATGACCTGTCGCATCATGGCGGCGACCAACGACGATCTGGAAGATGCCGTCGCGGCCGGGAGCTTTCGGGACGCCCTGTACTTTCGTCTGAACCGCTACCGCCTGGAAATTCCCCCGCTGCGTGAGCGCCCGGGGGATGTCGAGCCCCTGGCCCTCCATTTCCTGTCCTCGTACTGTTTGCGCTTCCACAAACAGATCGATGGGTTCTCCCCTGCGGCCATGGCGGCCCTGCAGCGGGATCCCTGGAAGGGCAACGTCCGTGAGTTGAAAAACCGCATCGAGACCGCGGTCATCGAAAGCGAGAGCACGACCCTCACCCTGCGGGACATCCAGAAACGGGGTCGTCCCTCCGGCGCGTTGGCGAAGACCCGGTACAAGGAGGCCATGGCGGATTTTCAGCGCGAATTCTTTACGGCCCGCCTCCAGGAGGCCGCCGGAAACGTGACCCACGCGGCCGAGAATTGCGGCCTGACTCGGCAGCAACTTCAGAAGAAACTGACTCAATTTGGTATTTCGGCAGAAGAATTTAGACCCTAGACGCAGTTTTCCGGAATTTTTCCCCCGCTTGGGGCCTCTTTTTTGAGGCACTAGAAACTCCTTCATGTCCAAGGAGTTAGGGGATTTCGACCGTCTTAGGTGCCTCAAAATTGACTCACTCAAGGCCCCCTTGGATACGGGATTACTTAACTCTTGAAATCATAACGACTTCATGAAGTCCGGGTTAAGAAATCTTAAGAAATTTTCTTATTTTGGACCGTTCCATGCAATATCCCATGGGGGATCGGAGGGTGATGCCAAGCGTTCGGGCACTCGGCTCGCGTCCACTCTATGACAAAGGGTATTGGACCGACTGTATGGCGACCGGAATTGGGGCGTGAGCTGGTCTTGCGGGGGTCGAACCGGCCGACGGGGAATCTGGGCGAGGTTCTCTGACTGGTCATCGACCGCCGCGTCCCCAAGGAGGGGGCCATGTCTGGGGGGAATTCCCAGGTTTTCCTGGTGGGGATCAGCGACGAACTCGTTCGGGAACTGGCTCACAGGCTGGGTTCGGACTGTCCGGCGATCCTCATTCGAACCGTGGATGACTTTCCCTTGATCTGGAGCCATAGCGATGGCGTGGTCCTGATGATCGATACCCGCGAAGAGCCATTATCTCCCCACATGCCCGATCTGGCCCGCCGCCTCCTGGCGCGCGGCTTCCGTGTCATCCGTCTGGCCCACGATACGGGCGGTCTTTCGGGTGTTTGGGACAGCCGGGTCCTGCATCTGCCGTGGGGTGTGCGGCAAAAGGTGCTGCTGTCTGCGATGCTTCGTCAGGCCGCGGCCGAGGCGAAATCCTGAGACTCCGCCTCACTGCCCGATGAGCACGGGCATCCCCATCCAGGGCCAGATCTTCCACACGAACAGGGCCAGGACGGCCAGCAGCATGAGGCTTGGCGGTATGCCGTAGAGGAAGAATTCCCGCGTCCGGAACTGACCGCTTTCGAAGGCGATGGCGTTGGGCGCGGCGCCGACCAGCAGCATGAAGGGCATGCCGGCGGCGGCCAGGGCGGCGAACATGACGATTTCGGGCTCGACGCCGATGAACCGCGCCATGACCAGGGCCACCGGCAGGGTGATGGCGATGGCGGCCACGTTCATGATGAAGTTGGTCATCACCAGCACGAAGAACGCGATCCCCATGATGAACACCAGCCAGGGCGCTTGTTTGAACCAGGACAGCCAGCCGATGGCCAACCACTCGGCCGCGCCGGTCTGCCAGAGACAGAATCCGATGCTCATGGCGCCGCCGAACAGCAGCACGATGTTCCAGGGCACCGCTTCGAGGTCCTTGATGTTGAGGATGTCGAGCATGAAGAAGAGCATGACCGCCGACAGGATGATGGCGCTTTTGTTGATGTGACCCAGGGCGGGCACGAAGGCGCGCAGGCTCAGGGCCGCAACCACCGCGACGGTGATGACGAGGGTGGCCAGCTCCCGTTTGGTCATCCGCCCCAGTTGATCGGCCAACCCGCGGGCCTTGGTCTTCAGGCCGGGCAGCCGCGTGCGTTCGGGGGGAAAGGCCAGGCAGACGTAGCCCCACAGCAGAATCACCATCAACGCGCCCAGGGGCAGCATGAAGCGGGTCACCTCGAAGAACGAGATCTCCTGGCCGGTCAACTCCTTGAAAAACCCGATGGCCACGGCGCCTCGCGCGGCGCCCAGCAGGGTGATGATGGATCCTGCGCCCGCGGTCCAGGCCATGCCGATGAACAGGCCCTTGCCGAAGACGGTCCGGTGCCCGGCCGGCTCGTACAGGCCGTGGACGACCAGCAGCAGGGGAAACAGGGCGGCGGCCACGGCGGTGTGGGCCATGAAGAGGGTCAGGAAGGACGTCAGCCCGAAGGCGCCGAGGTAGATGAGGCGCGTGTCCTCGGAGATGTGCGACAGCACGAGGAAGGCCAGGCGCCGGGTCAGGCCCGTCTTGATGAAGGCCGCGCCGATGAGCAGGGAGCCGAAGATGAACCACACCGAGGGATCCATGAAGTCGGTCAAGGCGGTGCGGGAGTCCCGGATCAGCCACAGCGACTGGACCACTCCGATGCCGATGGCGGTGATGCCCACGGGCACGACCTCGAACACCCACCAGATGCCCGCCAGCAGGAATAGGCCCAGGGCGGCCTTGCCCTCGTGGCTGAGCAGGACGGGGTTGCCGTGGGGGTCGGTCACGGGAGGGAAGTCGGGAGCGGCCAGGATGACGATGAAGGTGCCCAGGCCGAACAGGAAAGGGATGAGGCGTTTTCGCGAGCGAAAAATCATGCGGCTCCGTGGTCCCTTTCAGCGGCCCTGCGGCGGGTGATCACCAGGGGGAACTCCAGCTGGGGATCGACGCCCGTGACCGGCGGATGACGCATCGGCTCGATGAGGCCGCAAGCGGCCAGCATGGCGTCGAGATCCTCGTCGCTCCAACCCTGGTGACATTGGCAATACTCCTGGAGGTTACCTGAATCGATCTCCAAGATCCAGTGCGCATGGGATTCGGTGACCGCATCGGCATGCCAGACGAAATCCTGAAGCCAAAGATGAGGCTGGTCGCTGAATGGCGAACGGCGGACCAGGTCCCAGGTGGAGTCGCCGTCGGTGACGAACTGGTCCAGGGGCTGGTACTCCAGGACGAACAGGCCGCCCGGGCGCAACAGCGCCGCCAGAAGGGCGATGATGCCGGGGACCCTGGCCGCGGAAAACCCGTGGAAGTCGCCGAACCACCAGGTCACCGCGTCGAAAGGCACGCCGAACGTTTCGGCCGGATCTGCGGGAAGCTGGGTCAGATCGAGGTCCAGAAACCGGCAATCGAGGTTTTGTTCCGCCGCGATCCGGCGCGCGTACTCCAGGGCGGCCGGCGCGATGTCCAGGCCGGTGCTGTGGTGGCCGCGGCGAGCCAGCTCGTGGCCGTAAAGGCCGGGCCCACAACCGACGTCCAGGATGCGCCAGGGGCCGGGGTGGCCGGGCAGCAGGGCGCCCATGGTCTGCAGCAGCCAGTCGACGTGGGCGGTGACCACCTCGGGCCGCCGGGTGCCCCGGTCGGTTTCCGGATCCAGATGGACCTCCAGCATGCGGCGGCTGAATTCGGGGTCTGACCAGGGAATGGGCGCGGGGCCGGACCACGGCCGCATATGCTGCCGGGCCTGGTCGATGCGACGCAGGGCGCGGGTGTGCTTGTTGGCGAACGGCGACAGCCGCATGGTCGATGACTCCGCGCAGGGACAGGTTTGGTGCGAGCGAGTTATCCCCAGCCCGGCAGGCGCGGCAGGCGCGCGGCGCCCCGTCTGGAATGGGGGATTATGGGGATTCCCTCACGGGTTTTCCACCGAGAATCGGGATTATCCCCGGGTTTTTCTCCACCGCGGACGAGTTGTCCCGTGAGTTGTCCCCCCATTGTCCACAGGATTGTGGGCGGATGAGGGCGGGGAAGTTGGGGAATCGCCGTGGGCATGGTAAATTCATGAACCGAACCGCAGCCAGGACGATAGAGGATAGGCTTTGGAAATGAAATCCCAGCAGCACCAACCAGGCACCGCCGCAGCTGCGGCCGAGGAGCGGCGCGACCTGCATGCGGCCTTCGGCTACGATCAGTTGCCGCGGGACCGGCGCCCGCCGTACAGCGAAGAGGCCGAACATGCGGTGCTCGGGGCGGTGATGGTGGATCGCGAGGCCGTCGGGCTGGCCCGCGAGCGGGTCACGCACTCCGATTTCTACCGCCTGGAGCACCAGATCACCTTCCGGGCCATGTGCCGCCTGTACGAGAACGACCAGGCCATCGACCCCATCACCGTGGCGGACATGCTGCAGAAGTCGGCCGAGGACTTCCTGGACAAGCGGCAGTTGCAGGCCCTGCGCGACCGCGACCTGTTGGACCTGGTGGGCGGCATGGATTTCCTCATCGATCTGGCCGGCATGATGGGCACCGCGGCCAACGTGCTCTTCCACGCGGGCATCGTGCGCGAGAAGTCGGTGCTTCGGCACCTGATCTCGGTATCTACCGGCATCGCGGGCGAGGCCTACGAGGGGCGCGATGACGTCGAGGCCATTCTGGACCGGGCGCAGGGACGCATCTTCGAGATCAGTGAGCAGTCCGAGACCGAGGGCTTTTCGGGCGTCGAACGCATCGTGCCCAAGACCTTCAAGTCCATCGAGGAAGCCTTCCAGAACAACTCCGACGTGACCGGGTTGCCCACCGGTTTCAAGGAGATGGATCGCAAGACCGGCGGACTCCAGAAGGCCGATCTGGTCATCCTGGCCGCGCGTCCCTCCATGGGCAAGACCTCGCTGGCGCTGAACCTGGCCTACCACGTGGCCGTGAACGAGGGCAAGTCGGTGGGTATCTTCAGCCTGGAGATGAGCCGCGAGCAACTCGTCATGCGGATGCTCGGCAGCAGCGCGGGGTTCAACCTGCACAACCTGCGGCGGGGCAAGCTGCGGGCCGAGGACTGGCCGCGGCTGACGGCGGCCTGTGAGCAGCTCTCGAAGGCGCCCATCTTCATCGACGACAACAGCGGCATCTCGGTGCTGGAGATGAAGGCCAAGGCCCGGCGCCTGAAGCAGCAGCACGGTCTGGACATGGTCATCATCGACTACCTGCAGCTGATGAGTTCGCCCGGGCGGCAGGAGAACCGGCAGCAGGAGATCTCCAACATCAGCCGGAATCTCAAGGGAATGGCCAAGGATCTGAACGTGCCGGTGCTGGCCCTGAGCCAGCTTTCGCGCGGCGTCGAGGCGCGCACCGAGCACCGGCCCATGCTGAGCGACCTGCGTGAGTCCGGCGCCATCGAGCAGGACGCCGACCTGGTGCTGTTCATCTTCCGCGAAGAGGTCTACAAGCCGGACGACGAGAGCGTCAGGAACATGGCCAAGATCATCATCGGCAAGCAGCGCAACGGACCCATCGGCGAATTCGATCTGCACTTCCACAAGGAATTCACGCGCTTCGCCGACCTGGCGCGGTAGCCGATCCCGCTGGTCCGCTGATCCGGCGCACTGTACAATCGCCGGGTTCGCCGGAATTCAATTTCGACTCGCGATGCGGGCTCATCCCGGACAAGGAACCAGAGCGTCCATGATCTTTCTCGGCGTGTGCGGTGTGTTGCTGGGCTGGTTTTCCCTCCTGCAAATGACCGGCGCCATTTCCGGGTCCGCGGGAGAAGTCCTGGGCTCCGCGGGAGTGGCGTGGCTCTCCTGGCCCTGGTGGGCGAGCCTGCCGGTGGGACTGGCAGGCGCGGGCCTCGGGGTGTTCGCCCTGGGCCGCAGCGCCTGGGCGCGGGAACTGGTGGATCCGGGCCGCGGCGATCAGGCCCGGTGGCGGCGGCGGGCCTTCGCGCTGGTGCTGGTCATCCTGCTGGGACATGTCGCCCAGCTGGAGGCGTTGGAGTGGAGACACCTCGCCGAGCGCGAAACCGACTTCAAGTACTTCCACACCGCAGCGCAGGCCTGGGGCCAGGGTGAGGACATCTTTGCCGCCACCTCCGGGTTGTATTTCTACCCTCCGGTCTTCCAGGTCCTGTTTTTTCCTCTGTCCTTGCTGCCGGTCGGGGTGGCCAGTCTGGTCTGGCTGTGGCTCAAGCTGATCATCCTGCTGGATGCCCTGCGCCGGGTCGAAAAATTCCTGCGGTGCTACCTGGCCACACCCGCGGTGCGCCAAGCTTTCCTGTTCGGGATCCTTTTCGTCACCGGTCGCTTCTGGCTTGCGGATCTGGCTTACGGCAACACCAACATCCTGATCACCTGGCTGGTGATCCTCGTGCTCACCGCCGAGGACGACCCGCCCTGGATTTCCGGAGTCGGTCTCGCCCTGGCCGCGGCCCTGAAGGTCGTGCCGGGTCTGCTGATTGTCCCCCTGGTATTGCAGAAACGCCGGCGCACGCTGGCCTGGGCAGGCTTGGCGCTGGTGGTGCTGTGTGCGGCGCCCATGTTCAAGGGGCCGGCGGTGGGCTTGCAGGCGTGGGAATCCTACTATCGGGTGGGGGTGACGGACAAGCTGGCCGAATCGTTGGCCCAGCCGGACAACCAGTCGTTGCGGGGATTCTGTGAGCGGTTGCTGCCGGGTCGCGTGGATACCGCCAAGGCCGTCTGGGCCCTGTTGTCATGCGCCCTGGTGGGCTGGGCCGGCTGGTTGACCCACCGCACGCGGAAATCCGGTGGGGGGCGGCTGGCGCTGGCCATGTGGCCGGGAGTGATCCTCGTGGTCAGCCCCGGAAGCTGGGTGGTGCATTATATCGGGGTCATGCTGCCGGCGGCGGCGATGCTGGCCTTGCTGATGGACCTGCGGGAGCGGTCCCGGATCCTGCTGGCCATCTTCGTCCTGGCGAACCTCGCCTGGACGGTGTCGGGGTGGAGCCGCTGGTCGGTGCGACACTCCATCGCAGAGAGCTGGTTTCTGATCGCCCTGTTGATGGTGCTGGGGGCGCTGGGTATGAAGGCGCTGGGCGTTGGAGTGTTTGGGCAATTCCGACGGGAGCGATGATCCGGTCCGGGAGCGAGCGCACCGGTCCCGGCACGCCAAGGACAATTCTTTCCTTTTCCGTTGAAAACCTTTGATCAATCTCCAGGGTTTTCCCGATAATCCCCTGGTCCTTGAGGTTGAAACCCGGCAGGAACGGAGTTTTCCATGAAACGCAAAATCGGGATGTTGTTGATCCTGGGAGTGCTTCTGGGGGCGGTGCAGGCGCAGGCCTTCGACAAGGAGCGGAAGGGATTCGTTTTGGGCCTGGGTCTGGGGTTCGGTCAGGGCAAGCTGAAGGCATCGGCCGGAAGCCTCGAGACTTCGGTGGACGCCATGGGCGGGGCCACGCTCACGGTCAGCTGGTTGGCCTACTGAGTCGGATTCGACAGGAGAAAAAAGGAACACCCGCATCGGCGGGTGTTCCTTTTTGTTCCGAGCAGAGACTCAGTGATTGTGTCCTTCGTGGCCGCCCATCATCGCAGCCATCTCGGTCTTGTCGCGCTTCACCAGCTCATGGAGCTTCTGCACCACGTCCGGGTTGTCGGAGGTGTAGAGGAAGATGGTGGCGGCATCCCCGTTGACCTCTTCCATCTTGACCCCGGTCATCAAGAGCATGCCGAATTCCTTGCAGCGGCCGCACATTTCCAGCGTCATGGGGTTCACCTTGCCGGACTGGATCTTTGCGCCCAGTTCTCCCATGGCGGCGCCGGCCGCGGCGAAGGCCTCCATGTATTCGGGCTGGACGGTGATGATCTCGATACTCCCATTGGCGACGGGATGGGTCTCCCAGGTGCTGTGTTCCAGCAGGCCGGGCCGGGAGCTCAGGTTCTTGCAGAAGGCACAGTGGTCGAAATCGAACCAACCGGATTCGGACTTGTCGGCCGCCAGAGCGGGCACGGCCAGGGCGGCCATGAGGGCGATCACAATCAGTTTGCGCATGGGGCGACTCCTTGAGATGGTGATGGGGGAACGAGTAGGATATCGGAGGAATCCTGGTTCGTTCGGGGTGATCGAGGAAATACTACCAAAAAACGAGGGATTTCCCAATCCGCAGGTTCGGAGGGAACATGAATAAGCTTCCTGGGACGAAACAGTCGCACACCCTCTCCCTCATCGACCTCGACCAGGAGTTGCCCGGCCAGCGCCGGTTCATCAGCTGCTGGGCAGGCACGGCGGGCGATGTGACCTTCGTGGTCGACCCGGGCCCGCCGGCCACCGCCGACCGGCTCATCGCCGTCCTGGCGCAACGGGGGCTCGAGCGGCTGGACTTCATCCTGCTGACCCACATCCATCTGGACCACGGCGGCTGCACCGCGCGGGTGCTCGAACGCTGGCCCGCAGCAAGGGTGATCTGTCACCCGCGGGGCCGGGCGCATCTGGCCGACCCCGGGCGGCTGTGGCGGGGATCGCTCCAGGTGCTGGGCCGCAAGGCGGAGGTGTACGGGGAGCCGCCGGCGGTGCCCGAATCGGCTCTGGGCACGTATGAGGAGGCCGCCGCGGCGGGCATCACGGTCATCGAGACTCCCGGCCACTCCCCGCATCACATTTGCTTCGCCGTGGGGGACGATTTGTTCCTGGGCGAGGCCGCCGGCACCTTCAGCACCCTGGGCCTGGGACCCGATACGCCGGATTACTACCTGCGGCCCGCCACACCGCCGCGGTTCGATCTGGAGGTAGCCCAGGGTTCGTTGCGACGCCTGCTCGCCCTCGATCCCCTGCCCGGAGCGCTGCGCTTCGCCCACCACGGCAGTTTCAGCGGCGATGGGAGCGCCTTGCTCCAGGCGGCGCACGACCAGTTCGCCCTCTGGGTCGATGTCTGTCGGGATGTGGCGATGGGCAATGGGGGCGTCCCCGCCGATGCCGGCGCGCCGCAGCACGCTTCCCTGCTCGACGCCATCACGGCCGAGCTGAACCGCCGCGACCCTCTGTACGCCCACGGCGCAGCGCTGCCGGCGGACATCCGCGAACGCGAGGCCGATTTCACGCGTCAGTCGCTGCGTGGCATGTTGGGCTACCTGCGTGCCTGACGTTCGCAGCGGGGGCTTCCCTCACTCCTTCTTTTCCATGAACGTCTTGAAGATGTCGATGGGGATGGGGAACAGCGTGGTGCTGTTGTTCTCCGAGGCCACTTCCACCAGGGCCTGCAGGTAGCGCAACTGCAGGGCGGTGGGGTGCTTCTCGATGACCTGAGCCGCGTCGCTCAGCCGCTGGCTGGCCTGGAATTCGCCGTCGGCGTGGATGACCTTGGCCCGCCGTTCGCGCTCGGCCTCGGCCTGCTTGGCCATGGCCCGCTTCATCTCCATGGGCAGGTCCACGTCCTTCATTTCCACCGTGACCACCTTGATTCCCCAGGGGTCGGTGGCCTCGTCGAGGATCTGCTGGACCTCGAGATTCAGCTTGTCCCGCTTGGAGAGCAACTCGTCCAGTTCCGCCTGGCCGACCACCGACCGCAGGGTGGTCTGGGCCATCTGGCTCGTGGCGAAAAGGAAGTCCTCCACCTCGATCACGGCCTTGTTCGGCTCGACGACCCGGAAGTACAGCACGGCGTTGACCTTCACCGACACGTTGTCCCGGGTGATCACGTCCTGGGGCATGACGTCCATGGCGATGGTGCGCAGGCTCACCTTCACCATGCGCTCGATGAAGGGGACCAGGATGATCAGACCGGGCCCGCGTTCGCCCACGAAGCGGCCCAGGCGAAAAACCACACCCCGCTCGTATTCCCGCAGGATCCGCAGGCTGTTGGCCAGGACGAACAACACCAGGAAAATGAAGATCAAAGGAAACATGTACATCACGGTCAACTCCTTGTCAGGGCTTTCCGGTTCGCGGCTCGGCGGGTTCGACCCGGACGATGCGCTCGGCCACCGCGACCACCCGGGCGGTCGCGTCCTTGGCCAGGGGGATCGGGGATTCGGCGTGCCAGATCTCCCCGTGGACGACCACCTTGCCCGCCCCGGCCGGTCCGATGGGGACCACCACGCGGCCGGTTTCGCCCACCAGGGCCTGCAGACCGGTGGTCGCCGGCCGCCGCTGGGCCCGCACGGCCAGCCACACGCACAGCAGGAAGAAGCCGGCGAACGCGGCGAGGGTGGGGATCATGACCCGCAGGCTGACCCGGGCCCACGGCTCGGGCGAGGCGAAAAGCATGAGCGAGCCGAGCACCAGGGCCGCCACCCCGCCGATGGAAAGGGCGCCGTGGCTGGTGATCTTGATCTCGAGGATCAGCAGGACCACGCCCAGCAGGATCAGGGCGGCGCCGCTGTAATCCACCGGCAGCGCCTGGAAGGCGAACAGCGCGAGCAGCAGGCAGATGCCTCCGATGATGCCAGGGGCGATGGCGCCGGGATTGCTGAACTCGAAGAACAGGCCGTAGATGCCCAGCATCAGCAGGAAGTAGGCGACGTTGGGGTTGGCGAGGGTCTTCAGGAATTTTTGCCGGGCGCCGGGTGGGCGGGACCGGACGGTCATCGTCTCGGCCGGCAGGGTGGTCACGTCTCTGTCGAGAACGACCGTACGGCCCCGCAGGCTGTCCAACAGGGCGGGCAGGGTGGGCGCCATCAGGTCGATGACGTCCTCGGCGAGGGCCTGCGCTGCCGTCAGGTTCAACGCCTCGGTGACGAACAGACGGGAGGTCTCGGGGTTGCGGCCGCGTTGGGCTGCGATGCTGGCGATGTAGGCCGCGGCGTCGTTCTCGACCTTGTGCGCCATGGTGCTGTCCATGGCGCCGCCCATCATCTGGACCGGGCTGGCCGAACCGATGTTGGTGCCTGGGGCCATGGCGGCCACGTGTGCGGCGACGGTGATGAAGGCCCCGGCGCTGGCGGCGCGGCTGCCGCCCGGGCCGACCCAGACGACGACCGGGACGGCAGAGGCCAGCACGGCCTTGATGATGTCCCGCATGGAGGAGTCCAGGCCGCCGGGCGTGTCCAGCTGGATCACGACGGCGGTGGCCCCCTCGGCGGCGGCGCGCGTGATACCCCCCGCCAGGTATTCGGCCGCGATGGGAGTGATGGGGCCCTCCCAGGTCAGTCGGTCAACGGTGGCGGAAACGGCGGGAACGGCCAGGACGATGATCAGAAGAAGGGAGCCTAGGGGGGGCTTCGGTGTCTCCTGCATGAAACGGCGGCGATTGGTCGGGCGGCGTGGCATGGTCGGCTCCCTTCCCCCGGCTGCGACCGTGGCCTCTGGAAGGTCCACCCCGGCAGTATACACCATAATCCCGGGTATTCCAGCGTTTCCGCGGTCATGGCGCGGCGATAGACTTATCCGATTCGGGGAAGTATATTTCGCGGACCATGACCACAATGTTGGAAAGCATCGGCCGGAGCGTCCTTTCGTCGCTCCGAGGCTCGGGGCGGGGCACCTTGTTATTGTGCGCCACCCTCGGCGATCTGCGCTATGCGTGGCGCATGCGCGCCGAGATCCTGAACCAGATGCAGGTGGTGGCCGTGGGCTCGTTGCCCCTGGTCATCGTGACCTCCATCTTCGTGGGCGCGGTGACGGCGGTGCAGGCCGTCTACCAGATGCAGGCCTACGTGCCCATGAAGTTCCTGGGCACGGTGATCTCCAAGAGCGTGTTCATCGAGCTGGGGCCGGTGCTCATGGCGCTGGTCGTGGGCAGCCGGTTGTGCGCCAACTACGCCGCCGAACTGGGCACCATGAAGGTGACAGAGCAGATCGACGCAATGAACATCATGGCCATCGACCCGGTGCGGTACCTGGCCATGCCCCGCTTCCTGGCGGCGATCTTGATGATCCCCGTGATCACCATCTTCTGTGATACCATCGCGATCGTCGGCGGCTACGTGGCCTCGGTGGTGACGCTGGATGTGACCAGCGGCACCTTCATCGAGGGCCTGCGCATGTTCTACAAGGACAGCGACCTCCTGGGCGGCCTGATCAAGTCGTTCATCTTCGGGGGGATCATCGCCATGAGCGGGATCTACTTCGGATTCAACACCGAGGGCGGCGCCGAGGGCGTCGGCCAATCGGTGATGCGTGCGGTGGTGGGCAGCTGCCTGAGCATTCTGGTGGCGGACTACCTGCTGGCCATCGTCCTGTTCCAGATTGTCTTCAAGGGCAGCTAGGGAGCCATGGAAACGTCGAACTCCACCGCCGTCCCCATGCCGCCGCCGCCGAACATGCGGCTGGGCGACCCGTCCACCCATGACGGTGTCGCGATGCAGGGCGTGAGCAAACGGTTCGGCGATATGGTGGTGCTGGACGAGTGCGACCTGCTGGTCAACAAGGGCGAGACCCTGGTGATCATCGGCCGCAGCGGCGAGGGCAAGTCGGTGCTGCTGAAGAATCTGGTGCGTTTGCAGGAACCCGACGCAGGCGGCATCTGGGTCGAAGGCCGGGAAGTGACGGGCATGGAACCGCCGGACCTGAGGGAGCTGCGCAAGGATTTCGGCTTCCTGTTCCAGGGCGCGGCCCTGTTCGACTCCATGACCATCTGCGAGAACGTGGGGCTGATGCTCAAGGAGCACACAGATTGGGACCGGGAACGGATCCGCGCGCGGGCCTGCGAGTGCCTGGCCCTGGTGGGCCTGGATGACGCCGACGACAAGCTGCCCAGCGAGCTGAGCGGCGGCATGAAGAAGCGGGCCGGACTGGCGCGGGCCATCGTGATGCAGCCGCAGTACATTCTCTACGACGAGCCGACCACGGGCCTCGATCCCATCACCGGCGACGCGATCAATGACCTGATCCTCAAGCTGCAGCGGGAGCTGGGGGTCACGAGCATCGTCGTCACCCACGACATGGCCGGCGCCTTCAAGATCGCCAACCGCATCGCCATGCTGAACCGGGGCAAGATCGTTTTCACCGGAACGGTGGAGGAAATCCAGGAGACCAGCCATCCGCTGGTCAGGCAGTTCATCGAGGGCCGCGCCGACGGTCCTCTGGGTGTGTTTTGAACGGGCCGTCGCGGCGGCCGGGATCGAGAGCCGGAATATGAACGAATCCAAGGGCAGGATAACGGAAGTCCAGGTCGGCGTGCTGACCATCGCGGCGGTGGCGGTGCTCATCGTGGGCATGATGTGGTTCAAGAACCTGGACTTCACGCGGGGCAGCGTGACCTATTTCGTCGATTTCCCCCGGGTCGAGGGCATGCAGGCGGGCGACCGCGTGCAGGTGCGGGGTATCCGCATGGGTGAAGTGCAGGGCCTGGCCATGCTGCCGGAAGCGGTGCGCGTGGAGATTATGGTCGAAGGCGAGACCCCGCTGCGCGAGGACGCCGAGATCACCCTGGGCGAGAAGGGCATCGTGGGCGAGGTCGTGGTCGACGTCGAGCCGGGGACGACGGGCAAGGTTGTTCCCCCCGGCTACGTCTTCAAGGGCCGCACCGCGGGGACCATCGCGGCGATGACCGACGCGGCGGGCGCCGCCCTGGCCGAGATGCGCACCCTGACGGGGCAGGTCACCGATCTGGTCACCGAGATTCGCGAGCAGGGCAAGGTGGTCGAGACCATGGCCCAGGCCAACGAGACCCTGGACAAGGTCGATGAGATGCTCAACGAGAATCATCCCAAGATCCAGGCGATCCTCGAGAACCTGGCCCAGTCCACCAGCGATCTGCGGGACCTGTTGGCGTCGGGTGTCATCGATTCGACCCTCAACCGCACCTCGACGACCATGGCCACCGCCGACGACCTGCTGGCTTCCCTGGACCAGTCGGCCACGCGCCTGTCGGCCATTCTGGATGACCTCGACAGCGGCGAAGGCACCGCCGGCAGCCTGCTCAAGGACCCGGCCCTTTACGCCCGCACCGATTCGACCCTGACCGCGGTTCAGCGCCTGCTCGACGAGATGCGCCGGAACCCCAAGAAGTACTTCAAGTTGAACCTGTTGGATTTTTGACCCCGAGCAACCCCGTGGGAGGCACGACATGAATGCGGATCCGAAGAAGGAAGCCATGATCAAGGTGGTCAAGGACGCGGTGATGGTGGAGGTCAAGGGCCAGCAGCTGTACAGCCACGCGGCCACCGAAGCCGTGGACCCCGCAGCCAAGGCCATGTTCGAGATGCTGGCCAAGGACGAGGACGACCACGTGCGCATCCTCATGACCCAGTACAAGAGCCTGATGTCCGACGGCAAGCTGGACCTGAGTGAAGTCCACCCCGCCGCGGTGGACCACGGCTCGCAGGACGTGATCAGCGACGAGTTCAAGAAGTCCATCAAGGGCGGCAAGTTCGAGATGGCCGTCATCGGCATCGGCTGCGACCTGGAGAACAAGGCCATCGCCTACTACAAGAAGCACGCCGCCGAGACCGACGACGCGGAGCTCAAGCAGCTCTTCACCTGGCTGGTCGAGTGGGAAGACGGGCACCTGGAGCAGCTCATGGAGCTGGAGAAGATGTACCAGGACGCGTACTGGGCCGATCAGGGATTCTCGCCGATGTAGGCACCGACCTCGGCCCGGCTTCAAAAGTTGTTCCTCGGGATCCCGGGATTTCGGATCAGAGGTCGCCTCATTCGCTTGCTTGTTGATACCCTTTTGCCCGCAGGAGAGTACACCGAAACCTGGAACGGGAAAAGTGGTCAAGGAATAGCAGTTGCAAGCGGTGTATACCTCGTGCGGACGCAAGTCGGTTCCCATTCAGTACTCAAACGCATCACCTTATTGAGGTAGCACATCATGATGGCCATTGCGGTTGTTTCCCGATTTATTGTGGGGGCATTATTGTCGCTGATTCTTTTCAGTCCGCCTGGTTACGGAAGATCCTGGCGGGTCGAAAAGGATGGGTCCGGGGATTTTGCTGTGATTCAAAATGCCGTCGATGCGGCGGCGCCGGGCGATACGGTTGTGGTTGGGCCGGGGAGGTATGAAGATAAATCCGTACTCTCTTGCATAAGCTCACCTGAGTTTGCCTATATTAACGTTCAATGTGAAGATTTGACTTTGATTGGGTCAGGGGCCAGCCAGACAATTGTTGGCCCCGAGGATGGGGTTGGCCAAGTCCCGGGATACCCGGTTGGTGTTTTTGCGTCCTCCTCGTGTGGATTTCATGTGTTGGAAATAATGAATATTCGAATTGAAAACATCTGGACCTCTGTTTACATCGGGCTTGGAAGTAAGGTTACTATTTCGGAATGTGAGTTTGGTGGTGGGGAGGCTGGAACAAATTCCAGTTGTGATTCAATGCTGGTGAGAAATTGTGAATTTGGCCAGACTGTGGGCACTCGAGACCAGGTTATTTCTTATTATCAAACGTTTCTAAAATTAGACAACTGCAGATTTGCTCTGAGTGGCCGCCAGGTGCATGTCCAGGTTCAGGGAACGCCCCGTGCCGAAATCCTCAATTGTGAATTTGTAGGCGGTTTTGGGGGGGTGAATATTGTCCAGGGTGGGCGCGCAGCAATCCATAATAATCAGTTTTCTGACCAAGATGGATTTGGGATTGCTGTCGGATCCACTGGAGGTTGTGTTGCTTCTGTTCGGGATTGTGAATTTTCCGGGCAGTATGTGGCTTTTCGGCAAGACGGAGGGAATAGTGTCTGGGAAGTTGAGAGCACGACGGTTACCGATGTTCAGGTTGGAACGTTGGCTTTTGGTAGCCTGAATGGCGGATACATCCGGGACTCCATCCTTGCCAAGGGCGAACGTTATGTCGTTTTGGACTACTTGGGGCTGAAATCCTCCGCAACCGAACCCATCCATTTCGACATGACCGACAACTGGTGGGGAACGACGGATCCCGACAGCATTCAGGCGTTGATCTTCGACTACAACGACGACCCTGCCAGCGGCTACATCATCGACTGGCAACCCTTCAAGAGCGAACCCGTGCCGACCGAGAAGAAGTCTCTCGGTTCGGTCAAATCCATGTTCCGCTGACTTTACGACGACCCCAGTTGCAAAGGTGACACAGGCACTCGGCAAACGGATTCACACACAGCACGAAAAGGACCACGATGGCCTACGACCCCGCACAGATCGAACCCCGCTGGCAGCGCTACTGGGACGAGCACAATACCTTCGCCGCGGCCGACGGCGCAGGTAAGCCCAAGTACTACGTGCTGGACATGTTCCCCTATCCCTCGGGCAACGGCCTGCATGTGGGGCATCCGGAGGGCTACACCGCCACCGACATCGTGGCGCGCTACAAGCGCATGAACGGGTTCAACGTGCTGCATCCCATGGGCTGGGACAGCTTCGGCCTGCCGGCGGAGAACCACGCCATCAAGACGGGCACCCATCCGCGCGAAACGACGCGCCGGAACATCGCCAACTTCAAGCGCCAGTTGAAGATGCTGGGGTTCAGTTTCGACTGGGACCGCGAGGTCGCCACCAGCGAACCCGACTACTACCGCTGGACCCAGTGGATCTTCACCAAGCTGTACGAGCAGGGGTTGGCCTACGAGGGCGAGATGGCCGTGAACTGGTGCCCGGCCCTGGGCACGGTGCTGGCCAATGAAGAGGTGAAGGACGGCCTGAGCGAGGTGGGCGGCCATCCGGTGGTCCGCAAGCCCATGACCCAGTGGATGCTGAGGATCACCGCCTACGCCGAGCGGCTGCTGGAGGATCTGGACGAACTGGACTGGCCTGAGTACATCAAGGATCTGCAGCGCAATTGGATCGGCCGCAGCGAGGGCGCCGAGGTCGATTTTCCCGTGCAGGGCAGCGAGCGCAAGCTGCGCATCTTCACCACCCGGCCCGACACCATGTTCGGGGCGACCTACATGGTCATCAGCCCGGAGCATCCGTGGGTGGGCGAGCTGACCACCGACGACCAGCGCGCCGCGGTCGAAGCCTACCGGCGCGAGGCCGCCGGCAAGAGCGACCGCGACCGGCAGATCAGCAAGGAGAAAACCGGCGTTTTTGCTGGCAGCTACGCCGTCAATCCGGCCACCGGCGCGGCCATTCCCATCTGGGTGGCCGACTACGTGATGATGGGCTACGGCACCGGCGCGATCATGGCCGTGCCCGGCCAGGACGAGCGCGACTGGGAATTCGCCGAGGTCTTCGACCTGCCCATCCTGCGCACCGTGCAGCCGCCCGCCGATTTCGACGGCAAGGCCTTCACCGGCGACGGCCCCGCCATCAACAGCGATTTCCTCGACGGCCTGGAGGTGACCGAGGCCAAGGCGCGCATGATCGACTGGCTCGAGGACAAGGGCCTGGGCGAGCGCAAGGTGAACTACAAGCTGCGCGACTGGCTGTTCAGCCGTCAGCGATACTGGGGCGAGCCGTTCCCGCTGCTGAAGTTCCCCGATGGCTCCATCCGCCTGATGGGCGAGGACGAGTTGCCGCTGACCCTGCCCGAGGTCGACAAGTACGAAGCCGCCGGCACCGGCGAGGGGCCGCTGGCCACGGTCACCGAGTGGGTCGAGGTGACCGACCCGGTGACGGGCAAGCCCGCCCGCCGTGAGACCAACACCATGCCCCAGTGGGCGGGTAGCTGCTGGTACTACCTGCGCTTCATCGATCCGCGCAACAGCGAGCGCGCCTGGGATCCCGAGAAGGAAAAATACTGGATGCCGGTGGACCTGTACCTGGGCGGCACCGAGCACGCGGTGCTGCACCTGATGTACGCCCGCTTCTGGCACAAGGTGCTGTTCGACCTGGGGCTGGTGTCGACGAAGGAACCGTTCAAGAAGCTGCGCAACCAGGGCATGATCCTGGGGGAGAACGGCGACAAGATGAGCAAGAGCCGCGGCAACGTCGTCAACCCCGACGACGTGATCGCCGAGCAGGGCGCCGACGCCCTCAGGCTGTACCTCATGTTCCTGGGCCCGCTGGAGCGCGACAAGCCGTGGAACACGACCGGCATCGACGGCGTGCGCCGCTTCCTGGAGCGCATGTGGCGGCTGTACTGTGACGAGGAGGATGGCCTCTCGCCGCAGGTGCAGGATGTGGCGCCGAACGAGGACCAGCTGCGCCTGCTGCACAAGACGATCCACGCGGTGACCACCATGACCGAGGATCTGCGCTTCAACACCGCCATCAGCCAGATGATGGTCTTCGTCAACGAGATGACCGGCATGGAAGCGCGCCCGCGCGCGCTGCTGGAGAGCTTCGCGCTGCTGCTGGCACCCTACGCGCCGCATCTGGCTGAGGAGCTGTGGTCCAAGCTGGGCCATGGCGAGACCCTGGCCTGCGCGCCGTGGCCCGCATACGACGAGCAGTACCTGGTCGAAGACACCATCACGGTGGTGGTGCAGGTGAACGGCAAGGTGCGCGACCAGCTCCAGATCGCCCGCGACGCCGACCCCGAAGACGTCAAGGCCGCGGCCCTGGCCCTGGAAAAGATCGGGCAGTGGACCGAGGGCAAGACCATCGTCAAGACGATCTACGTGCCGGGCAAGCTGGTCAGCGTGGTGGTGAAGTAGACACTCCGGCCGTGTTGCGTCAACAGCCATGTCCATTTCCATGTGCTGGCGACCGACGGCGTGTTCGCCGCCGGCGAGGACGGCGGGGCGGTCTTTCATCCGGCGCTGGACCTCGACACCGCCGATTTCGGCGCCGTCCAGGCGGCATCGCCGAAGGCGGGATCGCGTAGCGATTCCACATGCGCCACCGCGGTCTGCGTTGGCTGCTGCGCCACGGGCATCTGGATGACGAGGCGGTCCACATCCAGGATACCCCCGACCACGCCGGCGGCTGGTCGGTCGACGCCTCGGTCACGGTTCCAGGCTGGGACCGACAGGGGCTGGAGCGACTGGTCCGCTACTGTGCCCGGCCGCCGCTGAGCCAGGAGCGGCTCGGGAGGTTGAACCAGGAGCAGCTCGTCTACCATCTCCGTAAACCGACCGCCGACGGTCGCACCGAACTGGTCCTGTCACCGCTCGAGCTGCTGGACCACCTGGCCCAGTTCGTTACCCCGCCGCGGGTACACAAACACCGCTGAATGCCTGCCGCTGGTGTGTCCGCACTGCGGCACCCCGATGCGGATCATCGCCTTCGTGCTGGATCCGCCGGCCATCGAGCGGATCCTGCGTCACATCGATGAGCCGACGGAGCCGCCGGTGGTGCTGCCGGCGCGGTCGCCGCCTCAGGGGGAGTTCGTGTTCAACCAGGATGCTGGAGCGGACGACTGGCCGGATCTGGACCAAGCGACCGGCTGGCCGGGCGATCCCTGGGATTGAATCTACCGCGCAGAGGAAGCACCGGCATCGCCGCCGAACAGAGCGGCCGGTGCGTCGGTGCGTCAGCGCCGGGGTTGGATCGGACTGTAAGGCGCGGAAATCGCGTCATTGGGCGGTGTGGAGGGAATGGATGTCGACAACGGGTGGTCGATGTGGGAGAATTTGGGGGAGAAAAAGAGGGGATCCCGGCCTGGGAGGGTGGACTATGCGGTTGAAATTCCTTCCGCCCCAATCATCAACCAGCAGGCTGACGGTTCAGCTTGCCAACCGATGGAAGTTTGACTCGGATTGATTATTTGGTAGCGACAGCCGTTTTCCAACGTTTTAGCACTTTTCAAATGCTCGGATTAATGCAATTAAGTGGTCTAGTTTTCATTCCCCCCTCGCTGCCGCCGCGGCCGCGTACGCGTCCACAATGCCCCCCGACTTTATCCTCCCGTTCAAGTCTGGCAACGGACACGCCGTCTCCATGAGAATGTGCTTCGCCTCCGGGCCGCTAAGCGCCGGACGAATACTGAACATCAATGCCAGAACGCCGGTAAGGGCCTGCGATTATATAAGTGTCGCAAGTAATCATTGCGGACGCGGCTTAATGGTGTAGTTCCAGTCGCCATGAAAATCGTCGCGTAACAGATTGATTGTCTCCCACTCCTTATCCGAAATCTTAC
>Ga0210044_10000980_pt1 | contig 43513 bp, 44 predicted proteins | sample CryGey13umfilter_2_FD_183959 | JGI IMG/M metagenome (GOLD analysis project Ga0210044, IMG submission 183959) | Groundwater microbial communities from aquifer in Utah, USA - Crystal Geyser 4/9/14 3 um filter (SPAdes) (version 2) | ecosystem: Environmental > Aquatic > Deep subsurface >... | reverse complement strand
CCAGATCAGCTACATCTTGAACCCTGTAGCGGGGGTGTCGACTTCACCGGAATCAGGTGCCGACTTCAATCGGAATGGGGTGCCGCGTTCCAGCGGAATCAGGTGTCACGTTCGACCGGAATACGCAACCAAATATAGCTGATTCTTAGATTTTACCCACACAACTTCGTGAAGCGCCAAAATAGATAGCCTTAGCGGCTGTACTTTTGATTTGATACGTTTTGATGATCAATGCTTTGCCTCTACTGGTACCTATAACAGGTTGATGCTATCGCCTGAATTTTATGATGCATTTTCCGGCTTCGAGTACATCCTGATGAATCAGCTGGATGCTTTCGCCTTTTCTGATGAACTGGATTACTGGTGCCATGCCGGATATGACTATATTGGTGCGCCGTGGTTCGGGACCTATATCATCAGGAATTTCAAAATATCGAGCCTGTTTCCTGCATGGGCTCGCTGGGTCGGCCGGTTCCTGCCGACCAGAGAATATAGTGTCGGTAATGGCGGTTTCTCATTGCGCAAGGTGAGCTCTTTTCGTCGCATATCGAAGTATCTCGCCTACTTTGCCGGCAGATGGGAGTATAATGAAGACACCTTCTGGTCATGTGCAGGCTCCTCCCTGTATCCACGCTTTCGGGTTGCGGATATGGAAACGGCGTTGCGTTTCTCCTTTGAGCTGGAGCCCAGACGTTGCTATGAGCTGAACGGGCGTCAGTTGCCATTTGGATGCCATGCATGGGAACGTTACGATATTGAATTCTGGCGGCCAGTATTGGCTTCCAAGGGTTATAAAATCGAAGAAGTTAACACCCTGTGATTCCCGCAGGACGTGGCAGGAGGGTGAGTGAATGCTTTCGATACATGGAGCCCTCCATCATCCTGCATGACTAAACGCATGTGCATTTCCTAATCAGGCGATATACCGGTTGACCACCACGCTTTCCGCTGCTGTTATGGAGCAATGGAATCAGCAGCAGATACGCGCGTATTAATGATCGGCAGTCACTGGCCGGAACCGGCCTCTTCGGGTGCGGGGCTGCGCATGCTGGAGCTTGCCCGCCTTTTCGTGCAGCAGGGCTGGCAGCTCACCTATGCATCGACGGCAGCGCCGAACGACTATTCGTTCGATTTGCGGGAGCTCGGCATCATTTGTGCCGACATTGCCGTGAATGACAGCAGCTTTGATGGCTTTGTTGCCGATTTAAATCCCGATATCGTGCTCTTCGACCGCTTTACCATGGAGGAGCAGTTCGGCTGGCGGGTGGAAAAGGCCTGCCCGGCCGCGATGCGTATTGTCGAAACCATCGATCTGCACTGCCTGCGTCAGGCGCGGCAGAACAGTTTTAAAGTCAGCCGCAGTGTCGTACAAGGGCTGGCAACAGAAGAGCTACACAGCGATCTGGCGCTGCGTGAGATCGCTGCACTGCTGCGATCGGATCTCTCCATTCTGGTCTCCGATTACGAGATGGCGTTGCTGATAGAGCACTTTGCAGTGAGTCCGGGCCTGCTGCACTGCTCCCCCTTCATGTTTGATCAGGCGGATATTGGCCGGCCAACGCCCGCTTTTGATGCGCGCCAACACTTTGTCACTATTGGCAATTTTCGCCATGCGCCGAATCTCGATGCAGTACGCTGGTTGAAAGAGCAGATATGGCCGCTGATCAGGCGCGCACTGCCCGATGCGGAGCTGCATATTTATGGTGCTTACACGCCGCCCGCAGTCACGGCGCTCAACGATAGCAAAACAGGATTCCGGGTGCTCGGCCGCGCAGATGATGTGCACAGGGTCATGCAGAGCGCGCGCATCTGTCTGGCGCCGTTGCGCTTTGGTGCCGGTATCAAGACCAAGCTTGCCGATGCGATGCTCAATGGCACAGCGAATGTTACAACCAGCATCGGTGTGGAAGGGATGTGCGGGGGGCTACCATGGAGTGGCGCGGTAGCCGATGATGCTGAAGCTTTTGCCGCTGCCGCCGTATCACTCTATGGCGATGAGTCAGCCTGGCTGGCAGCGCGTGAGCAGGGCCATGCCATTGTGCGCAGGCTGTTCGATGGCGAGCGCAACGGTCGCGAGCTGATTGCCCGCATCACCGCCATCAGGGGGGGACTGCGTCAGCACCGGCTGCATAACTTTACCGGCATGATGTTGCGCCATCATCACCAGCGCAGCACGGAGTTTATGTCGCGCTGGATTGAGGCTAAGAACAGCTAGGAGTCTGTCGGACTTAGGAGAAGTCTACTTGGCAAGCTGCTCCTGCTCGCTACGATCACCCAAAGTCCGACAGACTCCTAGCCCTGATTATCGACAATTGCCTCCAGGCGCGTTAAAGCCAGCATCAGGCGCATGCGGCGGGCCTCCTGAGAAGCATTCGGATCATTGATCTGCTGCTGGAACGTTTCAATCTCCTGCCAGTAGGGATGCTGCTTCCACAAACTGGCGGCAAGCGTATCAAACTGGTTGCCGGGCCTGTTCAGCAGTTGGGCAATGGCACGGCTCTGCAGCAGAGTCAGCCGGTGCAGCCACTCACGGCGCAGATTATGCGCATCATCATCAGCCCATTCGGGAGAGCGAAGCGGTTGCTCCATTTCGTCAAACGGCAGCAGGGACAGACACGCCCTGCTGGCACTCAGGCAACGGCTCAGGCTGATATGCATCGACGAGGCCAGGTGCACGGCGCAGGCTGACTGAGCCAGTTGCGGCATCATGGCCAGATGGCGAAGGTGGCCGTCCGTCAGACCTGATGATGCAAGGGTATCATCAATGGTTATATCGGCCGCCATGCGTTGACGGAAGTGGTGCAGCCCGCGTTGTTGTGCACTGAGCCACGCCTGATCCAGCTGTTCAACCGGGCACAGGCGCAACAGGTTTTCGGCAAACAGCATCTGTGACTCCTGCAGCCCGTGCTGAAGCCGGACAGCCTGCTCCACATCCGTCACCTCATGCCAGATCGCTTCGCGCAGCGCTGCTGTATCGAGCAGTTTCTCGGCAATCAGCAGCGCCTCAACAATGTTGCCGGTTGAGGCGTTGATCAGTGTTTCCAGATGATGGATCGCGCACAGACCCAGGTGATTGACGATATGATTGGTTACCTGCGTATTGATAATTTCATTGCTCAGCGGGTGGGTTGAAAAGGCAGCAGCGAATTTACGCTGCAGGGCAGCCGGAAAATAGTCGAGCAAGGCCTGTTCACTGAATGCGCTGCTGGCATCAAAGCCGGTTGCGGAGAGGCGCGCGTGAATCCTGTTTTTCTCCTGACCCAGCAGTATGGCGAGCTGCGGACGCAGGTGCAGTAGTGCATTGTCATAAATGCCGGGGGCAACCGCTTCATCCAGCCAGCCCTGATTGGCCAGACCGTCGCGCAGCCGCTGCATACGCGGTGGATAGAGCTCGACATCAAGCTCGGCCAGCGTCAGCGCGCGTGATTGCAGTAGATTGTCGGCCAGGCACTGCTCGGTAACTGCCCCGGTTAGTTGTACCAGCAGGCGGTTGCGCTTGCCATGTGGCATACGCACGGCCGCCACATTGAACAGGATTTTCAGGTTCACCTCATGATCGGACATATCGACACCGGCGGAGTTGTCCATGGCATCGGTATTGATCAGGCCGCCGGCCTGTGCATATTCAATGCGCGCCTTCTGGGTAAAGCCGAGATTGCCACCTTCGCAGATCACCCTGCAGCGCAGATCGGCAGCATTCACGCGTACAGCACTATTGGCCGGATCGCTGGCCTGGGCATGGCTTTCGCTACTTGCCTTGACATAGGTGCCGATGCCGCCGTTATACAACAGGTCAACGGGAGCGGTAAGGATGGCGCGAATCAGTGCCTCGCCTGCCAATGCCTCATCCGTAATACCGAGCACGCTGCGCATGCCGGCAGAGAGTGTGATCTGTTTGGAACTGCGTTCGAATACGCCGCCGCCGTTGCTGATGGCACGGGGGTCATAGGCATCCCAGCCGCCGGCAGCGGGACCGGCGGTAAACAGCCGTTGGCGCTCGCTGAATGCTTTTGCGGCATCCGGTTCCGGGTCGAGAAAGATATGCCGATGGTTGAATGCAGCCACCAGGCGCAGCGCCGGGTTGAGCAGCATGCCGTTACCGAATACATCACCGCCCATATCACCAATGCCGACACAGCTGATCGCATCGGCGCAGGCATCAAGGCCCAGCCTGGCGAACAGATGCGTGGCACAAATCCATGCGCCGCGTGCGGTGATACCGACAACCTTGTGGTCGTAACCATGGCGTCCGCCACTGGCAAATGCGTCATCCAGCCAGAAGCCGGCAGCCTGCGCTTCGTTATTGGCATCATTGGAGAAGCTGGCCGTACCCTTGTCTGCCGCCACAACCAGATAGGGGTCGTTGGCATCGTTCTCGGCTATGCGCATACCTTCGGGCGGTTGCAGCACGCCATCGACCAGATTATCGGTCAGGGCGAGCAGTGTACGGATGAAGCTGTGATACTGTTGCAGAATAAAGGCAGGCCCCTGACCTCCGCGAATGACAAAGCCGCCCTTGGAGCCTGTGGGTACAATCTGTCCGTTCTTGATGGTTTGCGTACTCATCAACTCCAGCACTTCGGTGCGGAAATCGGCAGGCCGGTCAGAGTAGCGGATGCCGCCACGGGCAATGGGGCCTGCACGCAGATGCGTGCCCTCCACCTGCACGCCGTGGATAAAAATTTCCCGCCATGGCAGCGGATGACGTACAAAGGGCAGCCGTTTGGTATCGATTTTAATGGCGATCGGCTCGCCCCGCTCACGGATGAAGGCATTGGTTCTGAGGCCGGCTTCAACCAGCTCGGCCAGCATCCTGAACCAGCGATCATCGGTCAGGCTGGCAACATGCTGCATGGCCTGATGGAAGCTGCTGCGTGTTTCAGCGAGGAAGCTGTCGGGCATGTCGGGCAGATGACGGGCGGCAAACAGGCGCTGCAGGCAGCGGCTTACTTCTGCATGGCGCAGCATCATGTCCGTCAACGGCAACAGGGCTGCATCGGGTAATAGCTGTACCAGATGATTGCGCAGCGTGATCAGTATGGCCAGCTCATCAATATCCAGAGCCGCAGCGATCATCAGGGCATTGACGGCATCGTGGTCGGCTTCACCGTTGAGTACCAGTGTCAGGCCCCGCTGCAGACGCTGGATATCCTCACGGTCCAGATGGCGGGGGGCGCGACAGGTCAGGGCCGAGATGTGGATGCAGCCGTATCCCGGGTTTTCAGCACAGTCCGGTGCGCTGCCGAAAGGGACGAGTGACTCCTGTATCGGATCCAGTGCAAACAGACGCAGGATATCGACCAGTTTCCCCAGCGACGGCTGCTCAAGCGAGTAGATATAGAGCTCGACAATATCGGCAAGCGAAGCCTTCTGGCTGATGTGGACGCATGTGCGTGCGTTAGCCAGCAGGCGCTGGCGCATTTTGACATCGCGGGTGAACTGGGCCGGCGCAAACAGATCCTGATAGAGCGATGGTATCTGCTCCAGCTCCTGCAGTGTCTCGGGGATATTCAGCGTTGCGGCATGGCGCAGTACTTCCGCCTTGGCCAGATCCTTCCAGAATACGATGCAGCGACGGATCTGGTTGTTGAGTGTTGCAGCTTCGATCTCCTGATGTGTGCGTTCAATACCGATCAGGATAATGCGGTGCGGACCGATGCCGAATGATTCATAACCGTGCGTCGGTATACCGGCCGCGGCCAGCGTATCCATGACACGCTGCATCACAACCGGCCCGAAGCGTTTGGTGGCAATGGTGACCAGCAGGGAGTCCAGGTTGCCATGCACCGACGGCAGGATGCTGGTGACCAGTTGCAGTGGATCAGCCAGATCGATAATGCCCTTTAGCGGCAGCAGCCAGTCCTCCGGCCGGGTTGCCAGCAGGATGCGCTTGGGCATGCGATCAAACAGTGTGCGCACCTCACGGCGATAAAAGGCGGAGTGTCGCAACAGCTGATCATTTGCCAGCGTGCGCCAGCGCGCTGCCATGATGGGCAGGTAGCTGGCATTGGCAAAGCTGGCACTGCGCGAGAAGTGTCCGATAATCAGTGCCTGATCAAGCTCTCCGCCTGAACCGGTCCAGCATACGCGCACCACTTCGATGCTGGCAGCGCTGTACAGATAGTGCTGGCAGGCGGCGAGGTTCAGCCATTCGATACCTGGCTCTACTGCCATTTCACATGCTTCAACCTCTTCGAGCAGGCCGGGGACGACCCGCCCGAGCACTTTCCTGTTACGCATCAGGCCCAGCCGTTTGTCCTTCTGGGTGAGGCCGAAATAGAGGTAGTGATTGTCATTGATCCAGTCGAGCAGGGCGGCAGCATCGGGCTTCTCCGGCATCAGACGCGCCACATGCTGGGCGATCTGTGTGCGCATCTCTGCAAAGTCCTGCACAGAGAGATCAACAGCCTTCAGGATTGCCCGCATATCCAGACTGAGCGGCTCGGCGGCCGGGGTAAGCGTGGCGGAAATATGAATGGCGATAAACATGAAGTTGTCTTCGTCATGGATATCCGGGTTATGCAGTTCCAGCGCACAGCCATCGGGACCGCAGGGCATGCGTGCCACCATGGTCTGCTGGCCTATCGGCTGGATCCCCTGACGCAGCAGATAACTCTTGATGGCATCCAGATAAAAGGCCTGATCGGGACAGCGGATGGTGAATATATGGCGGTGCAGATCACCGTGAGTGAGTGTGCGTGCACGCATGGTGATGCGTTTTGTTTTGCCTTTTGGCAGCAGGGCATAAAAATCCTGCACGAGTGCTGCCATCAGTCTGGGCTGAATGTGATCCATACCATGCTGCAGGCGTGCCTGATCAAGCAGGTCGATGAGTTGTCGGCGAAGGTGGCGCATGGCTACAGTTTAACCACGCCTGTCGGTGTCTGTCGAACACTCCGCTGCAAGGAGTGCTGTCTGTCAGCCGGTGCGTTTGACTCAGATGCTTTTTTTAGCTTTGATAAGCGTATGGATGAGAGCATCAGGGGACATCGCCAGCGACTCAGGGATCGATTTGCACAACGTGGATTTGACGGCTTTCATGATTATGAAGTGCTGGAGTTGCTGTTGAGCTACGCGCTGCCGCGTATAGATGTGAAGCCGCTGGCCAAGCGGCTGCTCAAACAGTTCAAGACGCTGGCCGGTGTATTTGATGCACAATCTGCCGAATTGAAGCAGGTGCAGGGCATCGGTGAGGGCGGCGCGTTGTTTCTGTCGCTGATCCGCCAGGTGGAGGTGCGCTACCTCGCCTCCGACCTGCCGGGCAGGCAGCTCTTCGATCGACCCGAGCGGGTCAGTGCCTATCTGCGTTTGCTGGTTCAGGGCAGGGGTATGGAGTGTTTAGGTGCTATTTTTGTCGATCAGCAGCACCGGCTGCTGATCGACAAAAATCCTGTTTGAAGGTACAGTGGATCGAACGGCCGTCTATCCGCGCAATCTGATGAAGCGAGCATTGGAGCTTGATGCCAGAGGGATGATCCTGTTTCACAATCATCCGGGCGGCACAGCCCGTGCCAGTGCCGAGGATATTGAGCTAACCCGTCGCATGGCCGAAGCCTGCCAGCCCCTGGAGCTGAAAATCCTCGATCATTTCCTGATTGCCGGCAGAGATGTACTATCGTTCAGGGAGCATGGCTGGTATTGAGTCGCATACCCGATCAAATCTTTTTTCTAAAGTCGGGCAATCCTCAACCGATGTATACAAGTGTGGGAACCTTACGCACCGGGTTTTCAACAATACGTCAAAGAGGAGTTGATTGTGGCACTTACCGTTTCGCCCGCTGATGGTTTCATTTCGCGTCTGCTTCAACAGACTCAGCAAGCTGCGCCTGCCAAGGCTGCAGCCGGCAAGCAAGCGGCGGCGCCCAGGCCGGATCAAACCTCTATCTCTGCTGAAGCACGTCAGGCCATGCAGAGCACAGGCGACCAGAATATGGAGTCCAGATTGATGGATCTCTACAACCAGAAGGGCGGACGCAGCGTTTAATCACTGCCCTGATGGAAGCAGTGGCGATTCTTGCCACTCTGTTTCGCCCTGTACATGGCATTATCCGCCGCTGTAACTAATATCTCCGCACTGGTGCTGTCGTCCGGATAAATGGCAATACCCATGCTCATGCTCACACTCAGTTCCGGACCGATATGCTCATACGGTGCGGCGATCGCCTCCACCAGTTTATTGGCAACCAATTCAACAGTTGCATGTGAATGTATATCTTCGAGAATAATGGTGAACTCATCGCCGCCCATGCGGGCAACCGTATCCACCTCGCGCACCTGGGCTTGCAGGCGGTGCCCGGCCTTGACCAGCAGATCATCGCCGGCCTGATGACCGAGTTGGTCATTGACGGCCTTGAATCCATCCAGATCGAGATAGAGGACGGCAAATTTTTTATCGTGGCGCTTGGATTGCGCAATAATCTGGCCAAGCCGGTCATGAAACAGCGCCCTGTTGGCAAGTCCGGTCAGATGATCGAAATGGGCCATCATCATCAGCTTCTTTTCGTACACCTTGCGCTCACTGATATCGTAGACAACACCCTGCAGGTAGAGGTCATGATCGTGATCACGCACGGTAGCCGCTGCATCTTTTACCCAGATATCTCTGCCATCTTTAGAGCATATTCTGTATTCGGCATGAAACGGGATATTATCTTTCAGGCTCTGGCGCACTTCATTGAGCACACGCTCCCGATCATCCGGGTGAATCTGTTGCGACCATATCTGCTGATTGGCCAGAAAGTCATCCTGGCGATAACCCAGAATATCTTCAACCTGCGGGCTGACAAACAGGATGCGGCTGCGATCCAGCGTGGCGATATAGGTGATGGCGGGGATTTGCTCCACAAGCGTACGATAGGTTGCCACTGATTTTTCCAGATCAGCCTCAACCCTTCGATTTGCAGATTGCTGAATGCCATTTTCAATGGCAACGGACATCATCGATGCCAGTTGTTGCAGCAGCAGGGTATCACTACCTTCAAATGTTTGCCCTGTTTTCGCGAACAGCAGCAGGCAGGCAAGCAGCTCATGATTTTTACCGATGACCGGCACGACTGCGAGCTCTTCGGCCTGTGGCAGGCAGTGCCCGGTCTGCTCGTCAAAACCCTTTATTTCATCCGGGTCGGTCATGATGAAGGCGGTCTGGTGTGCAATCAGATCGCCTACCCAGCTGACCTCACTGCCAAATCTGCACTGCAGAGGGTGCCAGACCATCTCCTGCAGGTACTCCGAAAAGGCCAGGCGGCCATCAATCAGCAGTGCTGCTGTGCCGGCTTTGGCATGCACCAGCTGTGTGGCCGTCAAAACACCGACTTGCAACATCTCGGCTATATCCACAGAGGCATGCATATGGTTGCTGGCAGAGGCAAACAGGGCAGAGACTTGTGTATGGCTTCTTCGGTCTGTGTTTGACATGCACCCTCCTTCCCCGTGTGAATAATCGTAGCTGCTATGTCAGGTAAAGCAATTTTCATTCCAATAAACAGTCGCGAGCAGCATAATCACTGACGGGCCGTTTGAACAGCAAGTGGCCAGTATCGCTACCCCTGATAGCGCAGCGCATCAATGGGACGCATGCGCGAGGCTTTGCGTGCCGGATAGAGGCCGAAAAAGATACCCACCGCCACCGATACGCCGAAGGCGAGCAGCACCGGCATGGCGGTGATGGCCGTCCAGACATCAAACATGCGTGTGGCAGCCAGAGCCAGTCCGATGCCGACTGCAATGCCGGCCGTGCCGCCGGCGACGGTAATGATCACCGATTCGAGCAGGAACTGTATCAGTATATGGCTGCGGCTGGCACCGATCGCCATACGGATACCGATCTCACGCGTGCGTTCCGTCACCGAAACCATCATGATATTCATGATGCCGATACCGCCGACAAACAGCGAAATCGAGGCAATCGCACCGAGCAGAATGGAGAGCATGCCGGTCACCTCCGAGGCTGTTTCGCTCACCTCGGTCATATTGGTGATGCGGAAATCTTCTTCAGCGCGGGCTCTCAGATGGTGGCGCTGGCGCAGCAGCTCACGTGCACTACTCTCCAGTGGCGTCATATCCTGTGCTGATCTGGCCTGTACCATCACCATCGATACCGTACCCTGAAACTGAGTGCCGAATAACTGCCGTTGGGCTGTTACCAGCGGTACAATGATCATATCGTCCTGATTCTGGCCGCCCATACTCTGCCCCTTGGCATCGAGCAGGCCGATGACAAGAAAGGGTGAGCGCTGCACGCGAATTGATTTGCCCACGGGATTCTCATCGCCGAAGAGTTGCCGCGCTACCTCCTGACCGAGCAGGGCCACGCGCACGCCGCTCATCGCCTCCGACTCGGAAAAATCACGCCCGGAAACCACCCGCCAGTCGCGGATTTGCAGATAATCGGCATTGGTGCCGGTGGCCGTGGTGTTCCAGTTGTTGGGGCCGTAAACGATCTGCACAGAGCCCATGACGGTCGGCGCCACGAGAGCCGCGCGCGTCAGCTGAGCGATGGCCAGCGCATCCATTGTGGTCAGTGTCGGCATATTGCCCGCACCGCCATGCACCCCCCCCTTTCTCGGGGCGCCCGAGCGCACAATCAGCAAATTCGAGCCCATCGAGGCGATCGAATCGCCCACCTGTTTCTGGGTACCCTGACCGATGGCTACCATCAGCACCACGGCGGCCACGCCGATAAGAATACCGAGGGCGGTAAGAAACGTGCGCAGCCGGTTGGCCGCCATGGCCGAGAGCGCTTCGCCGAGCAGAGAGAGGATCATACCAGCTCCTCTTCGCGAAATGCATCCACAGGCCCGTCATAGTGAATGCGCCCGTCCAGCAGGTAGACCAGCCGCGAGGCAAAGCTCGCCACATTACGATCATGGGTGACCAGCACCAGTGTCATGCCGCTGTCGCGATTGATCTGTTGAAACAGCTGCATGATCTCACGTCCGGTACGGGTATCGAGATTGCCGGTGGGCTCATCAGCCAGAATCAGGCGTGGCTCGGTGACCAGTGCGCGGGCAATGGCGACGCGCTGCTGCTGGCCGCCGGAGATGCGCGGTGGCAGTGAGTGCAACCACTCCTTCAAGCCGACGCGCTCAAGCATGGTTGCAGCGCGCGCACTGCGTGTGCTGCGCCCGATACGCTGATAGATCAGTGGCAGCGCCACATTGGCCACCAGTGTGGCGCGCGGCAGCAGGTTGAAACCCTGGAAGACAAAGCCGATCACCTCGCTGCGCACCCTGGCCAGATCATCATCATCCAGCGCGCCGACATCGCGGCCGTCCAGCAGGTAACGGCCGCTGCTCGCCACGTCCAGGCAGCCGAGAATATTCATCAGCGTTGATTTGCCGGAGCCGGAGGGGCCCATGATGGCGACAAACTCACCCTCATCGATACGCAGCGACAGCTGCTTGAGTACCTTGACCGGTCCGGCATCGGTATCGTAAGCCTTGTCGAGATCGTGCAGTGAGAGTAGCTCGCCCATACTGTTAACGGATACGCAGGCTGGGCGAGCGTTTGGCTGTGCCGCCGGCATCCGCAATATCGACCACGACCAGATCGCCTGCCTTGATGGCACCACCCAGCACCTCGGTGGTGTTGTTATCGGATGCGCCTAGTTGCAGGCGAACCGGTCGCAGTCCTTTTTTACCGGTCATATAGACGGTACCGCGCAGGCCGCTCTGCTTGCTACTCTGCTCTGCGTCTGCGGGTGAGCGTTCAATCACGGCGTCGGTCGCCGGGCGAAAGCGCAGTGCCGCATTGGAGACCTTAAGCACGCTCTGCAGACGGGCCGTGACCACACTGACATAGGCAGTCATGCCGGGCAGCAGAATGCGCTCATCGTTGTTTACATCGATAACGACGTTGTAGGTCACGACGTTCTGCTGTGTGGTGGGGTTGAGTCGAACCTGACGTACCTTGCCGTTAAAATCGCGCCCCGGATAGGCATCAACGGTGAAGGTGGCCTCCTGGCCGACCCGGATAGCGCCGATATCGGCCTCGGCAAAACTGGAGTCAATCTGCATGCTGGTCAGGCTCTGGGCGATCTTGAACAGGGTCGGCGTCTGGAACGAGGCAGCCACCGTCTGACCGACATCCACCTCGCGTGAGACAACGACGCCGGAGACCGGCGAGCGAATGACCGTATAAGCCAGATTGATGCGGTCGCGCTGAAGCTGGGCTTTGGCGAGTGCCAGCTGTGCTTCGGCAGCCTTCAGGGCCTGAGTGGCGGTATCAACGTCCTGTGCAGTGACATACTCTTTTTTGAACAGTGCTGTGGTTCGTTTCATATTGGCCCGTGCCAGATCAAGCGAGGCGCGGGCCGAGGCTTCATTCGCCTCCGACTGTGCCATGGTCGCCCTGATCAACGACGGATCGAGCTCAAGCAGAATCTGGTTCTCCTGCACCGTGTCGTTAAAGTCGGCATGAATACTCTTGACCACGCCGGAGACCTGCGTGCCGACATTGACCAGAATCACCGGGTTGAGTGTACCGTTGGCCGAGACCGCCTCAATCAGCGGGCCTGCCTGCACCGGCTCTGTTGCATAGCGCTGGCTCACCGGCAGCGGCTGTGGCCAGAACAGTGTGTAAGCGCCGGCGGAAAGGGCGATGGCAGCGATAGTGCCGATGACCAGCTTGCGGCTGAAAAAATGCATCACATCCATTGTTATTGCTCCATATGCCGAATCTGTTGCAGGGCATCGAGGTCGAGCGCCCCGATAGCCTGTGCCAGCGCGAATCGGGCGGCATGCCAGCTGTAGAGGGCGCTGACATGTTGCTGACGGGCGCTGGCCATGGCGCTCTGGGCGGTGAGCAGATCAATGATATTGCCCACCCCCTCCTGATAGCGGCCCAGACTCATGGCTTCGGATTCACCGGCTGAAGCCAGCAGATCTGCTGCGGTGCGCAGCGCCTCGCCTTTGCTGCGCAGGTTGTGATAGGCCTGCCATACCTGCAGCTCGATCTGGCGGGCAAGCAGGTCACGGCTGGCTATACTGTTTTCCAGCCGGGCCTCGGCTGCGAGGGTTTGGTAGGTGGTTTTGAAGCCGGTGAATATGGGGAAGCTGATATTCAGTGCAATGTTGCCGCTGCGGGTGTTGGCCGTGGTGCCGCCGGCGGTACTGTTTCGACTATCGGCAACAGCGGCGTCGATGGTGAGCTGCGGCATGCCGGAGGCGCGCACAGAGGCAATGCCGGCTTCGGCCGCGTCAATGCCGGCCTCGGCAGCCAGCAGATCCGGCCGCTGTTGCTGTGCCCCGCGGATCAGCTCGGCAACGTTCTCTTCCGTCTTTATGTCGGGGCGCGCCTGTGGCAGCTCGGCAAAATCGAGGGCCAGCGTTGGTGCTACACCCATGGCATTGGCCAGCGTACCCAGGGCGTTATACATCGTACCCTCGGCCGTGACGCGGGTCAGTGTGGCCTGTGCCAGTGCTGTTTTTGCCTGCAGGCGATCCGCCGGCGTTGCCGATCCGGCCTGATAGCGCGCCACGGCCGCCGCCAGACTTTCGCGGGCGGATGCTTCGCTGCTGCGACTGGCCTCTACAGCGGCACGTGCCGAGATTAGCGACAGATAGGCTTGTGCGGCATCCAGAAATAGCGTTTGCAGGGTAGCATTGCCGCTGGCATTGGCGGCCGTGAGCAGCGCACGGGCATTGTCGATGCCGGCCTCGCGCCCGCCGAAATCGTAGAGCAGATAGCTCAGTGACTGCGAGCCGCTCTGCCGGTTGGCTATGCTATGTACAGCGCCCGTAGCTGCTGCCGTGTGATCGGCCGATCCGTTCAGTGATAGCGTCGGTAGTTGTGAAGCGTGGCTGGCACCCAGCACTGCTGCCGCCGTGCGGGCCGAGGCCCAGGCGACGCGTGTTTGCGGGTTATTACAGAGGCTGATCTGGATCACATCGGCCAGCGTCAGCAACTTTCCCTCGATGCGGTTGTCGCAGATGCCCGCATCTGCCGGTGAGGGAGCCATCAGGGCCGAGACTGAAAAGGGATCATCCAGAGAAGCGGCATTTGCCTGTGTGACAACCATCATTAACAGCAGCAGGGCGGGGTATGAGATCTTTTTCATTGTGGGATGATGATAACAGAGGCAGGAGGGGCAGAGAATCACCTTTACACTCCTTTACACTGTGGTCGGGGTATGAAGCGGTGGTTCTATGCGTAGCGTTTTCAGCGCCGGTCATCTGTACGCGCATCATGGTCTGACTGATGCAGCATATGGGCGCGCAAAAACCAGCCGGCAACCATGCCGATCAGCAACAGGAACAGAAACATCAGTGAGCGCGACATATCTATTTCCCAGAACAGAACGCGCAACGCAACCACATCGGTATTCTGCACAATAAAAATTACCGCCAGTGCAATCAGGCCCAGTATAGAGAACAGTTTTACATGCATGGCTACCTCACGTCGTTGTCTGTTGCCCGCTTCCGGATACCGGCGGCTCAGCTTGTTTCTAGCATCATCACGCCAAAATGGCCACTTCACATGTCTGCGGTGCGCTGCAGATCGGTGATGAACTGCTGATATACCGGGTTATTGCGCTGCAGCTCGCGACCAGCGGCGATCAGCTGATCCACCTCTGCTACGGAGAGCGAAAAGCGGGCCGGGATATGGTTTGAAGTACTGACGGGCTGTCGCAGGATATCCTGATCACGCCGCAGGGTAGACAGGTGGAGAACAGCAAGCCGTGATGGAGCGTATATCAGCATGGCTGCATGGGCTCAGGCTCATACGGGCATCAATGTGGGCACGGGTCCGCGCCGGTGGGCTAGTCACGCCTGCCGGCACGCGGATGGGCCTGATCGTAGACTTCAGTGAGTCTGGCGATATCGAGGTGGGTATAACGCTCGGTTGTCCCCAGCGAAGCATGGCCGAGCAACTCCTGTATAGCGCGCAGGTCAACACCACCAGCCAGCAGATGGGTAGCAAAGGAGTGGCGCAGGCGATGCGGCGTGACCGATATATCGGTGCCATTGATCAGGGCCCGCTGTTTGAGCATGCGCTGCACGCTGCGCACAGATAAACGCTCGCCGAAGCGGTTGAGAAAAACGGCCTGATCATCATTGACCGGGCCTTGCTGCCGTTCATCCAGCCAGTCGCGGAGCAGATCAGCAGCCACAGCAGGCAGCGGCACGACGCGTTGTTTGCTGCCCTTGCCGAAGACACGCAATTCGCAGCTATGCAGGTCGACATCGTACAGATCAAGCCCGACAGTCTCGGAGACACGCAGTCCTGCGCCATACATGACCGCCAGCAGTGCCAGGTCGCGCCGGTCCGCAGTAGCGCTGGTCGGCTGCATCAGCGCGGCGGTTTGCTCCGGTGGCAGGGTGCGTGGCAGGCGCGTGGCCTGTTTTGGCGGCCGTACGCCGGCTGCCGCATTGAGCGGGCAGATACCCGCCTGTACCGCGTGATCGAGCAGGCCGGTCAGGGCAGAGAGGCGGCGTGCAAGTGTTGCCGGCGCTCGCCCTGCCGCATGCCCCGCCACCAGCCAGTCCTGCACCTGAACGCGGGTGATCTGCGACAGCGGCATATTGCCGCAATGCTCGGCGAATGCGTCCAGATCACGGCGGTAGGCGGCGATGGTATGGGGTGAAGCAAGCCGTACTTCGGCCATCTCTTGCAGATAGGCGGATACAGCCGCCTGAAAATCAACCGCCATGGGCGTGTTAATCCGCAACCTCGAAGCGGTTGCCGCCGAGCGCTTTGGCGACATACATCGCCTGATCGGCATTGGCGATCAGTGCCTTGACGGTCAAATCCTGCTCTGTACGGGAAAATGCCAGCCCGATACTGATGGCAAGATCTCCTGCACCATGCTCTGATTCGGCAACCTTCTGTATGGCAAGGCCGGCAATCTCCAGCGCCTTGGCTTCAGATATACCGGGCAGGAAGAGGGCAAATTCATCGCCTTCCATGCGAATTAGCGGGTCGCTGGAGCGCACAAACTGACGAACCACGCTGCATACAGTATTCAGTGCCTGATCACCGGCCACTTCTCCAGCGCGCTCAACATAGCCGCGGAACTGATCAATATCGATGTATAGGCAGGCCACAGGGGTATCCGCCCCGAACCACTGTGAAAGCGGCTGGTGGCTGTGCGGTTGTAAAAAACGGCGGTTATGACTGCCGGTCACGGCATCGGTGACCGACAAACGTGCCAGCCTCTCCTGAGCAACAGCATGCTCCATAGTCAGGCCGATAACCTGTGCCAGATGCTGCAGGAAATCACTGCTCTGGTCGGGGGCAAAGCGGCTCCTGTCTACCGAGCCCAGCCCGAGTACGCCGAACGGGCGCTCCGGGTTTCCCAGTGTCAGCAGCGCCAGTGAACCGAGATGACTGTCCTGAGCCTGCAGCCAGACAAACGGGTTTTCTGATGAGAGCTGGATCAGCCAGACCGGTTTGCGCGCAAGGCCCATACCGGTGATTTCATCTTTTTCCACCCACACCAGGTCGCGGTCGGAGAGGCCATCGAGTTTATGCCCACCCATGAAACTGGAGCGATCGAGCCAGAAGCGCACCACATCCAGCTCAAAACCCGAGCGCAACCCGCGCAGCAGGGTGAAACAGAGGTCTTCCGGGTCTGCAGCTTTGAGTACCTGCGATTCGAGTTCAAACAGACGTGAAAATAGCTTCTCGTTCTGACGCAGCCGCTGCATCACTTCCGCGACATAGGCTTTGAGCTCCCTGTTCTCATCCGCCAGTTTCTGAAAGCGGCGGCTGGAGAGGTCTTTTACCTTGTCATCGGATGGGTTGGTGTTCATTTATCCAGGCTCTCTTCAAGCAGGATTTTCCAGGCGCTGTCGGCATCGGCACGCGCCAGATAGAGGCGTTTACGGCTGGCATCGGCATAGTTGCTGGAGCGGTAATGCTGCACGAATTCGGCGACAACCACCTCACCCTCGGGCCAGCGGTTGGGGTCGTGCATCAGTGTCAAATCGCTCAGGCTGACATCGATAAATGCCTTGCCTGCATGCACCCGGCGCTTGTATGCCTTCCACGCTGCCAGATCACGATCGCCGGAATGGAAAGATGGATGGTAGTGGGAGAGATAGGCATCGTTATTCAGTGCTACCCAGTCATGCCGCCAGGTTTCGATGTCCCGTTTGACTGATTCCAGCAGCTGCTGTTTATCATCCGGATGACCGAAGCGGAGGTTTTCACCCACGACTACCCATGTCTTGCCCAGACTGACGTGTCTGGCCATGGCCAGCAGGCGGTTATTCGACAGGGAGAAGCAGCCGCGGGTATCCTGCGGCGGCCGACGGCTCACATCCATCGGGTAACCGTGCAACCAGATGCCGGAGCCGTTCTTGTGGTGCAGCCGGTCCAGCTCGTTGGGGTAATCGATGGGAAAGGCGACCGGTCCGTAAATGGCCTGCAACTCTTTGCCCTGCAGTTTTTTGATAAAGCGATAGACCCCGTTGGGGGTGCGACCGTCGCCCTGGCGTTCCTTATCGCCCTTCTCCGAGCCGGTTACGACATACTCATCGGTGATTTTTGTCAGTCGGCCATTACTGTCCGGTTGATAGACAAACATGCGGCTGCGGGCCTTATCAAACAGGAATACGCTGGCGACATCCGGTCCCGGTTGCAGAATATCGAGTGGTTCACCGCTGATCGGATCCAGCCTGTCCATGAATGCATTCAGACGTGCATCAGCCTCACCGAGGCCGCGGTTCAGATCGGCCGATGCCAGCATCTGTACCTCTTTGCCGCTACCACCGGCTTCGCGCACAGCGGCGATGGCCTGTTGCCGGCGTGCTTCGGCCTCGAGCAGTGCTACCAGCGGGTCGCCACTGCCTTTTGCACTGGCCAGCAAACGCAGCGCCTGCCCCGGCTTGTCTGTTTTCAGCGCCAGTGAAGCTTGTAAAATGGTGCGCTCCTGTGGTGACAGGTTGGTGACGACCGTGGCATTGTTATCCTGCAGCGCAGTTGATGCATGATCCCACTCTCCTGCAGCTGCCGTTGCAGCGAAGCCGATCACCAGTGCCAGCAAAGCATATATGATGTTGTTACTCAGTTGTTTCATGTGCAATTTTCCATCCATCGGGTGTCTGCTTCAGCAGCAGTTGTTTGCGATCATCACTGTCAAGGGTGTTGGATCGGAAATGCTGCAAAAACGTTACGCGGAATCCTTCCGCTGTGCGGGTGGTCTCGATATGTTCCAGTGTGACGCGAATAAAGGCCTTGTTGCTGATCACCGACTGCTTGTACTGCTGCCATGCCGCAAGGGAGTTAAAGCGTTTGCCGGTATCGAAGTCAGCCGCATAAGCGGCAAAATAGGCGGCCATATCACGTTTGCTCCAGGCGGTGCGCCAGGCTTCCACCGCTGCCAGTACAGCCGGCTCATCGGTAAGTGTGGTGGTGATGCGATTAACCGTCTCGGGCGGCGTGCTGCTTTGCGGCGCTACCGCCGTTGCCACGGCGGTAGCGTCGTGGACGTGTAACAGGCGGGCATAACGCTGTTTGAGATCTTCCCGATCATGATGTTGCAGTGCTTTCTGATAGGCCCCTGCAGCCAGCTTCACATACAGATCACCGATATTTTCATAGGCTGTGGCATAGCCCGGGTCGAGCTTCAGTGATGCTTCCAATTCTGCCACCGCCGCGCGCAAATCGCCCAGTTCATTGTAAATGACAGCCAGATTATTGTGTGGTTCAGCCAGTGCAGGTTGCAGCGCGATCACCTGTCTGAATGCGGTAATGGCATCCTGGAAGCGGCGCTGTTTGGCTTGTGTCACGCCCAGCCCGAACCAGGCTTCATAGTTGCCCGGTTCCTTGCTGACTGTCTGTTGATAGCGTGCAATAGCCGTTGCATCATCTGCTGCTGCACGGGCAGATTCCGCCTGCACAGAGGCAGGCATCCAGAGCAGAATCTGGGTGGAGAGCAGCATGATTGTGTATGTGAAAGCCTTTAGCATGCGGTTATCGTAGCGCAGCGGCGCAAAGGTACAAGTCCGTCCACGATCAAGCCGTGTCGCGGGGCTGATTGGGCGGTGTGGTCTGAAGTGCCCCACCGGAAAGCAGCAGTTTCATGCCCTCTTCAACACTCATCTCCAGATGCACCAGCTGTGCGGGTTCGACAAACAACAGCCAGCCGGTGGTAGGCAGTGGCGTGGAGGGTACAAAGACAGTGATTCTGGCAGGTTGTAGCTCATCGCTGTTGGTTGCGACAGGTAGCGGGATTTTACCGGTGACAAATCCGATCACCATGCTGTCGGGGTTGGGAAAGGGTACCAATACCACTTCACTGAAAGCCTTTGATCCGTCGCCGAAAATCGCCTCAAGCAGTTGCTGTGTAGCCTTGTAAACGGTGCGCACCAGCGGAATACGCTCCATGATTTTGTCGAGCAGACGCATCATATGGCGTCCGATAAAATGGGTGGTTAGTGCACCGGCAAGCAATATGGTCAGTAGCGCCAGCAGGATGCCGAGCCCCGGGATATCCATGCCGATCAGTAGTTCCGGTCGATAGGCGGCCGGCAGCAGTGCAATGGCCCTGTCCGAGATATCCAGCAGCCAGTCGATCAGTGCAACCACCACCAGTAGCGGCATCATCGCCACCATACCGGCCAGCAGATATCTGCGCAGCAGGATCATGGCTGCAGGTTCGCCATATGCTCGAGTCTGGATTGGGCGGAAGCCGGATGCAGCAGCCCTTTTAACGGCACAATCATGGCTCGGTCATCAGCACTGAGGTGTTGCTCCAGAAAGGCAACGGTCTCCGGGTGCGGATGACCGATGATGATGCAGCGATGGCCCTTGCGGGCACATACGCGTGCTTTTTCCCAGGCGATCTTGAGCGCATTGGGATCCAGATCATGATCGAGAAAAAACCGCCTGTTGGCGCGCTCGAGTCCCATCTCACTTGCAATGCGACCGGCAACACTGCTGGCGCTGGTTTTTGAATCGACAAAAAAGAGCCCCTGCTCCATGCATACCTGCATGACCCAGCGCATGGGTTGTTCCATCTGGGTCAATGCTGAACCCATATGGTTGTTGACGCCCTGAACATAGGGCACCAGAGCCAGATCACTGATAAATGTACTGCGCAACTCCGCCTGATCCATATCCGCATGCAGGAAGGCACTGCTCATGTTGTGCGCATATTTCTCACTCTCCGGTTGCATCGGCAGGTGCAGCATGACCATCTGATCCGCCCGATGGGCGATGATCGCTGACTGGCGGGCATAGGGCGCATCCGGGATGACCGAAATAGCAACCGGTACATGCAGCCGCAGTATGCGCCGCAGTGCAGGCACATCATAACCGACGTCGTCGAGAATCAGTGAAATACCGGCATCGGGCATGGGTACCGCTGTCGTTACGGGTTTTGCCGGCGGCTTTGCAGGCTTCGGACGCACAATGACAGGCGCAGCCCTTGTCACCGGTTGCTTGTGGCGAGCCACAGCTTGCGGAGGCGGAGGTGTTTGGACCGCCGCGATTTTCTTGCGCGCGTCACTCATTTCCAGAATCATGGCGAAGGCCATCAAAGCCGCCAGTAACAGAAACAGTGTAACGGTAAGCCATGATGGCAGACCCTTTTTTATAGCCATCAGTCAGCCGAAGTCAGGTGTTATCTCGCTTAACTCTTGAGCGCATGCAGCCCTCTGAGCAGGTCGAGCGCGCGTTGCAGCTGTGTATCCAGTGGCAGCCTCTCTTTCATGGCGTCGCTGGCATCATCGCCGCTAACAGTTGTTTTCCTGGCGGCTTTTTTGTCGTGGTTACCGTTGGCCAGATGCCCTTTCAGGTTGCTCTCGGAGAGCGATGGCAGCTTCAGCTTCTCCTCTTCGGCCGGCTTGCTCAGTTGCTGCTCGACGGCGATATCGGGATCGATACCGGTTGCCTGAATGGAGCGTCCGCTTGGGGTGTAGTAAAGTGCTGTAGTCACCTTGATTGCGGTACCATCGGAGAGTGGTACGACCGACTGAACCGAGCCTTTACCGAAGCTGCGGGTGCCCAGCAAGACGGCGCGGTGATGATCCTGCAGGGCGCCCGCGACGATCTCGGAGGCAGATGCGGAACCATGGTTTATCAATACAATCAGAGGCAGCCCGCCCAGCTCATCGCCGGGTTCTGCATCAAAGCTCATGCTCTTGCCTGCACGGGATTTGGTGCTGACGATATTACCCTTCTCCAGGAATATGTCGGATACTTCGACAGCCTGATTGAGCAGTCCGCCCGGATTGTTGCGCAGATCGAGCACCGCACCCGATAGCGTGCCGCCGGCACGCTTTTTCAGCGCCTTGATCTGCTGCTCAAGCAGGTCACCCGTGCGCTCCTGGAATTGGGTGATACGCAGATAGGCATAGCCTGGTGCCAGCATATCGCCCTTCACCGACTTGACCTTGATGATTGCGCGGACAATTTTCACTTCTTTCGGTGCATCTTCACCCTGGCGGAAAATGGTCAGGGTAATGCTGGTGTCCGGTTTGCCGCGCATCCTTTTTACCGCTTCAGCCAGAGACATATCGCGCGCCAGTTCATCATCAATCTTGATGATCAAATCGCCCGCCTTGATGCCTGCCCGATAGGCTGGTGTATCCTCGATCGGCGAAACAATGCGGATGCCGCCTTCGGCTGCAGAAATCTCGATGCCCAGACCGCCGAACTCACCGGAGGTATCGACATTCATCTGCTTGAACATCTCCTTGTCCAGGTAGGTGGAGTGGGGATCCAGGCTGGAGAGCATGCCGGAGAGAGCGCCGTCAATCAGCTTCTCGTCGCCCACTTCCTCGACATAGGCCTGACGCACCATCTCCATGACCCGTGAAAACTTCTGCAGCTGCTGGTAGTCGGTCGCTGCATCGGCCTGCTCAACGCCTGTGCCCGGCTGCCATGCCATGACGCCGGCTGTGATCAGAACAAAAGCGCCTGCACTCAGCAATATTCTACGAAAGATCAAAGACATATGTTCTCCATGGTACAGGTATCACCGCGCTTTCACGAAACAGTGGCGCGGAGAGCCGGTTACATTCAAGTGTCGCAGCATGCCAGCCGCTTAGCGTCTGCACCAGTATTTAGGATTAGACGGTTTACCCTTGTCGCGAATTTCAAAATAGAGCAGTTCCCGGTTTACCCAGCCGGTGCTGCCCGGATCGGCGAGCTGTTCTCCCTCTTCCACCCAGTCGCCCAGCTGTTTGTAGAGTACATCATTATGGGCATAAACGCCGAGTATGCCTTCGCCGTAGTCGACGATAATCATCAGGCCGTAGCCGCCGAACCAGTCCGCATAGCGCACCTGACCTGCGGCCATCGCTTTCACGTGGCGCGCGTCGCTATCCGGTTTGAGCTGTACACCCTGCAGGCGTGGCATGCCATTGGCGGGGCGGGAGTGATAGCTGGCAACGATCCGCCCATTTAATGGCCAGTGCAAGTGGCCCTTGCGCTTGCGTATCTGTTGTACACTTCCCGGGCTATCGCCGGCAACAATGCTTTCGGACATGCCATGCAGCAGTTGTATAAGTGCCTTTTCTTCTCTGGCCAGACGGGAGTCCTGTTGTTTGCCGGAGTCCAACCTCTGTTTAACCTGGGTCAGCAGGTGGCGCTTGTCGTTGACGCGTGTCTCCAGTCGGGCTTCAATCTGTTTCTTTTCCTGATGCAGGGCAGTCAGTGCATCGCGTTGTTGTATCAAGTCGGCCTGGATATTTGCCAGGTGATCGACACTGTGCAGGTAGTCCTGCCGATCCCGCTGCTGTGCCTGCATAACCACCTGCAGTAGAAAGCGGCGATGAGGAATGTCACTGACTGGCACACCGGTGAGTATCCCCATCCATGGTGAGGAGCGGCTGCTGCGCTGCCACGCGGCGATCGCTTCATCCATCATCGTCTGTTTCAGTGAATCAATATGGCGTTGCAGCTCTTTACGTTCAGCTTCCAGATTGGCCAGCTTGTGATCCGATGCACGGATACTGTTGCGTACACTGCGGCTGGCGCGGCGGGCCGAGATCAGTTCTGTATCCAGCGCCTTTAACTCACGACCGGCCTCACCGAGCTCCTGCGCCAGCGACTGCTGCAGTTTGGCCAGGCGTTGGCGTTCCTGCTTAACCTGTTCGATTTTCTGCTCAGTAGTGATGCCGGCCATTACCGCAACAGGTGCTGTGATGCAGCAGGTAACCAGCAGCAGGCTCAGCTGCATGGCTGCGTAGAGGTTGAGTGCTATCAATCGCTTCATACGCGGTGGTAGGGATGGCCCTGAATAATGGTAAATGCCCGGTAGAGCTGCTCCAGAGCAATGGCCCGGACAAGCTGGTGGGGCAGCGTCAGTTTTGACAGGCTCCAGCATGCACCGGCCTGCTGACGAACCTCTTCGGCCACGCCATCGGCGCCGCCAATGACAAAATCCAGTTGCGCATTGCCAGCCTGGCGTTCCAGATGTGCTGCCCACTGGGTGCTGCCCAGCAGCAGGCCACGCTCATCAAAGAGAATATAGCCCTTGCCTGCATGGGCGAGGATCTGCTTTGCCTCCTCCTGTTTGCGTTGTGCGGTCTGTCTGGCACGTCCTTCAGCCAGCTCGATAAGCTGAAAATCAGCAAACGGGCCGAGGCGCTGGTGAAAGCGCGACTCGAATTCAGCCAGCTCGCGTGAGCCGCGGCCGACAACCAGCAGACGCAGTTTCACGGGGCGGTGCTTACTCCGGTGGGGACGGCCCACAAGCGCTCAAGCTGGAAGCTTTCACGCACTTCAGGGATGAATAGATGGACGACAACATCACCCAGATCAACGAGTACCCATTCGGCTGCTTCCAGACCTTCGGTTTTTGCCGGCAAGCTGAAGCGATGAGCCACTTCGCTGATCGAGTTGGCCAGAGCCTTAAGCTGCCGGTCACTGCGTCCGGAGGCGACAACAAAGCGATCGGTGAAATCGCAGCGGCCGCGCACATCGATCACCAGCAGATCGGTTGCCTTTTTGTCTTCCAGTGCTTCTACTACGGCTGTAGTCAATGCTTCCAATGTTTCCTGTGCTGTTACTGTACTCACGTGTTCTCCTGTTTTTTCATAAAAATCAAAATATTTTCACCGCAGAGGACGCAAAGGAAAAACATTCTTTGTTGTGCCTTTTCGGTGCTGACATATCGCCACATTCAAAACCCTTTTGTCACGAAGAAAACCCAATCTACTATGTATGCCTTTCCTCTGCGTTAACAGTCTTTGGGCTATCGCGCGCCGGGAATGCCGGCGCTTGCTCCTCTGCGGTAAAAGCTTGTGAATGCGTCTGATAGGCCGCTTCAACTGCTTTCCGGATGGGCTCCGGTACGCGGCCTTGCAAGGTTAAGCCCAGGGCCGCATCCCGGCGCAGTGCAGTCGCTGCGATATCCGGCAGTGCTACCGGCAGATAGCACCAGCTGCCGCTTGTGTGTGTCGCATCAGGTCCGGCCACCTGCTGCCAGCCGCTATGATGCGGTAAATCATTGATGCCTGCACGTGCAAAGACAGCCACGCTGCACAGCTGCTGATGCGCCGGGTATTCGCGCCAGCTATCCAGGCTGTGCCAGGCATCGCCACCCAGCATCAGCCAGGGCTGATCATGCGGATATTCACGTTTGAACCGGCGCAGTGTCTCTATGGTCGGGGTAGGCCGGGGCAGCTCTGTTTCCCATTCAACAATACGTATGCGTGGATTGTTGCTGAACAGCTGCTGCATCCAGGCCAGTCTGGTAGAGCCATCAGCACAACCGGAGAGCTGGCGGTGCACCGGGTTTGCCGGAATGATCCATACCTCATCGAATCCGGCAACATCGAGGCCTGCTTGTGCCAGTGCCACGTGCCCGGCATGTGGCGGGTCGAAGCTGCCTCCGAACAGACCGACTTTCATCGTGCTGCTGGCATTATGATCGTATCTCGCCGTGTCCCAGTACAATCCACTTCTGTGTTGTCAGGCCCTCGAGTCCGACCGGGCCGCGTACATGCAGCCGGTCAGTAGAGATGCCGATTTCCGCACCAAGACCATATTCAAAACCGTCAGCAAAGCGGGTGCTGGCATTCCACATCACCGATGCGGAATCCACTTCACGCAGGAAGCGCTGTCCTGTCGCGTAGTCGGCCGTGATAATGCTTTCGGTGTGACCGGATGCATAAGCCTCAATATGGGCTATGGCCATATCGAGATCATCGACAATGCGCACGGATACAATCGGTGCCAGATATTCCGTCGCCCAGTCGTCATCGGTTGCGATGCTGATCTGCAGATCGTTGCACAGTGCTCTGGTGCGATCGCAGCCACGCACTTCCACACCCTTGTCGAGCATGGCCGCGACAATGGGAGCCAGCGTGGCCGCTGCTGCCTGCTGATGTATAAGCAGGGTTTCCATGGCGTTACATACGCCGTAGCGATGGGTCTTGGAATTGAGTGCAATGGCCAGAGCCATGGCCGGGTCGGCGGCAGCATCAATATAGACATGACAGATGCCATCGAGATGTTTGATCACCGGCACGCGCGATTCAGCGGCTACGCGCTCGATCAGCGAGCGGCCACCACGCGGTATGATGACATCGACATAGGCTTCGCTCTTGAGCAGTGCACCGACCATGGCCCGGTCGGTGGAGTCGATCAGTTGCACTGCGTCCTGTGAAAGGCCGGAGTCGACCAGTGACCGCCGCAGGCAGGCGGCAATGGCGCGGTTGGAGTGAATGGCTTCGGAGCCACCACGCAGGATGACGGCATTGCCTGATTTCAGACAGAGGGCGGCGGCATCCGCCGTTACATTGGGACGCGACTCATAAATCATGCCGATCACGCCGAGCGGCACGCGCATATGGCCGACCTGAATGCCGGAAGGGCGGTAACGCAGGTTATCGATGACGCCGACCGGGTCGGGGAGGGCAGCGACCTGTTCCAGCCCTTCGGCCATGGCATCGACGCGGTCTGAGTTGAGCATCAGACGATCGAGCAGGGCTGCATCAATGCCATTTTCTTTGGCTGCTTTCATATCCATGGCATTGGCCGAGAGGATCTCGGGCATTTCACGCCGGATGAGGCCTGCAGCAAGACGCAGTGCGCTATCCTTGGTTTTTGTATTGGCCATGCGCAAGGCGGCAGCCGCAGTCTTCGCACGCTTGCCCAATGCAGCCATTGCTGTTGTTGCATCTGTTCCGCTCATTTCACTGCCCTCCTGGATGGTCTTCGCTCGGTTTCAGGATGTCTGATAGCACCAGATTGTCGCGATGAATCAACGAGGTAAAATCTCTGTAGCCGAGTATCGTTTCTATTTCACTGCTGGATTTACCCATGATTTTCCTGATCTCTTCGGCCGTATAGTTGCACAGGCCGCGCCCGATCTTGCCGTCCGGGCCGATGATCTCCACGCAGTCACCCTTGTCGAATACCCCGTCTACCGCCACCACGCCAACCGGTAGCAGGCTGCAGCCATGCTCCTGCACGGCGGTACTTGCCCCTAGATCGATATGGATTTCGCCAGCCGATTTCAGCAGCTCGGAGATCCAGTGTTTGCGACGGGTTTGCAGGTCGATGCCGCAAAAAAACAGCGTGCCTTCATCCTCACCGGTAAGCAGGCGGGTTAATGCGCCCTCCTTTTTGCCGCTGATGATCGCCGCAGCTACACCGGCACGCGTGGCTACCCGTGCGGCCGAGAGCTTGCTGGCCATGCCACCGGTGCCGAATGATGATCCGGCATCGCCGGCCATAGTCTCATGTTTTTCTTCCAGTTGATAGATCTCGGAAATACGGTTGGCATCGGGATGTTTATCCGGATTGCGATCATAAAGGCCTTCAACGTCGGTCAGCATCACCAGCAGGTCAGCATCAATCACCAGGCTGACCAGTGCGCCGAGGTTATCGTTGTCGCCGAACTTGATTTCCGATACCACAACCGTGTCATTCTCGTTGACCACAGGTACAACGCCGACGGAAAAAAGCGTTTCGCTGGTATTGCTGGCATTGAGATAACGGCGGCGATTTCTCAGATCATCCTTGGTCAACAGCATCTGGGCCACAACGCGGCCATGGCGGGCAAAAGCCTTGGCATAGGCCTGCATCAGCTGGGGCTGCCCAATAGCTGCCGCCGCCTGCTTTTCATGTACGCTCAGCTCGCGATCCAGCCAATCCAGACGCACGCGGCCAATGGCCACGGAGCCTGATGTGACGATAACGATGTCCTTGCCGTCCTGCATGACTGTTTGCAGCTCATCAACAAGGCGATCAATGACATCCTGACGAATGCCATGTTCGGGATCCGCAAGCAGTGAACTACCTATTTTAATGACAACGCGTCGGACGGAGGTGAGGTCGATTCTGCTGTGAATCATGTTTCCTCCCCTGCATCTGCGATGCGCTGATCACGATCTTTCAGTACCCGTGCATAGATGGTGCGCAGTAACGGCTTCACACCTTCGCCACTGACTGCGGAAATGGTAACGACATCCAGGCCCGTCTCTTTTGCCTGAGCAAGTGCCGTTTCCAGTTCTTCATCCAGCAGTGCATCGATCTTGTTCAGCACGAGCAGTCGCGGCTTGTTCCACAGCGTTTCACCATAACCTTTCAGCTCGGTCTCGATTTCGGCGATCTGGTCCGCAACCGACTTTCCGTCTTCGCAAGCGCTGTCCACCATATGCAGCAGCACGGCCGTACGCTCGATATGGCGCAGGAAACGGTCGCCTAATCCGCGCCCTTCGTGTGCGCCTTCAATCAGTCCGGGAATATCGGCTACGACAAAACCATCACCGTCATCCATAAAGACCTGTCCCAGCTTCGGTTTCAGGGTGGTGAACGGGTAGTCGGCAATTTTCGGGCGGGCATTGGAGATGCGCGCGAGCAGCGTGGATTTGCCTGCGTTGGGCAGGCCAACCAGCCCAACATCGGCCATTAGCTTCAGCTCGAGAAAGCGCATGCCCTGCTCGCCTTCGAGGCCAGGTTGGGAGTAGCGCGGTGCGCGGTTGGTGCTGGTGGAGAAGCGCGCATTGCCCATGCCGCCGGCGCCACCGCGAGCCAGTGTGAAGCGCTTGCCCGGAGCAGAGAGGTCGCACAGCAGGTGACCTGTTTCATCGTGGATCATCGTGCCGACCGGTACTTCGATGATAATATCCTCACCGTTTTTACCGTGGCAGTCCGAACCCATGCCTGATTGTCCATTTTTGGCAATCAGACGCTTGCGCAGGTAGAGCTCCTGTAGTGTATTTTTGCTCACGCAGGCAACAAAGATAACATGGCCACCGCGGCCACCATCGCCACCGTCAGGTCCGCCCTTGGCTACATATTTTTCACGACGGAATGACGAGCATCCCTTGCCTCCGTTACCGGCGCGGACTTCAATTTTTACTTCATCAATAAAACGCATGCTGTATTACACCACGAAACCTATTTAAATCAAAGATCAATAAAAAAGGGGTGCGACAAGCGCACCCCTCTATATTATTATGAAGTCCGTTCAGACTTCGACATACTTATGCAGTAATGCGAACTGTTGTACGGCCTGCATTCTTGTAAAACTCCACCTTGCCGTCAGTTAAGGCGAACAGGGTATAGTCACGGCCGCAGCCTACATTGCTGCCCGGACGGATCTTGGTGCCGCGCTGGCGAACAATAATGTTGCCTGCGATGACAGTTTCGCCGCCGTATTTCTTGACGCCGAGGCGCTTGGAATTGGAATCGCGTCCGTTCCGACTGGAACCACCCGCTTTCTTATGTGCCATGGTTTACTCCTTGATGCTTTCGATACGCACAGAGGTATAGCTCTGGCGATGGCCCTGGGTCAGGCGATAGTTTTTACGGCGACGCTTCTTGAATACGACCACTTTCTGGCCGCGACCTGCTTCTGTGATAACCGCAGTAACCTGCGCGCCGGCAACATCTTTGCCAACCTTGATAGCATCACCTGCGCCAACAAGCAGCACGTCATCAAAGGTGACTGTGTTGCCTGGTTCAACGTTCAATTTCTCGACACGCAGTGTATCGCCTGCTTTTACACGATACTGCTTGCCACCGGTTTTGATTACAGCGTACATATTATCTCCGAGCCTCAGGCTGCCGTCGCAGGCTTGCCGTATTTCTTGTAGAAACGCTCTACGCGACCTTCAGTGTCCATAATCTTCTGCTTGCCTGTGTAGAAAGGGTGGCAGGATGAGCATACTTCCACACGAATGTCACCGTGCGTTGAACGAGTCTCAAATATGTTGCCGCATGAGCAAGTTACCTTGGATGCGATGTATTCTGGATGAATGTCAGCTTTCACGTCTTTGTTTCTCCGTCGATATTAAAAGGGGCGCGATTTCTAGCGTCCCTGATTGCATTAATCAAGGACTAAAACATATTACTCTGCAATGTGGCGGCCCGCAGGGTGTGGTTGATGTGCTGTTTGTTGTTGCTGCAGAACGATTTTAAGTTCGCCATGATGCATTTATTTGCCTCTTTATCAACAGGGGCTGTTTTTCCGATTGGCGCTGCTGCGGTGATTTCTTCCTGTCAGCATCGGTAGCAGGTATCATTGCCGTGGGTGCAGTGATCAGGATGGCCTGTTGTATATATATTAATAGGATAATCAGGAGTTGACCATGGCGGAAGCGATGTTGAAGCAGTACAGGGTTTGGGATGCGCCAACGCGCATATTTCACTGGGTGAACTTCGGTACAGTGCTGCTGTTGCTGCTGGTTGGGTTATTGATGCTCTACAAGAAGGATCTCGGCATCACCAGTCTCGATGCCAAGATAGCGATCAAGGAGGTTCATATCCTGATCGGTTATATCTTTGCACTGAATCTGCTGCTCAGACTGGTCTGGGGTTTTGTAGGCAATCGCTTTGCCCTCTGGCGTAATATCGTGCCGGGCAGGGGCTTTGGTGCACAGCTGGCAGCCTATGTCGCCAGTATCAAAAGCGGGCGGCCACAGCAGTTTCTCGGGCACAATCCGTTGGGCAGGCTTGCTGTAGTGCTGTTGATGCTGATGCTGCTCTCGCAGGCTATTACCGGTCTGGTTCGAGCCGGCACCGATGTTTACTATCCGCCGTTTGGTTCCACGTTTGCCGCACAGGTGGCGGCAGATGGCGTGGATCCCGCCAGCCTCAAGCCATATGATAAAACGGGCACCGATGCTGTTAAGCTTAAGGCGCTGGGTGCATTTAAGGGGCCGTTCGGTGAGGTTCATCTCTATACCGCCTATGCCTTGCTGGCGCTTATTCTGCTGCATATTATTGCCGTTGTCCGGGCTGAAATCAGCGAGGGCGGCGACCTGGTCTCAGCGATGTTTTCCGGCAGGAAAACCCTGTCGAGAGAGCCCGAAGACCTGAACGACTGATATAGCAGGGACTTGTTGTCCCTCTGTTGAAGCAGGCTCGCTTGTGTCATTGCAGGCCATCAGGCATGTTTCGCGGCTTATTCTAATGTTTGGATTTATGGGGCGATGCGTTATGGGTGCGATGATGAGTGCCGGGATTCACAGTCTGAAGATGCTGCACAAGGGCAAGGTGCGCGATATGTATGAGGTGGATGCTCAGCATCTGCTGATTGTTACAACGGATCGCCTCTCCGCCTTTGATGTGGTGCTGCCAACGCCGATTGCCGGCAAGGGTGAGGTGCTGAACGCTGTATCCGACTTCTGGTTTAAAAAGCTCGCGCACATCGTCCCCAGTCATGTCTCCACCATGACGCTGGAGCAGGCGCTGCCGGATGCCGATGAGCGAAAGCGTGTCAGCTCGCATGCGATCGTTGTCAAACGCCTGCAGCCGCTGCCGATTGAGGCGATTGTGCGCGGTTATCTGATCGGCTCGGGCTGGAAAGAGTATCAGCAGCGGGGCTCGGTTTGCGGCATAGAGCTGCCGGCAGGGCTTGAGCTTGCCGGTCAGCTGCCCGAGCCGATCTTCACGCCATCGACGAAGGCCAATGTCGGCGATCATGACGAAAATATAGATTTTGCCAGCATGTGCGATCTTGTCGGGGTAGCGTTGGCTACACAGGTGCGTGATGTAAGTCTGCAGCTGTATAAAGAAGCCGCCGCCTTCGCACTGACAAAGGGTATTATTATTGCCGACACCAAGTTTGAGTTCGGTCTCGACCAGGATGGGAATCTGGCGCTGATCGATGAGGTGCTTACGCCCGATTCTTCCCGTTTCTGGCCGGTTTCCGAGTATCGGCCTGGTATCAGCCCGCCGAGTTTCGACAAGCAGATTGTGCGCGACTGGCTGGAGACACTGGCATGGAACAAGCAGGCCCCCGGTCCAGAAGTGCCGGAGGAGATTATGTTGAAGACATCGGCAAAATATCGCGAAGCCCTCGAGCGGCTTACCAGCTGATGCTACTTGCCGTTGCTGCTATTGTTGTGGGTGTTGCCCTGTTGATCTGGGGTGCGGATCGTTTTGTTGAGGGTGCGGCGTCTGTTGCCAAGAATCTGCGCGTACCGCCGATGGTGATCGGCTTGACCATCGTCAGTCTGGGTACGTCGCTGCCGGAAATGATTGTCTCTGCCATGGCAGCACTTGATGGCAATCGTGATCTGGGTATCGGTAACGTACTGGGCTCCAATATTGCCAATATCGGGCTGGTGCTCGGTGTCACGGCGATGATTATCCCGCTGACGGTGACGTCGATGACGCTCAGGCGTGAGATGCCGGTGCTGTTTATGGTTACGCTGCTGGCTTTCACGCTTATGGCGGATGGGGTGCTGAGCTTGGGTGACGGTATTATACTGGCCGTAGCTCTTGTGCTGCTGCTGACATGGATCACCATGTTGGGCTTGCGTGACCGGCATGACCCGCTGGTTGCCGAATTTACCGAGTCCATTCCGGATCAGATGAGTATGGGGCTGTCGCTGATGTGGTTTGTGATCGGGCTGGTTTTGTTGATCGCAAGCTCCCGTATGGTGGTCTGGGGTGCGGTTGAGATTGCCCACTACCTGGGTGTCAGTGATCTGGTGATCGGGCTGACGATTGTGGCTATCGGCACCAGCTTGCCTGAGCTGGTTGCATCTCTGGTCAGCGCACTCAAGGGCGAGGCGGACATGGCGATCGGCAATGTGATCGGCTCGAATATGTTTAACCTGCTGGCCGTGCTGGCGATGCCTGCACTGATTCATCCGGGCGCTTTCGCATCCGATGCGTTGATGCGTGATTTCCCGATCATGATCGGTTTTACCGTCGCGCTGTTTGCAGTCTCTTTTGGCCTGAAAAAACAGGGCGGTATCATCAATAGATTTGAGGGCGGGTTGTTGACTGCGGGCTTCGGCGGCTATCTGGTGCTGCTCTATATGCAATCGGTCTAGCTTGGGGCCGGATGGGCTTTTGCATCCGGTGTTATATATGAGCGCACTGTAGGGGCATTTGCCTGGGTAAGCTCCGCTGCGCGCAGGCCTGCGCAGTCTGCTTCTGCAAGGCTGTAATTCCTGCGTGGCGAACCTTTTTCGGCGTCGCCGGATAATAACCATAAAACCATACTGTATTGCTCCTGTTTCGATACCGGACTAGAATGGTCGCCATTAAGAGGTGGCCATGCTGAGACTGACCAAATTGACGGATTACGGTATTCTGCTGATGACGCACATGGCAGCGTCCGGGAAGCAACTGTTTACTGCGGCGGAACTCGCTGAGCACACCCGTATTCCCATGCCCACCGTGAGCAAGATTCTGCAAATGCTGCTGCATGAGCACCTGCTCAGTTCAACTCGAGGTGCACGCGGCGGCTATCAGCTGACGCGGCAGGCAAGCGAGATCAATGTGCGCGATGTTATTAATGTGTTTGAAGGATCCATTGCACTGACCGAGTGTAATATTGAAGGCAGCACGTGCGATCAGCATGATGTCTGCTCAACCAGCAACAACTGGAAACGAATCAATGTGGCTGTAGCGCAGGCACTGGAAGGTATATCGCTGGCCGATATGAACGAGCAGAGTTTTGTGCCGATCTTCCGCCTGCAGCGTGGCATTGCCATTGAGGAGATGCACTGATGAGCGAAGTGAAACAGGAACGTAAACCGGAAGAGTTCGCCGGCCGTGAATATCAGGCCGGTTTTATCACCGATATTGAATCCGACACACTGCCTCCCGGGCTGAATGAGGATGTGGTTCGTCATATCTCGGCCAAAAAGAATGAGCCGGAATGGCTACTGAACTGGCGGCTGGAGGCATTTCGTCACTGGCAGACGATGACCGAACCGCACTGGCCCAATGTGAGCTATACGCCTACCGATTATCAGTCTATCTCCTACTACTCCGCGCCGAAATCGCAGGCGGATGGCCCCAAGAGTCTGGACGAAGTGGATCCGAAGCTGCTGGAGACCTATGCCAAGCTCGGTATTCCGCTGCGAGAGCAGGAGTTTCTGGCAGGCGTTGCCGTGGATGCCGTATTTGATTCGGTATCGGTTGCCACCACATTCAAGGGTAAACTGAAGGATGTAGGCGTGATCTTCTGTCCGATTTCGGAAGCTGTACGCGATTACCCGGAGCTGGTGCAGCAGTATCTCGGCACGGTCGTACCGACGGGTGATAATTTTTTCGCCGCACTGAATTCAGCCGTATTTACAGACGGTTCATTTGTATTTATCCCCAAGGGCGTACGCTGCCCGATGGAGCTCTCTACCTATTTCCGTATCAATGCACTGAATACCGGCCAGTTTGAACGCACACTGATTATTGCTGAAGAGGGCTCTTACGTCTCCTACCTCGAAGGCTGTACCGCGCCGCAGCGCGATGAGAATCAGCTGCATGCAGCGGTGGTGGAGCTGGTGGCGCTGGATGATGCGCAGATCAAATATTCAACCGTGCAGAACTGGTATCCGGGTGATGAGGACGGCCTGGGCGGTATCTATAACTTTGTCACCAAGCGTGCGGATTGCCGTGGTGCTCGCTCCAAGGTGAGCTGGACACAGGTGGAGACAGGCAGTGCCATCACCTGGAAATACCCCAGCTGTGTACTGCGCGGTGATGACTCGGTGGGCGAGTTCTACTCGGTAGCACTGACCAAGATGCATCAGCAGGCCGATACCGGCACTAAAATGATTCATATCGGTAAAAACACCCGCAGTACCATTGTATCCAAGGGCATTGCCGCAGGGTTCGGTAATCAGTCTTACCGCGGGCTGGTGAAAATCGGTAAATCGGCGGAAGGCGCACGCAATTATACCCAGTGTGACTCCCTGTTGATCGGGGACAAGTGCGGTGCACATACCTTCCCTTACGTGGAGGTTAAGAACCCGACGGCGACGATGGAACATGAAGCGACAACGTCGAAAATCGGCGAAGAGCAGCTGTTTTACTGCAAGAGCCGGGGCATCTCGGAAGAAGATGCGGTGAACATGATTGTGAACGGTTTTTGCAAGGATGTGTTCAATGAGTTGCCGATGGAGTTTGCCGTAGAGGCCAATCGCCTGATGGAAGTCTCCCTCGAAGGCGCGGTAGGCTAAAGAGACAAAAGCGTTCACCGCAAAGGGCGCAAGGGTACGCCAGGGAAAGACATAGAAAGGTAACGTACAGTGGGGCCCTGAGTGAGCAATGGAAGGTAAGGTAAAAAAACACCTTGCGAGCTTTAACGGTAGAAAGATTGAAATAAGAACTGGCCACCGAGGCATCGGAGCAACGTGAAAATCATGAATAAGATTTTTCTTTGCGTACGCTTGCGTCCTCTGCGGTAAAAAGGATTTTATGATGTTGAAGATTGAAAACTTACATGCCTCGGTTGCTGGCAAGGAGATCCTGAAGGGGATCAATCTGACGATCGGCGCCGGCGAAATACATGCCATCATGGGGCCGAACGGGTCGGGTAAATCGACACTGTCGAATGTTATCGCCGGCCGTGACGGGTATGAAGTCACGCAGGGCACAGTCACCTATAAAGGCCATGATCTGCTTGCCATGGAGCCGGAAGAGCGGGCCTGGGAGGGTGTGTTTCTGGCCTTTCAGTATCCGGTTGAGATTCCCGGTGTAAACAATACCTATCTGCTCAAGGCCGGTGTGAATGCCGCGCGCCGCCATCGCGGTGAGCAGGAGCTCGATGCGATGGAATTCATGCAGCTGGTGAGAGAAAAAGCCAAGCTGGTGGAGCTGGATCAGTCATTCCTGTCGCGTGGCGTGAACGAAGGTTTCTCCGGCGGCGAGAAAAAGCGTAACGAGATTTTCCAGATGGCAGTACTTGAACCATCGCTGGCACTGCTGGATGAAACCGATTCGGGCCTGGATATCGATGCACTGCGCATTGTTGCCAAAGGGGTGAACACGCTGCGCGCCGCTGATCGTTCCATTATTATGATCACCCATTATCAGCGTCTGCTGGACTATATCGAGCCGGATGTCGTACATGTGCTGGCCGATGGCAAAATACTCAAAACCGGCGACAAGAGTCTGGCGCTGGAGCTGGAAGAGCGCGGTTACGACTGGGTCAGAGCCGAAGAGGCAGCTGCATGAGTGCATCATTGCAACAGATTCGTCATGCGGCCTGGCAGGCTTTTGAAGCAGCTGGTTTGCCGACGACGCGCGACGAAGACTGGAAATATACCGATCTCTCCCGCATGCAGGCGCTGCTCGGAGATCAGTGGTGGCAGCTTCCGGCGGCAGACGCTGCCGTGGATGCAGCAAGCTTTGCCATTCCGGGGCTGGATGCCTACCGGCTCCTGTTTGTGAATGGGCACTTTGATGCGGCAGCGTCAAATCTGCCGGCAGCGATTCGTGTCACCTCTCTGGCTACGCTGATTCAGGATGAGCCGGCAAAGGCGATGGAGCTCATCGCTAATCAGCCGGATGCACTACTGAACAGCAGCATCGTTGCCGCCAACAGTGCGCTGGCTACAGATGGTGCCTGCATCTGTGTGCCGGAGAACACCAAACTCGATAAGCCGCTCTACATTCTCTATGTGAACAGTGGCGGCACCACGCATCTGCGCACCGGTATCGATATCGGCAAACAGGCGTCAGTGGAAGTGATCGAGCACTTTGCCGGCAGTGATGTCAGCACAGGTGTGACCACGGCCGTAACTGCTATTCGCCTGCGCGACGGTGCGCACATCGAGCACTCCCGTTTGCAGATGGAAGCGGCAAAGCAGTGCCATCTGGGTCGTGTGGAGGTCAATCAGCAGCGGGACTCATCCTATACGCTGCATGCAACGGAGCTCGGCGGCATCATTTCACGCGCCGATGTGGTCAGCCGGCTGCAGGAGCCGGGAGCAAGCTGCAATCTTAACGGTCTGTTTGTCGCAACCAACCGCCAGCATATGGATCATCACACCCGTATTGATCACAATGCACCGCACTGTATCAGCCGCGAAAACTACAGGGCTGTGCTGGATGGTCGTTCGCACGGCGTGTTCAACGGCAAGATTGTCGTGGCCAAGGGGGCGGTGAAAACTGACTCGGCGCAGCAGAATGCCAACCTGCTGCTCTCTCCACATGCGGAGATCGATACCAAGCCGGAACTGGAAATTTACAATGATGACGTGAAGTGCGCACATGGCGTCACCGTCGGGCAGCTGGACAAGAATCAGCTGTTTTACCTCAAATCACGCGGTCTGTCCGGGGATGAGGCCAAGCAGATGCTGACCTTCGCCTTTGCCGATGAAATTCTGGCCAGGATGGGTAATCAGAGCGTACGTCGCTTTGTGGAAAAAGAAGCCTTTGCCAAGTTGCCGAATATTACCGATCTCGAAGAGATGCTCGGATGATAGGAATCACCACAAAGATAAACAAAGCAACACTTTGTGCCTGCGTGGTAAGAAAGGGTTATGACTATGTTTGATATTGAAGCAATCAGGAAGGATTTTCCGATCCTGGGGCAGCAGTTGTACGGCAAGCCACTGGTCTATCTGGATAATGCCGCCACAACCCAGAAGCCGCAGTGCGTCGTTGATGCGGTGAACCATTACTATACGTGCGATAACGCCAACGTGCATCGTGGCGTGCATGCCCTCTCCGAGCGCGCAACGGCGGCATATGAAGGGGCCCGCAAGATCATTGCCGGTTTTTTCAATGCTCGGAGCGAGCGTGAGGTGATCTTCACCCGCGGTACCACCGAAGCGATCAATCTGGTCGCATCGGCATGGGGTAGTGCCAATGTCCGTGCCGGTGATGAAGTGCTGATCACACATATGGAACACCACTCCAATATCGTGCCATGGCAGATGCTGTGTGAGCGGGTTGGTGCAACATTGAAGGTTGCACCGATCAATGATGCGGGCGAGCTGATCATGGATGCGTTCGAGGCCCTGCTGAGCGAGCGCACCAGGCTTGTCGGCGTGGTGCATATGTCCAATGCACTGGGTACGATCAATCCTGTCGCATCGATTATCGAAAAAGCCCATGCTGCCGGTGCCGTGGTGCTGGTGGATGGCGCGCAGGCTGCAGCACACGTGGCCGTGGATCTGCAGGTACTGGATGCTGATTTTTATGTAACCAGCGCGCACAAGATGTATGGCCCCACCGGCATTGGTGTACTGATCGCCAAAGAGGCTATTCTGGATGCCATGCCGCCGTATCAGGGCGGTGGTGACATGATCCGCATGGTTACCTTCGAGAAAACCGAATACAATGATCTGCCCTACAAGTTCGAGGCAGGTACACCGCATATTGCCGGAGCCATCGGTTTCGGCCGGGCGATTGAATATATTCAGGGCATCGGCTTTGCGGCCATCGGCAAACGTGAACAGGAACTGCTGGCCTATGCCACAGCCAGAGCGGAAACTTTTGACGGACTGCGCCAGATCGGCACGGCCCGGGATAAGGCATGCGTACTCTCGTTTGTGCTTGCCGGCGTCCACCCGCATGATCTGGGTACGATTGTGGACCGCGAAGGGGTGGCCATACGGGCCGGTCATCACTGCGCTATGCCGGTGATGCAGTTTTTCAAAGTGCCTGCAACCGCACGCGCCTCCTTTTCGATCTATAACACCGCGGCGGAAGTGGATACGCTGTTTGCCGCGCTGGAAAAGGCTCAGGCCATCTTCGCATGAAAGAAAATATGAACCACAGAGAAGTATGGGGTGAGAACAGTATCTGTTCTGAATGCTCCGTACTCTCGGCGGTGAATAAGGGTTTTAGACTATGTTTGAGTTAAGAGATCTGTATCAGCAGGTGATTGTTGATCACAACAAGAGTCCGCGTAATTTCGGCAAGCTTGCGTACTTCAACCATGAAGCGGACGGCTATAACCCGCTCTGTGGTGACAGGCTGCATGTTTACCTGAACGTTAATGATGCAGGCATGATCGAAGATGTGTCATTCGAGGGGGAGGGTTGTGCTATTTCGGTGGCTTCCGCCTCGTTGATGACCGATGCCCTCAAAGGTACGCCAATGGCAGATTTTCAGCAGCGTTTTGAAGGCTTTCAGCATATGGTGACTTCGGATCTTGATGAAGAGCCGGATACGGAAGTGATGGGTAAATTGGCTGTGCTCTCCGGTGTGCGTGAGTTTCCCAGCCGTATTAAATGTGCCTCTCTGTGCTGGCACACGATGAAATCGGCAATTGAAGACTCCAGCAAGGTGGCTAAAACAGAATGAATAACGCAGGCAATATGATTACCACGACCCGTGACGTTGATGCGATTCTGATTCCGCTCGGCACGCCGGTGACCATTCCAACAGGTGCTTTGGTGCTGATTACCCAGGAGCTGGGCGGTAGTTATACGGTCAGTGTGGCCGGCAATCTGGCGCGTGTGGAAGGCAAGGATGCCGATGCACTGGGGCTGGGGCTGACTACAGAGCAGGCCGTTGCTGCCGCTCTGGCAGAAACCGGGCGTCAACCTGCGGCGGAAGGGCCTGTTGATGAACAGGCTGTCTGGGAAGTGCTGAGGACATGTTATGACCCGGAAATTCCGGTCAATATCGTTGATCTGGGGCTGGTTTACGATTGCCATGTGGTGGAGACGGACACGGGTGATAATCATGTCGAAATCGTCATGACACTGACTGCTCCGGGTTGCGGCATGGGGCCGTTTATTGTTGATGATGTGCGCGCCAAGGTACTGAGCGTGGATAATGTCAGCGATGTGGAGGTTGATCTGGTATTTGATCCGACATGGGATCGCTCGATGATGTCCGATGAGGCGCGCCTGCAGCTGGGCATGTTTTAAGCGCAGATGTCCGATAACCGCTCCTCCGCTGCCAGGATCGCAGGTGCGGATAAAACTCCTGAACAGTGGGCGCCGCTGACGCTGGGCTTTCGCCCCTTCTTTCTGCTCTCGATCTGCTTTGCCGTACTCCTGATGCTTGCTTCGCTCGCTTTTTTTGCCACCGGTTTTGGCGGTACGGTTTATTTTACCCCGTCCCTGTGGCATGGACATGAGATGGTATTCGGCTATGCCACGGCCGTCATCGCCGGTTTTCTGCTGACGGCCGTGCGCAACTGGACGGGCTTGCCGACGCCATCAGGCAGACCGCTGGCCTTGCTGGTACTGCTCTGGCTGGCTCCGAGGCTTCTGTCGGTCGTGCCGCTACTGCCGGCAACTGCCTTTGCCCTGCTCGATATACTGTTTTTGCCTGTGCTGGCGGTCGTTCTCGGCAGGGTTATCCTGCAGGTGAAACAGGCGCATAACTATCCGGTGCCGCTGCTTGTTCTGCTGTTAGGTCTGTGCAATGCGGGCGTGCATCTGGACATGCTGGGTTTTGCCGAAGGGCTTGCCGGCCAGTCTATGCAGGTTGCCGTGATCACGATGCTCGCTCTGGTTGTAGTTGTTGCCGGCCGCGTTGTGCCCTTCTTTATGCAGGGTGCCATCGGCAGAAGGCCGGTGAGTTACCAATGGATTGAACGGATGGCTTTGCCATCGGTACTGCTGCTTGCTGTTGCGGTACTTATCGCCAACCCGTGGCTGACTATGGTTTCAGCACTGCTGGCAGCCCTGATTCACAGCATACGGCTGATTGGCTGGTTTGATCGCGCTATATTCAGGCAGCCGATGCTGTGGGTTTTGCATGCCGGCTACCTCTGGCTGATTGCTGGATTTCTGATCTACGCTGTAGCGGTGTTTATTGATATGGCGATGATGCAGGCCATCCATGCATGGACGGTCGGGGCGATCGGGATGTTTACCCTTGGCATGATGGCGAGGGTGGCACTGGGTCATACCGGCAGGCCAATCGAGCCCTTGCCGGGAGTGGTTGCGGCTTTTGTACTGCTGTTTGTCGCGGCTTTCGCTCGTGTGGTACTGCCCCTTATCAGTGTTCAGCTGCTGAATGCAGCCCTGATGATCAGTGCTGTCAGCTGGATAGCCGCATTCTTGATTATTGCTATGCGCTATGTTTTTATCCTGCTTCGTCCACGGGCGGATGGAAAGCCGGGCTGAGTTTAAATCTGGGAGGGTATATGGCTGAATGGATTGATGTTGCGCAAGCAGATGAGCTGCCATCGGGTAGCCGGAAAATCATCAACACACCCTATGCTGAAATCGCCGTGTTTAGTCTGGCGGGTGAATTTTTCGCTATAGAGGATGTCTGCTCGCACGACGGCGGTGAACTGGCCAGCGGCAGGTGTGAAGGTGATCAGATCATCTGCCCGCGCCATGGTGCCCGCTTCTGCATCCGCGATGGCCGCTCGCTGACGCCACCCGCCTATGAGGATCTTGACACATTTCCCGTGCGCGTTGAGCACGGCATGGTGCAGATCGACATCGATGGCTGAGCAGCCTGATCAATCAAGGCCCGCGCAGTGCCGTACCTGCCGGAATTATTTTGTTACCTGGGATAAGGCGCGGCCGCATGGTTGCCGCGCATTCAACTTCAAGTCCCCGCGCTTGCCCTGTTTTGATGTTCAGAGTGCATCCCATATGCTCTGTCAGAACTACCAGGCTAAACAGGCGAATAGTGGCTGACGCAGAATGGGCTGACATTCAGTCACGTCGTTCTTGTAGAAAGAGGCCAAGGCCTAACGCGAAAAGGGAATCATAACCTACTCTGGTGATCAGCTACATGGGCTCTCTAAGCAAAAAAAACCAGCCAAACACTTGGCGAATGCATCGATTCAAGCTAAAGGCCAAACAAGTGAAAATAATACAAAAGGCACCTTGTTTGGACACAACCTGATTACAAATCTAGACAGAGTTTTTGTAGAGAGATAAAACGCCTCGCTGAGAAAAATGTTAATTTGTGCGTTCGGCTTGTTGGCTCCAGTGATTCCCGATTATCGGCACATATTAAATCAATTCTATTCGCTAGCCTTCGACTCTTTAAATTGAGAGATATAAACTTAGTACGCTCATACATCCTTAGTGAATTATTCTATCGCTTGGTGGGTATTGGGTCTAATTCAATTATTGAGTGATTTGAAAAATGTTCGCGATATTTTAACTTAATAGAATTTGTGAGTTTTCTTTTTTTTGGAGGAATTGTTTCTTCGGCATCCTCTCCTGCCCTAAGCGCTCTAACTTCTACATGAGAATAATTATACCAGGGTTTTTTGTCGATAGGATCATGTACTGGAGTTGCACGGCTATCAAACCGGGCAACTTTTGTTGTGACTGAGTAGCAGCCATCGTTTTCACAGCCTGCAATCCTGAATCTAATGTCCTCAGGGACCGAATATTTACTCCAATTACAGGAGAAGTCCGGAAACTTTATATTTTCTGTTAATATTTTTCCATCGACAGGAGACATATCTGAAGGCTCAAAGCCCCGGTACAGTTTGCAGTCTTCTTTAAAGGATTGATCTGCTTTACGGCCATTTGGGGCTAAGTGTCGAGGAACACACGGCACCAAGTTAAGACGCTTTAAAATTTTCTGAAGTATATTTAGCATCCGACGTTACTGGGGTCTTGCTAAGCAAGTAACTTTTTATACTCAGAGATTAAATATAGAGCGTCATTGTGCGCGTCGAAATCATCTGCTTTTAGTATGCCTGTTTCATCTCTCAGAAGTCCGGCTATTTCGCCAGTATTATACAGCTCTATAAGTAACTTAATACTTTCCTTCTGGTATGTAATCATTATGCCTTCTTCAATGGAAGGAGCAATTCTTACCGGTAGAATAGAGTGCTGCTCGAAAATCAACATCGATAAAGCTAACGATGATTCTTTGCAGCTTTCTGTAGGTTCGCTTATGCCATCAGCTTTCCATCTAGACGAAAAAATGTTATTTTGTAAGCTAGATTCTAATAATTGAAGCACGGCACTATCTTTTTCAGTATAACTTTTTGGAGTGGGAATCACCCGAGCCGTATTGATGGTAGTTGTGAGTATGGCTTCATAGGGCTTAACAGCATCACTAAGTGTATCCGTGATAGTTCCGTCACCTTTTCGGAAACTAACGCCGTCACTTAGTTTTCGAATTCCGAAGTTTTCATCGTACTTTACTTGAGCAATCACAGGTCGTGGTTTGCCAAGTTCAGTTGCAATATCAATGTTCTCTACGGTAGTGTCATAATAAGCCAACATTAGTTACCTTCTTTGTTCATCAATGCAATCATTTCTTTTGTAACTGCCCATTTGAATAAATCAAAGTGTACTTGGTTCAGCTCTTTTAACGTTGTTTCTAAAGCCACTTTAGAAGTTGATGTTTTTCTGCTGACAACATCAAAATCCAGACTTGCTTCGTATGAGTTTTTATCGTCCAGGGCTCTAAGGGTATTCCTCAATAATGAGGCGGAACTTTCAGTTTCAAGAACCAAAACTTCTTGAGCTATTTTCACACTGGATGTAGGGAGTCCACTGCGAAGCAACGCAAAAATTGCGGGGTTAAATATCGAACAAGCTGCGTCATATCGCGTTACCTTCTCCATAACAATCGAATTGACTTTTTTCAAACCAACTTTCACTACATCGCGATTTTCTAAGTGAGTTGTAAGGCATGTAACTATATTATCTAATGCAGAGCTGAAGTCTTCAAATCCAGTATAGTTTCTGGTTCCTAATGTTATTTTATCAGCAAGAATACTACAGGCTAACTCTGAATCAGGGTTGCGAAAGAAATGCCCAGTAGCCTTAGATACCTGCTCTATTTTGCGGGGGGCCTTACCATCAGGGCTTGTTTCAAAAGAAACGCTACTTTCAAGTATTTCTTTGCACTCAGTAAAGCCGATGCTTTCCATATATGTTTTAATAGGTTCAATGCTAGCCACTAATGTAGCCATTGTTCCGCCAGCAAAGGCTATCTCACAATCGACGCTACTGAGAAAATGGCGCACGAATTTCTCTCGTTGACTAGTAGGTAGGTTAAATAAATTTGCAGTCATATATAGTGGCAGTCTCTATAAGCTTACGTAGATAACAAGCTTAATATGCCCGTTGCCTAGGGAGCACCTGATTAATCAGCTACATGGTTGGGTTCCCAAGATGAAATATTATACACAGAAACGGATGCAATCGAAAACTTGTGCAAGTAAAGTCAAAATATACATCATGGATAACATTAGCGAACTCCAAGATTTGTGAATAGGAAATAAGGGGCACTATGGGTGGCACTAGTGCCATGTGACATACCCCGGAAATGCAGAGATCAGATACTTGATTGTTGAATTGTCTGGAGTGTAATGCTCGTCTAGTTAGAAAAAATGGCGCTTCACGAAGTTGTGTGGGTAAAATCTAAGAATCAGCTATATTTGGTTAATGAGAGACAAGCATTTATACCAACAGATACTTGGCATTGATGATCCTTGGCAGGTCTTTGATGTCGAATTAAA